>Ga0181587_10005636_pt1 | contig 10232 bp, 9 predicted proteins | sample 071ome_27_FD_132463 | JGI IMG/M metagenome (GOLD analysis project Ga0181587, IMG submission 132463) | Coastal salt marsh microbial communities from the Groves Creek Marsh, Skidaway Island, Georgia - 071409AT metaG (megahit assembly) | ecosystem: Environmental > Aquatic > Marine > Intertidal zone...
GCCACAGCTGATACACTTTTAAATATCGGGAGAGAGTGTCCATCGATACATGAATAAGATTTTCGCGGCCGTAATGACCGCAATGATCATTGCGACTGTGATCGCAGTTTTCGCGCTGGGTTTCCTATCGTTGACCGGAGGGCCAGTCGAGCTCGATGTCGAAGACGTCGATGGGTCAAAGAACTCGGAGCAAATCGACGATAGTGCCTATTGATGCGAGTGCTCCTCGCGGGCGGTACCGGACTCGTCGGAAATGCGGTGATCGACGCCAGCACGCAGACTGGCGTCGCGCTCATGGGTGTGGGGCGTCGCGCCACAGGAAAGCTTAAGCAGGAGATCGTAACGAGTCTTGGCCAGCTACCGACGTTGCCTGCTGCAGATGCCGCCATCTGCACATTGGGCACAACCATTCGGACTGCGGGCTCACGCGAGGCCTTTAGGGCCGTAGATTATGGGGCTGTGATGGCATTTGCCGCAGCAGCGCTTGAGGCGGGCACTGAACACTTTATTGTCGTGACAGCGGTGGGTGCTGCGGCTCGATCATCGGTGTTTTATTCCCGCGTGAAAGGCGAAGTAGAGCGTGATCTCTCGGCCCTAGGATTTACCCGTCTCGATATTATTCGGCCCGGCTTGTTGCTCGGTGATAGAAGCGACAATCGACCTGTGGAGTCCTTTCTGCAAACCATCGCCCCCCTCACCGACAGACTCATGCGGGGTTCATGGCGAAAATATCGCAGTGTGAGCGCGGAGTCCCTGGCGCAGTATTTACTGGCGCTCACAGCCCTCTCTGCACCCGGCATCTTCATCCATCACCATGGAGAAATAACGGCAGGTCTCGCGGGCAGTGGAGCCAATGTCACCTGAGGCTGTATCCAATCGATAAAGCCTGAGTTAAGTTTCCATCCGTACCGCTACAGAACGCCTGTTGTGACAACAAAAATTAAAAAGGAGATTCCCGTGAAGATACTGGTCGGCTTGCTCTCGCTCGTCGCGTCCCTCACCGCAGTGAACGCTCAGGCTGAAGCGCTCGATATACTAGGGCCCGTACCGGAAGTTCGTCACGGACTGATACAGGGTTACATGCACGGCGAGCCCCCGCTCAACAGCGCGCTGTTCGTTCCAGCGCCACCTGCGGAGGAATCCGCCCGCCAGCGCGCCGATACTGCCGCCAGTGAGGCTCTTAGAAGCCTTGAGGGTTCACCTCGTTGGGAGATGGCTGCGCGGGACGCAGACTTGCAGTTCCCTGCAGCCGCTTCTATTTTCAGCTGCGCATTGAACGTGGCAGTGACCGAGGCGACCACGCCAGCACTCTACCGGCTGTTACACCGCTCACTCACCGATTTTGGCCTTGCCACTTATCCCGCAAAAAACGCATATCAAAGGCCAAGACCGTTCATGATCAATGGTGAGGCGATTTGCACTCCTGAAGATGAGGAGTTGCTCAGAACCGATGGCTCCTACCCCAGCGGCCACAGTGCTATCGGCTGGGGCTGGGCCTTGATGCTGTCGCAGCTGGCCCCTGAGAGAGCGGAGCCGATTCTGGCCCGCGGACGCGACTACGCCCAGAGCCGCATGGTTTGCAATGTGCATTGGATGAGCGACACCGTGGCCGGCATGGCGGTGGGTGCCGCCGCCTTCGCCAGACTCCAGAACAACGCTCTTTTTCAGGCGACCGTGACTGCTGCGAGAGCAGAACTGCTGTCGAGTAATGCGACTCGTCCGGATGCGGAAAGCTGTGACCAAGAGACTGCCGCGCTGGCATCCCAGGGTTGAATAAGCGGGCAACGCCGCGCAAAGGCTTTGCGTGACAACAATGCTGCTTGGGCGCGCGGCTCCCGCGGTTTGCTCCCAACCCATGAGCACGGGAGGAAGATCTGAGAAGCCAAACTCAGTAACATCAGGGTTTGCGTAACCGGCGCCACCAAAGATGAGACAGCAATACGGCACGACCCCTGCAGGACCCGGGGAATACCGCGACAAAACTGCCGGACTTGTGCGTCCTAAAGACGCGGCGACTTTGATTATTGTGCGCGCGGGCGCTCAACCCACCATACTCATGGGCAAGCGCGCGGCCAGTCACCGCTTTATGCCCAACAAATTCGTCTTCCCCGGTGGTCGGTTAGAGGCGATCGATCAACGACTTCAGGTTGAGGGCGAGCTGAGCCAGCCGGTCATGGGCCGGCTCAGAAAAGCCACCCGAAAAGGCGTCACGGATCGCAAATTGCGAGGATTGGCACTGGCGGCAATCAGAGAGACCTATGAAGAGACGGGGCTGGTGGTCGGCCTTCCGGCTGAACAATCGGTTACTACCCGTCATCCGGTCTGGAGGCATTACCTGGCACAGGGTGCAGCGCCGCCTCTGGAACATATGGACTTTATCGCCCGTGCCATTACGCCGCCTTATCGCACGAAAAGGTTCGACACGCGCTTTTTTTTGATTCACGACCAATTCATTTTCAACGACCCTGAACACATTACCCATGTCAGCGGCGAGCTTAACCAGCTGCACTGGCTAACATTGGAGCAAGCACGCGATCTCGACTTGCCTGCAGTAACGAGATGGGCCATTGATATCGTAGAAAAACGCCTTGAACTGGCACCCTCAGAGCAACTCAAGCAGAGCGCCCCTTTTGTTCGATTTGCGGGGCAGCAGGCTATCTCGATAGAGCTCTAAGTTTGGGCCCGCAACACCCCCTTTGATTGCTACACTCACCGCCCCCCGGCAGGAATTGATGTATGCAGCCCTCAACAAGAGACACGAGTGAAGGCCACCTGACAGGATACGGCTCACCCTCGTATCGGCATTATGTGTTGATCTTGCTGATGCTGGTTTACACCCTTAACTTTATCGACCGCACGCTCATTGCTGTGGTTGCCCAGCCGATTATTGAGTCATTCCAACTGACAGATGCGCAGTGGGGCCTACTTTACGGCCCGCCTTTCGCCATTTTCTACGCCATTATGGGGCTACCCATCGCGCTATGGGCAGACCGTTCCAACCGTGTACATATCATCAGCCTGTGCATTGTGCTTTGGTCAATCATGACCGCGCTCTGTGGCGTTGCCATGGGCTTCGTCTCCTTGTTGATGTTCCGCATTGGCGTCGCCATCGGAGAGGCGGGTTGCACGCCTCCGGCAAACTCACTCATTGGGGATTACTTTATTGCCCGAAAACGCGCCACCGCCCTCGGCATTTACTCGATGGGCGTTACACTGGGCAGCGTTTTAGCCAATGTTTTTGGCGGCCCGATCGCGCAGATGGAGGGTTCGGACGTAGGCGCCTGGCTTGATGGCACGGTGCTGAGCTGGCTGTTCGGTGGACTGGAGTGGGCCACGATTGAAGGTTGGCGCGTGGCTTTTGTTGTCGTCGGGCTCCCGGGGGTACTGGTTGCCCTGCTGGTTTGGCTCACCATTAAAGAACCACCGCGAGGTTACTCTGACCCCCCGGGTCGTGGCGCTGATGCGGCGCCGGGGTGGAGTGAGACCTTTGCCGAGCTCAAACGCAAACCCTCTTTCTGGTGGATGGCGATCGCCGCCTCACTGGTAGCCTTTGTGGGTTACGGTCTGATCAGCTTTCAGGCACCGTTTTTACAACGGGAACACGGATTGAGTGTGAGAGACGCCGCCTTGCAATTCGGCGCACCACTCTCCCTCATGGCGGCAGCAGGAACTTTCCTGGGCGGCTATTTCACCGAACGTCTTACGGCACGATTTCCAACGGCAATGGCGTGGGTGCCGGCGGTGGGCATTGCGCTGGCAGTCCCGGCATATATCGCCGCGTTTTTCTCGACAGACTTATTCTGGGTTTTTGTATTTTGGGGCATTGGCGCTGTCTTTCATTACAGCTACCTGGGTGCGCAGTACAATATTGGCCAAGGCGTTGTCAGCAATCGTTCACGCGCCACGGCCATCGCCGTGTTACTCATTCTGGTCTCCCTCATTGGCAATGGCATTGGCCCCTACTTCGTGGGCTTTATGAGCGACTTCTTTATGCAGCAGGAATTGCTCGCCCTAGACACTTCCACTTGGCTTTCACCGGAAGCCTGCAAATCGGTATCGGTCACCCGCTCAATGGCTGAGGAGGCCCTCTGTAAGGCTTCCAACTCAACTGGGCTTAAATGGGCTATGGCAGCCACCGCCAGTGTTTTCCTGATCGCTGCCGGCGGCTTCCTGATGTGCGCCAGAACACTACAGCAGGACTTCGTAGCCGAGTTGTAGAGGGCGCAGGTAGTGGCCTTTCCAAATCGTCGGAGAGCGTCTAAAAAAAAGAAAAAAAAACAGAGGCCAATTGCCTCTGTCTTTTTATTCGAGCCTCTCAGGCGTCCAGACCGGGATTCCGTCTGGCCCCTCAGGTGGTATCCCTTCACCCTCGGTGGGTAGCGAACTGCTATTTGTGCCGGCTCTCCGCTACGCTTTTCTACCTGAGCACTCTTCCTCCGGTTTCCCCCTCGCTCCCGTCTGCAGTTGGTCGCTCGTCGGTCCCCGTCGGCATTGGTAATATTACCAATACTTAAAAAAACGTCAACCCCGTTTTCATGAAAACGCTAAGAATTTTTTCCACGCCCTCATTTTTGGTGTTCAGTTCTGATTGAAGTCTCAAAAGCACAGGCTCGATCTGCACGGCAGCGCCGAGACAAAAAAAGCGAGCTATTCATCGGTTCATTCGTTAGAGTCATACGCCACGGTTTGAGAGACAAAACGCCCCGGTTTGGCGCGCGACCGGCACTCCTTCAGTGCAACCCACCGCCCTTTTCATCGGTTAGTTCTCAGGCCCTTTAAACATGACCGCCGTATCGCTCTGCCAAGGCATTGTATTTCTGCTATTGGCATACCGATTGCGTCGTGAGAGCACACGGCACCGAATAAAAGAGAGGAGTTTCCCGTTGAAGAACCAAAGTCTGCTTCCCATTGTTATCGGCACATTCTTCGCAACCAGCCCGGCGGTAGTTTGGGGGCAGGAGGCGCCAGTTTTCGAGGAGGTGCTGGTAACGGCCGAGAAGCGCACCGAGAGCCTCCAGAACCTCTCTCAGGCAGTGACTGCCCTCTCTGCAGAAGACGTTGAAAATCGCCAGCTGAGCTCATTCGTTGACCTGAGCGCCATTGCTCCGGGTGTCAACGTGGCAAAAAACGAAGGGTTCAAAACCGTGATTACCATTAGGGGCATTGGTAACGAGGCGAATCAAAACGCCATCGCCAACCCGTCGGTCTCTTATCACCTCGATGGCGTCTATGTTGCTTCACCGTTTGCCTTACAGACCGATTTTTTGGATTTGGAGCGTATCGAGGTACTGCGGGGCCCCCAAGGGACACTGTTTGGTCAGAACTCAACCGGTGGCGGCATCAACGTTATCACCAAAGCACCCACCTTCGACGAATTCTACGGCACCGCCGACCTCACACTGGGTGAATACAGCCTGGTGAAGGCGCGTGCCGCTTTCAATATCCCCATGACCGACACGATGGCCGCGCGGGTGTCTGTCATGAGCCACAAACATGACGGATACACGGAAAACGTGGGCAACGGCCAGGACCTCGACGACGCCGACAGCTTTTCTGCCAGAGCCAAATTTCTCTATCAACCCAGCGATACGTTTTCAGCAACTGTAACGGCACAGATTTTTGATGAAGACGTGAATGGTCAGGCCCAGAAGGGTATTTACGACCCCACACCCGGGGCGCGTTACCTCGCTCAGGATTCGTTGTCGAGTTATGAATTGGAGTCGCAACTATACAGCTTGACCCTCGAGTGGGACTTAGGGGCAGCGACGCTGAAATCGCTAACCAGCTATCAAAATGATGACATCGCTATCCAGCGGGATAATGATCGGCATGACTATAGGACCCTGCCGCCCTTCTTTTTGCTGCAGAGCTACTTTGACCCCGAAACTAACGAGCAGAAGACCACGACTCAGGAATTCAATCTGATCTCCAATGAACCTGCTTTCGGCAGGCTCGATTGGGTTGCCGGTGTTTTCTATTTGGATACCGAGGTAGATATCAGTATTCTCGAGCGCCTCGACTTTGGCTTCGACGGGGTTTTTGATCCTTTCACGATTGATGATATCTATGCCTACGGTGGGGATGTCGGCTTTATCTCCGACTCCAAGCCCGAGCGGGAGTCACTCTCTATCTACGGCCAGGGCACATGGTCTTTCACGGACAACGTGCGCATGATCGCGGGACTGCGTTACACCGAGGACGAGGTCTACAGTGCGGTCACGAATTTCTATGGCCGGGAAGGCACCGAGATCCTGGAGATAGAAAGCGAGAAAGTAACGGGGCGTCTCGCCTTTGAAGTGGATCTGGGCGACGCCACGATGGCCTATGCTTCCTATACCCGCGGATTCAAACCGGGGGGATCTAATTTAACCTTTGGCCGGGAAGACATTGTTTCGCCTATCGTCGTGCTGCCGGTGTTTGAAGAGGAAACCATTGATGCCTACGAGCTGGGGCTCAAGACCGATTTGGCAGACGGCAGGGTCAGACTCAACGGCGCTGCCTTTTTCTACACGTACGACAATCTGCAATACCAAGCCACCGACCCCGAGGTCTTTCAAGGGGGCGTAGGCAACATCCCCGAGTCAGAGATCATGGGCGCAGAACTAGAGCTCGGGGCGTTCCTGAGTGATTCACTGATTTTTGACGCACGGCTAGCCTGGCTCGACACGGAAATTACGGCGAGCCATCTGGCGCTGGATAACGTGGCCTCTGAGGCGGCGACCAACGCCCTTCTGGCTCAGGGAGTGAATCTGTTCAGCCCCGAGGTCGAAATCGCTAGGGCCGCACAAATTGCCGATGTGCGGGGTAATGAACTGGCGAAAACACCTGGCTTCACCGCGAATCTGGCACTCACCTATAGCCACACCATGGCAGCTTGGGGCGACGTTGAAGGTACGCTCAGCTACACCCATCGTGGCGATTTTCGGCACCGTATTTTTAATAACCCCCTCACCGACGAGGTCGACGGCTATGACACGATTGACCTACTAATCAGGTTTATGCCGACCAATGCCAACTGGCGCTTAGAACTGATCGGAAAAAATTTGACTGATGAAGACGGCATCAATGCCCGGTTCACCGATGTGTTCGGCGTTGGGGCAACCGGTGATCAGTTCATACCACCCCGCCAACTCATGGTGAGAGTTGGCATCGACTTCTAGCACCGCACGCCGGGGAGAGATTACACTGGCCGCGCTCTCCCACCCGCTGGGGCGCCGGCGGTTGACCCGTCGTCTCGCCAGCGCTTGGGCAGCATTGATTAGCGAAAGGTAGTGCTATGGAGCGACTGTTCGGTCTGTCGATATCAAACACGAGCATCGGCAAAGAGCTGGGGGCTGGCCTGACTACGTTCATGGCCATGGCCTATATTGGATTTGTTAATCCCCAAATGATGGCGAGCACTGGCATGGACCAAGGCGCGAGCTTTGTCGCCACCTGTCTGGCAGCAGCGCTCGCCAGCGTATTGATGGGACTCTATGCCAACTGGCCTGTCGGGCTCGCGCCAGGCATGGGGCTCAACGCTTTTTTCACCTACACCATCGTTGGTGACATGGGCTACCCATGGCAGACCGCGCTGGGCGCCGTCTTCATCGCCGGCATCTTATTCGTAGTCCTCACCGTGACCCGACTGCGGGAATGGATGTTAATCAGCATTCCCTGGAATCTCAGGATTGCGATGGGCGCTGGCATTGGACTGTTTGTCGGTCTTATTGGGCTCAAGAATGGGGGCATTATTGTCGATCACCCAGCTACCCTACTCTCTCTCGGGGACTTCAGAATTATTGAAACGGGACTCGCTGGGCTGGGTTTCCTGATCATTATCGGGCTTGCGATTAGGGATTTTCCGGGAGCCATCCTGATTGGCATCCTCGCCGTTACAGGGATCGGTCTGGCTCTGGGCGTGGTGAGCTATCAAGGGATCATGTCCTTGCCCCCCTCTGTGATGCCAGTGCTGGGCCAGTTGGATATCTTTGCGGCACTGGATATTGCCATGGTCAGCGCCATCGCCTCCATTCTCTTTGTCAATTTATTTGATACCACTGGCACCTTGGTGGGCGTAGCGTCACAGGCCAGACTGGCAAGCCCGGATGGAAACATTCAAAACCTCGACAAGGCGCTGGTGGCAGACAGCACCAGCAGCGTCGCGGGTGCGCTCATCGGCTGCGCCCCGGTAACCTCCTATGTGGAGAGTGCTGCGGGTGTCGCCGCAGGGGGCAGAACCGGCCTGACCGCCTGCACCGTGGGCATGCTGTTCCTCGCACTGATATTTTTTGCCCCGCTTGCGGGCATGATTCCACCCTTTGCAACTGCGGGGGCCTTAGTCTACGTCGCTCTACTCATGCTCTCCGGATTACAGCACCTTAACTGGGAAGACCACACCGAATCGCTACCCGCCCTGCTGATCATTGTGATGGTGCCGCTGTCGTTTTCCATTGCGAACGGCATTGCTGCGGGATTCCTGAGTTACGTGATCCTCAAGGTCGCGGCAGGAAAGGCAAGAGAAGTGAGCCTTGCCGCCTGGGTCATGGCCGCTATTTTTACTGCGCGGTTTGCGCTGATTTAAGATTGCGCGCGATGCAGGTCATTGCCCTCCGGCGGGTTCCACCGCACTTACGCGACTTTTGACAACATCGTACAGCGCCGGGCGATGCTCTCTGATCTCATCTAGCGAGAGCCCCTCGAGGGAATGGGGATACATCAGCCAAGCGTCAGTCTCCTCCAAATAGTAGTCAGGTAGGCGGTCGACCGCGCGCCGCCGAGGCTTGAAGTATGGCACTGCAACGCGAATATCTGACGGCGTATTCAGTCGGGCCAACTCAGTCAATCGCGCGATCACTGCGTCAACCGTGCGCCCCGTATCGAACACATCATCTACAATCAGGAGGCGGTCTTGGGCCTGAACGTGCTTAATAAGGTAGTTGAGGCCGTGGACGCGGACGCCTCCCAAGTGCAGGTCGATACCGGTGTCGTAAGAAGACGTGCGAATGGCGATGTGGTCGGTCTCTACGCCACTAAAGGCAAAAAACTCCTGCACTGCGATACCAATTGGCACACCGCCCCGCCATATGGCGATAATTATCGTGGGCTCGAATCCACTGTCGAGCACTCGCTTCGCCAGACGAAAAGAGTCCGTGAGGAGTTGCTCGGCAGAAAGGTACTGCTTGTCAGTCATCGCTTCGGCTTCTCATATCCGACAGAGTATAGTGCGACTTGAAGAGAGCCAAGATCCCCGGACCGAACCTGCCGTGAAAAAGCAATTCATCAAGGAAGACCAGCTGCTGCAAGCCTCTTTCCAGCTGGCAGCGCACATCTTTGATAGCGGCTTTCGTCCCGACTTCATCGTGGGCATCTGGCGCGGCGGCTCCTCTGTGGGTATATATGTGCAGGAGTGTCTGCAATTTCTCGGCATTGAGACCGACCATATCGCCATCAGGACATCGTACCGAGGACAGCCCAGCTATCGGTCGCTCATCGATAATCCCAAGGTAATCCGGGTACACGGGCTGCAATACCTTTTCGAAAATCTCAACCGCGAAAACCGGCTACTTATTGTCGATGACGTATTCAGCACGGGCTATAACGTCGAGGCCGTTATTCAGCGACTCGAGCGCCAATGCCGAAACAATATGCCCAACGAAGTGCGCGTCGCCGTTCCCTACTACAGACCCAAAAGTAATCGTTCGGGCAGAAAACCGGATTTCTATCTGCATGAAACGGACGCTTGGCTGGTGCTCCCCTACGAGTTGCAGGGGCTTACCCCCGAGGAACTCGTCACTCACAAACCCGAGGTCGCCGCTCTGCTAATGAGCCGCGAATAAACCTCTTAGATTACAGCGCAGCAATACAGGAAACACGCATTTTAGAACGGAGCTTTCCCTGCTTCTGCCATCAGCGCTTTTTGCCACCTGCTGCCGATCTTGATGCTCGCCTCGGTTTTGATCGGGGCGCATGTTTCGCTGACCGCTTTTTCTTGGCCGGCCGTTTACCGGCGGTTTTGACAGGTTTGGTCGGCAACCGGTGCTCCGGTTCGAAGCCCTCTACTTCTTCACGTCGCAGATTTCGTTTGATCAACTTCTCAATTTTCTGAAGCTGCACCACCTCATCAGCGCTGACTAAGGAGCGCGCGTAGCCGTCTTCTCCTGCGCGACCTGTTCGCCCAATGCGATGCACGTAATCCTCAGCCACGTATGGCAAGTCAAAGTTCACGACCATCGGCAATTGCTCTATGTCAA
>Ga0181587_10005642_pt1 | contig 10225 bp, 5 predicted proteins | sample 071ome_27_FD_132463 | JGI IMG/M metagenome (GOLD analysis project Ga0181587, IMG submission 132463) | Coastal salt marsh microbial communities from the Groves Creek Marsh, Skidaway Island, Georgia - 071409AT metaG (megahit assembly) | ecosystem: Environmental > Aquatic > Marine > Intertidal zone...
ATACTATGCGGAAGACAACATGGGTATATCTTCAGGAAGCGGCTGTTTCGTCCTTGTCACCAAAGAGGGAATTCGGTATTGGAACAAGGGTTTAGGTGGAAATCTCCCCGGGCAGAAAGAAAAAACAGGAGATTATGACCCTGTTGTTAAATGGAAAGATATCATTTCTGAATCATGGTTGAAATCTTGCTGCAGGGACAATCTTTCTGACCAGAACCGTAAAGGGTTTTCTTCCGAGAATTACGGAGCGCTCATGGATAGATTGGAGCGAAATGGGATCAATGTTCTCCCTCCACCAGGCGTGTATATCACGATGAAGAGGGGGTGTGAACTTGAAATTGATGGGAGCGGGAGTTTTTGGTTTATGTTCCGACAGGAACGCGGCCATTTTAATCTCTCAAAAGTCAACAGAGAAACCCTTCGCAGGATGTTGAACAATAGGATTATCCTTGTCAGCCACCATTTTGACAGGCTGGGCAGGGTTTGTTGTTCAGTTCTGAGTTTTGAAAACTTGGACGAAGAGCAAATTGATACGATTATTGATGAGCAGTTCAGCGGGAGAAGGAGTGATGCTGAACTTCAGCCTAATTGGTATTTGTTCAACGACAACACAAGACATAAATTGTACCGGGGTGCAAATTCACTTAGAGACAGAGGTGCAAGGTTACTGGCCCATGCCGTGCAACAACCTAGCGGTTTTGTAACAACGTACTGGAATCCAGACAATCCTGAATTGATTTCCTCCGAAGAAGTTGAGGAAAAATTAGTCGGTTTAGATGAAAACTTGGCAGAGATGCCGGCGGAACCAGAAGGATTCGATCTGGAAGACTACTATGCCAATGAAACTGGGAGAAGGGAACAAGCATTACGTCTTTTCACCGAGGGATTCGTCAACTTTTACCGTGCGATGCGAGTCCATACAGACGCCAATCAAATGGGAGGCAATATTGGTTTCGATCACTTGATTGAACACATGGTGATGCTCTGGTTCGGCCTTCGCGGAACAAGAAGCGGGGCTAGAGGCGTTGATGTATACGAGCCCGATGGTGAACCTTCTGAGGTCAAGTCAGCCACGGGCCAGCAAGGCGATTTCATGGGATCGGCAGATAATACAAAGCCGTTTAAAGCAGGATCAAACGTTACAAAAATCCAAAGTTGGAGGAGGCTGTTCTTCAATCGTTTGGTTGATGTTAGAGAATCTTTGGAAGAGGGGGGAGAGAGGGGGAATTTGCATTTGGTGATGTGGGCCCCCACACAGCGATCCATGGAACAGTTGCACCAAAATACGGTTTCGTTTTTCTCAGACGATAGCGTTAGGAATCGCCAGGGCAGGGCGAGCGCATCAACAAAGGAGAATATTCAGTGGACTATCAACGATCTCACCGACAATCGGGCGATAAGTAGTTCAAGAGCCAAGAGGTGGATTGACCTCTTTAGAGCAGTTGAATTCAAAGAATTTGGCCAGGATGATGAGGGACCGATTGCAATCCCACCTATCAACCAAGCAAAAACGGTCCCAGTGGTTGGTAAATGCACTTGCAACTATTGTAAGAAAGGTACATTCTACTGGGATAAGACCGGAGGCGTGCGCAAGTTTGAAATTAGGAAAAAAAAAGTAACCAATTCATCATAGCGCTGATTATTTTTTTGATTTTATACGTCATCTACCGCTTTCCCAATTAGGTCCTTTGGGATTAGCTACAGGGAATCGAACAATCGATGTTCATGTTAATCAGCACCCGTTTTCATGCGAGGAAAATTTAGGGAAACAGGATCTAACCTAATCAACCCTAGCCCTAATAAAAAGTCCTGCAGGGGCTCGAAGAAGCACGATGGAGGGGTGAAGCGTACAAACTGAGGAGAAGAAAATGGAGGTGATCGATACTCGAATCGCTGGTACCTTTCTCCCGTTCGGTACTCGGGAGTAAATCTGGTGATCATCCATTCGTAAAAGCCAGTGAGATGACCTTGAGATGAAATCAGCACAGATTAAACATCGCGGAAATAAGGTCCCACATCAACAAGCCAACGAATTTGGGCCCGCCCTATCCCTGGGGGTACTTTTGTTTTGCGAAGCAGGAATCGGTTTCCTCGCCCCGGCAGATGAGATTGATTACCTTGCCCCCGTTGACCAACAGCAAGGTGATGGCTGCCATGCCTGTGATTGAAACAATGCCTTGCGCGTTGTCCAGCATCATGAACATACTCAATGTGCCATACCACCGAATGGCCCAGCATTTGACCTTTCTTGATGGAGCATTGTGTAGGCTATGCAAACGGATTTAACGTATTTTGTAGGTTTGTTAAATGTTTCAATATTTTCGATTACCTAAGCAAATCCATGAATTTGCAGTAGAGATTTGTTGAGGATTTAATCCAAATTTTGATGTACTCCGCACCAACACATCTCGCCATCTCTGTGGTCGTCGCAGTACTGACCGTGACAGAATTTACACACAATGCGAAGATTTGCTGCATTGTTGCACTCATAAACAGCACACAGCCCAAATTTCCTTTTTTCTTCCCGTCTCTTTTGGATCTCTTCTCTTTTCTTACGACCTTCCAACAGCATGCAAACTTGGGTTTCAAGGTGAATAAAATCATGCTCGTACCATTCACTGATGTGTATTTTTGGTGGAGGGATTGGATTCGACTTTGATTGCTGGTCGTTGATGAATGCTTGCAGGGAATTGAAATCTTGGTGCTCTGAGCGAACGCCGTGGTCATCTGGGTCATAGGAATTGTGAGAGAGGACCCAACCAAACTCAACCCGAATTCCGATGATGCGCACCTCGTCATCGTCGAAGAAATGCATGTTGCCTGAGCAGGCAAATATATCCAGGCCCTTGAAGTCAGCAAGGTACCGTAAGAGATCAACCCACCACTGGTTGATGACCTCGCTGTATTTTTCAGGATCGGGGTCGTCGTACGAACCATCGGTTTCAAACACCAATTTCTCCTGAATCGAAGAAACCTCCCATCCCAGGCACAAATGAACCATGCCCTTGCATAAGGGTGGAGATATTAGGATGGTTGCTGGCATGAATTCCACATGCTCACACGCTACATGCGCATAACCAGTGGCTACCCCTTGGTTAAGCGGTCGCAGACAAACGCGCCTGCTCAAGCACCGTCTCCACCGCGTCGTTTCGCTTGTCTGGAGGGTAGTTGTACTTCTTGAGCACCCGCTTCAGCGCCACGCGAAACTTGGCCATTTGCCTTCGGTTTCCGTCAAGCCACGCCACGTTGTTCTTGTATTCCTCAACAATAACGGCGATGTCTCGAGCAATGTCGCACAGCACGTCATCGCCCATCTCGCGTACGGCGGCCTCGTTCATTTCAAGCGCCTCGAAGAACGCAAATTCTTCAGAGGAAAGCCCTAAGCCCTCGCCCTTCTTGTCTGCCTCCATCAACTTCTTGCCCAGGCGGAGCATGTCGTCAATGAGCGACTGCATCTCCTCGTGATCACCATCTCGGTACCGGTCAAGCGTGGCCTGAAGCATTTCAGAAAACTTGCGCTCACGCACGGCGTTGGTCCGTTTGAGGTCCTTCAGTTTTCCACGAAGCAGTTGCTCCAAAGCCGCTTGCGCGAGGTTTTTCTGTTCCATTTTCTTCACTCGAGCGATGAACGCATCGTCGAAAATGGACTGTTCTTGCCCCAAGCCGACAATGTCGATGAGCCCCTCGGGCGTAATGGAATCGTCCACAATCTGTCGAATGGCCGAGTTGAGAAGTTCAGGATCTCGATGTTCCTCGGGCGCCTTTTGGTTGATGTAGCCGTGGAGGGCCTGGTAGAGTTTGATGTCGTCGCGGAGTGCGTGCGCCGTGTTTGAAGCTTTGGCGAGGTTCCACGCTTTGTTCAACAGGCCCATGGCCTGACCGAACCGGCGGCGGCTGGCTTTGGTGTCTCGGGGAACCAAGCCATTGATGCGGTCAAGCATGGCCACTCGAACATCGTCCTTCTCAAGGGCGGACAACGACCAGTAGTCGTCGTGGTCAATCCCGTGGAATTGGTTCTTCACCACTTCGTGCTTTTCCTTGAGAAGAATCTCCGCATCACCGATATCGTACATCACCTGATGAGCCGCACCCGTGGTGGTCGTGTAGTGGTTGACCGCCTTGGCGATCTCGCCTGCGAGTCCGAAGTAATCGACGATGACACCACCATCCTTGTCCTTGAAGGCCCGATTCACACGAGCCAAGGCCTGCATCAAGCCGTGGCCTTTGAGCGGTTTGTCGATGTACATGGTGGATAAAGAAGGAGCGTCAAAGCCCGTCAGCCACATGTCGCAGACGATGGCGATTCTGAAATCGGACTCCGGGTCCTTGAAGCGGTTGCCGAGGTCCATCCGGCGAGCACCGCTGCGAATGTGTTCGCCCCAGGCGTCCGAATCGGCGGCCGTTCCGGTCATAATGACCTTCATCACGCCCTCATCGTCTCGCTCGCTGTACCATTCTGGATGGAGCTCCTTGAGCAGGTCGTGGAGGTCAACGCAAATCTTCCTGGTGGCGCAGACGATCATGGATTTCCCTGTCGGAAACGATTCCCACCGTGCAAGAATGTGGGGTTCCATGTGGCTGACGATGTCCTTCAAACGTGATTCTGCACCGAAGATGGTCTGCAGTCGAGAACCTGCCCGCTTGGCTTTCTCCGTGACGGCCTGTTCCTCAAATTCGGTCGCCGCTTCAAAGGCCTCGTCGATGCGCTGGGCCGACTGCTTGGTGGTTAACTCACGCTTTTGTTTGTCGTAGTACAACTTAACCGTACTCTTGTCCTCTATAGACTTCTTGATGTCGTAAATGCTGATGTCGTCGCCGAATATTCCTCGCGTGTCCCGGTCGGAAAACGAAATCGGCGTGCCCGTGAAGCCGATGAACGAGGCGTTCGGGAAGGCGTCGTTGAGATGGGCGGCAAACCCGTCCAGCAAATCGTACTGAGAGCGGTGCGCCTCATCCGCCATGATGATGATGTTGGTACGGTCGCTCAAGACTTCCATGCGGGTGTCCTTGTCTTTGGGCATGAACTTCTGAATAGTGGAAAACACAATGCCGCCGTACTGCTTTCCGGACAGCGAGGCGATGAGGTCGTCCTTGCTCTCGATGTTCACCGGCTCCTGACGAAGATATTCACGGGCCGAATCAAACGTGGCGTACAACTGGCCGTCGAGGTCGTTGCGGTCGGTCACAACGAGGATGGTCGGGTTGTTCAGGGAAGCGGATTTCACGATCAGCCCGGCGAGGAAGGTCATGGTGAGGCTCTTTCCGGAGCCTTGTGTGTGCCAGATGACCCCAATTTTCCCTCGCCCGGTTTTGTCAACCTCTTCTTTGGTTCGCTGAAGGGCGGTTTTGGCTGCGTGGTACTGGTGGTAACCTGCGGCGATCTTGATGGTTTGGCCCGCCTTTTGCTGAAACAGGATGAAATCATGGATGTACTCCACCAGCATGGTTGGATGGAACAGCGATTCAATCATGAAACGCAATTCCATGTCGGTTGTGGGCTCTTCGTTCTCCATGCTCCGCCACGGCATGAAGCGGTCCCATCCTGCGGTCAGGGAACCAAAGCGGGCGTGTTTTCCGTTGGAAACGACGAGCAGTTGGTTGGTTTCGAACAGCATCGGGAGTTCTTTCTTGTACGTCTGTAGTTGCTTGAAACCGTTCTTCAGATAGACCTCTTCCCTGGCGAAGGTTTTCAGTTCAAACACGCCGATGGGCAGCCCGTTGAGATAAAGCACTACGTCGGGCTTGCGGAAGTTACGGTCGTAGATGATCTCAACCTGATTCACGACGAGGAAATTGTTGTTGGTGGGGTTTTCCTGGTCGACCAAACGAACGGCAACGGTGTGGGTACCGCTGGAGGTTCGCTCGTCCACGCGGATGCCTTCGACCAGCAATTCTTGGAACACGGCGTTGCGTTTGGCGAGGTTGGTTTCGTCGGCCAGACGGCGTTTGAAGGTCCGAATCGCATCGCCAATCACCCGGGCAGAAGCGTGCGGGTTCACTCGGCCCAAGGCCGTTGTGAAGCGCCCCCACAAGATGACATCCTGGGGTTCAGCCCGTTCTTCCTCAGGACCGCCCGGGGCGATGTTAGGGCCGAAGGCCGTTTCGTATCCGAGGCGTTCAAACCAAGCCATCGCCAATTCTTCGAGGGCTTCTTCGTCCATCACCAATCCCTCTTCATCTACTGCTTTATGGCATCCTTCGACAGCGGCTTCTTGCTGTAAAGGGGGTTGCATAAGTGCAGAACTGCTCCAATTCTTCATCGTTGTCAAATTGATACCAAGTGAGCGGGCCGGCACTGTTTGACATCGCACCAACAATCTCCTGTAATTTTAATGCCGTCCATGGTTTTTGAACGAGCAATTTTTCCCCATCACCGAGGCATTTCTTTTCTCGTTTGAGCAATCGCTGGAGTTTTTTGTACTGATAGTGGGCAGCGTTGTCCTTATTGATACCGACGCTCCCTTCGCGAACTCGTAAGAGTTTTGACCAAGTATCCAGGTCAACTGTAATTTTGTAGAATTTTCCCTCACTTAAATTTTGAGTGAATAGAATTTCAGTCTCCTGAGGAATCTTGGGTGTTCGCTTGTTCAGGGGAAATCCTAACCCTAGGAGTGTTTTACGAAATGCCTTGAACGCTGCCTGAAAGTCTGCGTCTTTCTTTGGGGACCCTACGCTCGGCGTCTCGCTTTTGCTGTTCTCGAGATTGTAGTTGGTCCCCCAACAACATTCCTTAAAGTGGTGAATGAATGTGTGCTCCAATTGTTGAAGCCATTCTTCGGCAAAATTATGTCTTCCAAGTGGATCTCCATCCACTTCAGCGATGGGGTCAAAGTCTTTGTCTGCAATCAACAAAAACAGATGGCCATTCTTATACTTAGTATTGCGAAAATAGGAACGCAATCTCGAATCAAAATAACGTGTCTGACCCACATATACCTCGTCATCCTTGATGTAAATGTAACAACACGCCATGTGACCGTAGTTACAAGCCTTCTTCGCCTTTCCTCTATCTTCGACTCGCATTGCGATAACGGCGTGATTCAAATAGCCCGTTTTTCGAATGGCATATCCGCAAATTGGCATTTTCATGTAATCACCTCGGCTCGCTTGGGCTCTCCGGACATCATTCTTAGCAGCAAAGCATCACGTGTAGAAGACAAACTCCTAATCATCACGCCTCCATCTCGAATCTTTTCAATATGCGGAGCAATTGCATTGGAGAATGCGACCATGATTTTGGGGGGTGGAAGAACAGTCTTGTGTCGAGCCAATCCCTTTTTCCAAGTTGCGTAAGGCATTGTTGAACCCAAAGATGAATCCGTGGCATACCTAATCGTTGAATCCAGATTCAATAAACATAGACTAAATCCTAACGTCCCTTGAACTTTTGGAACGAATACAAAACATGTTGAACGAGTAATGCCGTCAAACGGCGCAATAGTTACTTTGTGAAAATATGGACGCATTGCTCCGAAAAGCAGGTCGTTTTTCGAGAACAAAATAAGACTAGACGCTGCGTCAGTATATGGCAACCAGTTCTTCAAAGTTAGACTCTTCGAATCGATATTGTCGATTGGAACATAATGGCGGGTTGAAAGATGCTCTCCAGGAGTGGTGGAGTCTTGTTTTTGAGATAGAACATCCTCCATCATTCCGACTCTCCAGCCTGTCGGTATCGGTCCTATTTCGGAATTTTCGAATGAATCAGGGAAAAGTGCGGCTGTTTCATCATCCAATCCGTATAGCAACTTGCCCTCCGCTTTAGCTTTCACGGCATCAAAATCAATGAACCATGACCGGAAAAGCCCACCGATCTGCTCCTCGAGCCGTTCCAACATTGAATGAACCTCTTGTTGAAGATTTGATAATTGATTGAGCACGTGGACTAGGGCTTGCTGTTCTTCGGTAGGGTACGAGTTCACGAGATATCTTTCCACATCCTTACCTTTGACGGCATAAACGGTCGTCCCTGTTCCAAAATAGCGGCAATGTAATTGAAATTGTGAACAACGCATCATCCAATACAAAAAATCCCGGAGGATTGGGTCTGTTGTTTTCCAGACAACTTTTGAGACGTGGTGAGTCAATATTCCGCAACCGGAGGGAATTTGGGGGAGCTTCGCTACACTTCCGAGAAAGCGGCTTGTTTCTTCCGCCATGTTGGTCATTGCGACAAACACATCTCCTTCCGCAATCTTGTGGTCATCCTTATAGGGGCCTGAGTACATGCGAAGTTTATGGTCGCGAAAACCGCCTCCCTCGAGAACACTGCCAATTCCGATCAGCGGTGGACCGGTCTGATCCAGGTAATCTCCTTTGTATGACAGGCCTTTTTTAAGTTTCAAAAAGGACGAGAGCGGTAAGGTATCAGAACTCAAAACCCAAATCCCCCAAGTTTTTTCGGATTTCGTCCTCAAGGCGACGGGATTCTGCAAAGTGTTCGCCCAATTCCTTGGTCAGTCGAGCCATCTTCTCTTCAAACGGCTCACCGTCGTCGGGGAGGGGTGGAGCACCGACGTAGCGACCGGGCACGATGATGTACTCGTGCTCCTTGATCTCGTTCTCGGTGGTCACGGCCCTGCAGAAGCCACGCTCGTCTTCGTAGCGGTCAGAGTGGTCTTTGCTCTTCCAGTTGCGGTAGGTGCACGCAATCTTGCAGACGTCGTCTGAGGTCAACTCACGGAGGGTTCGACTCTTCATTTCACCCATGCCTCGGCAATCGATGAACAGCGTCTCACCTCGGCGGTCTCGGAACCGCTTGTCGGTCTTGTCGTTGGCCAAAATCCAGATGCACGCCGAAATCCCTGTGTTCGTGAACAACTTGTCGGGCAGCATGACCACACAGTCCAACTTGTCGTCGTTGATGATGCCCTCACGAATGACCTTCTCTTCCTTGTTGTTGGTTGATAGGCTGCCGTTGGACATCACGATTCCCGCCATACCTTGTGGGGCGAGGTGATGAAGGAAGTGCTGAATCCAAGCATAGTTGGCGTTGCCCTTGGGCGGCACCCCGTACGTCCATCGCGGATCGTCTTGCAAGGATTTTTGACCCCATGACTTGATGTTGAACGGTGGATTGACGAGGGTGTAGTCAGCGCGCAAATCGGGGTGGTTGTCGTTGCGCAGGGTGTCTCCTGCTTCACCGAGATTGGCCTCAATGCGTCGAATGGCGAGATTCATCTTGGCCAACCTCCACGTGGTGGTGTTGTACTCTTGGCCGTAGACCGATGCGTTGACTTTTCCGGTGTGTTTCTCAATGAACCGAAGCGACTGAACGAACATGCCACCAGAACCGCAACAGCCGTCGTAAATTCGTCCTTCGTAAGGCTCCAACATGTTGGTCATCAAACGAACGACCGAGCGAGGCGTGTAGAACTCGCCGCCGCCCTTCTTTTCGGCCTCGGCAAACATGCCGATGAAGTACTCGTACACGCGCCCGATGATGTCCTTTGATCGGGCTTCCTCGTCCCCGAAGGACTCGAGGTTGCCAAACAAGGTGACCACCTCACCGAGCACACGAGACTGAAGGTCGGAGGAACCAAACGTCTTGGGCAGCACACCGCGGAGTTCAGGGTTCGCCTTTTCGATGGCATCCATGGCGTTATCGATCATGATGCCGATGTTGGGGTCGTTGGCGCCTTCCACAAGATGCTTGAACCGTCCGTTCTCGGGCACCCAAAACACACCGCGAGCCTCGTATTCATCCCGGTCCTCCGGGTCGTCACCTTCCTCTGACAGGCTAGCGTGAACCGCCTCGAACGAGTCGGAGATGTACTTGAGAAAAACGATGGGTAAGACCACGTGCTTGTAGACCGAAGCGTCCATGCTGCCTCGCATTTTGTTGGCAGAATCCCAGAGATCCTTCTCGAATCCTAATTCATCAGTCCCCTCTTCCTCGGGTACTGCACCCGTTTTGCAGTCGCACATAACGGACCAACCAGCGCCACGGTACATAAGAAATGCGAGACGAACCATTGAAGGCTTCATTACGTGATTTATCTGAACAAGGAACGAACAAGGGGCTAAATGGGAGAGCCACGGTTTTGAACCATGGGCGAGGTCGTCATCGGCATCTCCGGAGCATCCGGTGCGATTTACGGAAAGCGCCTCGCTGAGGTCCTCTCCGAGATGGGCAAGACCGTTCGTTTGGTCGTCACCGATTCGGGAAAATTGACGCTGAAGCATGAGTGCGACACGACCCCGGAAGCCCTGGCAGAAGCCACCA
>Ga0181587_10005652_pt1 | contig 10218 bp, 7 predicted proteins | sample 071ome_27_FD_132463 | JGI IMG/M metagenome (GOLD analysis project Ga0181587, IMG submission 132463) | Coastal salt marsh microbial communities from the Groves Creek Marsh, Skidaway Island, Georgia - 071409AT metaG (megahit assembly) | ecosystem: Environmental > Aquatic > Marine > Intertidal zone...
ATCACCCCACAGCCGCGAAACAGGATGGCGCCGTGAGTCGCCAGTTGTTGCATGAGCGTCGCCGACTGGGCGTGGAGATCCTGCGTCGACAACGGTTCCTCAGCGACCAACACCAGCGGGAATGTCGAATCGCCGTGGCGCTGCTGGCCGGTAACAGCCTGCGGATCAAACCTCATGATGTTGAACACGCTCGGGGCGCCGCAGGCTGTGTAACCGTGCTGAAGGCCATCACACTGCCCTTGCTGCTGCTCGCGCCTATGCCCATGTCCGCGCTGCCTTCCTCGCCCCTGCCGTTTCTCGCACCCACGCCGGCCCCCGTGCCCGCAAACTCTGCAGCCGCTTCAGTCATAGATGGGGAAGAAAGTGCCAAAGGCTTCCTCGCAAAAGTGGCCCGGATCATTAAATCGCCGGTTACGGTTTAGGGCAGAGATCGCCGTCATCTCCGCGTCATTCAACTCAAAATCAAACAGCTGCTGGTTCTCTCTCAGCCGCTCCAACCGGCTGGTCTTCGGGATGACCGCCGTGCCCCGCTGGATGCCCCAACGCAACACCACCTGCGCAGGCGTCCGACCGACGCGCGCGGCGGCCTCTTTTACCGCGGCTTGCTCGAGCACCGACTCACCGGCATCAGCCATGTCGAGCTCCAGATAGGACAGCGCGCCCAAAGGCGAGAAAGCAGTCACCGCGATATCGTATTGCGCCGCGGCACGCAGCAGTCGCTCTTGAGTCAGATAGGGGTGAGATTCGATCTGCAGCATGGCCGGTTTGATCTGCGAGTACGCCATCAGGTCATGGAGCAGCCCAGTGTTGTAATTACAAACCCCAATCTCCTTGACCAGCCCCGCGCGCACCAGCTCCTCCATCGCGCCCCAGGTCTCAGAGAGCGGCACCGCGTCGGGCACCATCACGGGGCTCTTGGCAGCGGGATCAGCAATCCACTCCGGAGGATAACGAGTGTCGAAGTCGACGTACTGGAGCGCAATCGGAAAATGAATGAGATACAGATCCAGTTCACTCAGGCGAAGATCCTTCAAGGTGCGCTCGCAGGCCGCACGCACATGCTCGGGCCGGTGATAGGTATTCCAGAGCTTTGAGGTGACCCAGAGCTCGTCACGGCTCACGAGGCCCTCAGATAAAGCCGCTTGTAACCCCTCGCCCACCTCAGCTTCATTGCCATAGTCAGCCGCACTGTCGAGATGACGGTAGCCCTCGGCAATGGCCGAGCGGACCATCTCCGCAGTGCCCTCTCTGGCGATCTTCCACAGACCGAGCCCAATGGCAGGCATCTCGCCGCTACCCACCGAAATCGTTGCACTCACAGTCGTATCTCCTTTCGACCCCAGCATCGGGTCACATCATTACCGCGGGAAAAGGATCACCAACCAGTTCCTCACCGCCCCACGCTGGCGTTAGCCCATGGGTTTGGAAGTGAGCTGTTAACGTCCTTCATAAAAATCACCGATGCCCTCTGCTTCACAAAATGCGCCGACGTCGACCTCACGCCCGCTCTGCATAGAGTGCTGGGCGGCGCTGGCCACAACCAGCGACCAGAGTGCCTGCTCGGGTGTGGCCGCGTCCACCGCCTGCCCCGCCAGCTGCAAATTAAAGGCGATGTGCTCAAAAAAGGTGGCGCCATAGTGGCCGCTGGCTTCGATCCAGTCGGGATAGCCAACGGGCAAACCCCGGTAAGCGGGATGCTCTGGCACCTCCACCAGCAGCTCGGCTTTTGAGGGCGTATCGGGTTGAAAACTGGCCTGCTCGCTGGCCACCAACCGGCCACGCTCGCCCACTACCACCAACTCTTCGTACAACTCCTGACAAAACATGTTGAGCGTAAAATTGGCACGCACACCGTTGTCGTAGTCGATGATCGCCATGGCGTGGTCATCGATGTCAGATGGCTCGCCCTGCCATTCAAAATCCAGAAAGTTCACTGCCCGGCCACCGCTGGCATAAACCCGCCTCGGTCGTGACTGCGCGACGACGTTGATGAGATCAAAGTAGTGGCAGCATTTTTCAACCAAAGTGCCGCCGCTGTTGCGGTTGAACTTATTCCACTGATCCACCTTGTCCAGAAAGGGCGGTCGATACTCCGACATGGAAATAGTCTTCACCTGCCCGAGAGCGCTCTCTGCGGCCACCGCCTGCAGCGCGTCAACGTATTGCGCCTTGAAACGATACTGCATGCCCAGCTGGACGACGGCGGGGTAGTCCCGCGCGAGGCTCACGATGTCCATGGCGTCTGCCAAGGTCGTGGCCATCGGCTTCTCAAGCAACACGGGTTTGCGAGATGCGGCAACGGCGTGCAGCACATCTCGATGGGTGTGATTGGGCGTTGCGATCACGATCGCATCCACCGCGTCATCCAGACAGGCCTCACTCAGGTCGCGATAGATCGTGAGCGGCGCGTCGGTGAGCAATCGCCAGTCCGTGCATGCCCACTCAAGGCTCCCACCGTCGGGATCGACAATGCCGTGCACGTCGGCCCAGCCGAGTAACTGCGACACACGCAGATGCTCCCGCCCCATCATGCCCGCCCCCACGATCAGCAAGCGGGGTTTGCGCCCGCTCGAAAGGTACGGGTTGTCTGGTGTGAGCCCGGCGACGCGCTGTGCGGCGTTACCTTCGAGCGGCGATGAGGGCTTCGTCATGCGTGAGCTCCCGAACCGGCGGTCAATCGGCGATGCCAACCAAACCAGAACGCAAGGTTCAGTGCGAGCAGACCCAGTAAAACGGGCGCAAAAAAATTCGAGCCTTCACCCACCAGACCAATGGGTGAGAACACGACATACAGCGCCACCACGCAAGACAATAGCATCACCGCGCAGGGTTGCGCATAGGCCCAGGGGGTGAGATCCACTTCTGCGCTCCGTCTGATGGCAGCGGCCTCTCTTCGCGGTCGCCACGCACCGATCGCGAGCATCATCGCAACCTCCAAGCCAAACAGGATCGCGTAAAGATGCAAAAAATGCACCGGCAACAGGTCCTTGAGCACAAACTGGAGAGAGCCATAGGCAACGATATGAAAAACAATCACCACCTTGGCCGCCACCGCGGGCACCTGTCGGGTAAAGAGCCCGATGATCACAATCGCGATCATCGGAATATTGTAGAAGCCTGTGAAAATCCGAATGACCTGCCAGAGCCCCTCGGCGGCGAACTGCAACAACGGCGCGACCATTAAAGAGAAACCGGTCATTACCAGACCCACCCGCTTGGCCACCCTCACCAGTTCGGCGTCTGACACCGATCTGCCAACGAAGGGCTGATACACATCAATGCAGAATAGCGTCGACGCGCTGTTGATCAGTGAATTGAAGGAACTCAGCACCGCGCCCAGCAGCACGGCGAGAAAAAAGCCGGTGGCATAAACCGGCAGCACATCGCGCACCAGTTGGGGGTAGGCCAGATCAATCGATTGCAGCTCGGGCCCGTAAAGGTGATAGGCCACGACGCCGGGGATCATCATCAGTAGGGGCACCAACACCTTGAAAAAGCCGGATAGCAATACACCCTTTTGCCCTTCGGCCAGGCTGCGCGCTGCTAGGGTGCGCTGAATCACATATTGATTGGTACACCAGTAGAAAAGATTGGCGAAGACCATCCCGGTGAAGAGCGTGGCAAAGGGCGTCGGGTCGGTTGGCCCACCAATGGCATTGAGCTTGTGGGTCTCGGTGGTCAACACAATGTTGAGGCCGGCACCCACGCTCCCCTCCCCCAGTGCTTGCAGCCCCAGCCAGGGCACCGCGACGCCCACGATCAATAAGCCAACACCGTTGAGGGTGTCGGAGATCGCCACCGCCCTCAGACCACCGAGGATGGCGTAGGAGGCCCCCAAGGCACCGATCACCATAATGGTCACCACAAGCGCCGTGCTGTAATCCAGTTGCAAGAGCTCGGGCACGTCAAAGAGTTTAAGCACCGCGATCGAGCCCGAGTACAACACGCTGGGGATCGTCACCAGACCATAGCCCAGCATGAACAGCACTACGGTCATGCGACGAACGCCCTCGTCAAAACGCGCGCTGAGAAACTCTGGCAATGTCGTAAAGGCCCCAGCGAGGTACTTGGGCAGAAAGAAAAACGCCATGAGCACGGTCGCGATTGCGGCGGTCACCTCCCAACCCATGCTGCTCAAGTTGTAACCATAGGCCGACCCATTGAGACCAATGAGCTGTTCGGCCGAGAGGTTCGTGAGCAACAAGGATCCAGCAATAAAGGTCGCGCCCAAGCCCCGCCCGGCGAGGAAGTAACCGGCACCCGTATCGACCCGGCCGCGGGTCTGCCGCCAAGAGACGTATGCCACCAGCCCCATAAAGCCGATACAGCTCAGGATCGTCAGCAGCAGATCAGCAGTCATCTTTGCAGGAGAGCGGCCGACTGAGAAAAGGGGTGGTCACCATGACTGCAGGGTACGCACACGCCCTGCAACCAGCAATATTAGGGGGCTAGTGGAGGCCTGTGACAGGGCACTGGGATTATATTACTATACCGTCTGGACGGTTTATAAATGGTGCGTCATGAAATCGGAGCACACCCGCGCGCGCATTCGCGTTGCCGCGGCAAAAGTCATTGAACGCGAGGGTGCGGGGCACCTGACGCTTGAGAAAGTGGCGGCCGAGGCCCGCGTATCGAAGGGGGGCCTCTTGTATCACTACCCCTCCAAGGATGCCCTACTGCAGGGACTGCTGGACCACCTACTGGAAAATCGATCTGGGTTAATAGAGGACCTGGGCTCGGCAGAGGACGTGAGTAACGCCACGCTGCTCAACGGTCTGATCGATGCCGACTTCGACCGGCCCAAGGACGAGCGGATCATGGCGCAAGGCCTAATCGCGGCCTCGGCCGAGAATGCAGACCTGCTGGCTCCCGCCAAAGACCACGTCGAAGCCTTGTACGCTCGATTAGGTGCTTCCAAACCGACCGCAGCATCCGCAAGAACCATTCTGCTGGCGTCACAGGGACTCCAACTCCTCGAGCTACTGGGGTTACTCCACCTCAGCACCGCCGAGCGCAACGAGATCCGCCGACACCTCAAGGCACTGACACAGGAGCTGGCGCCATGCTGAGAATAACGACGACAACACTGTTTTCGATATTCGGCTTGGTAATGTCTGGCTGTGAGGCAGGCTCTAATGTGGAGTCGTCCCCTGCAGTACGTCCCGCTCGCGTGATTACAGTTAGCGCCGGAGACCACTCAACACCCACACAATTTGTAGGCAAAGTAGCGCCCGCGCATACAGTGGAACTAGGCTTTGAAATCGACGGTATGCTGCAGCAGCTACCCCTACCCGAAGGGGCACTGGTGCAGGCAGGGGACATCATCGCGCAATTGGACCCGGAACGATTCGAACTCGCACTGGAAAGCACCCAGGCTGACCACGAACTGGCGGAAAAAACCTTGTCGCGCGTCGAGTCACTCAAAGCCTCCGGCACCGTGTCCCAGGCGGAGCTCGATGAGGCCGTGGCGCGCGCCAAACTCACCGGGCTAGCGGTAGAGACGGCGCAAAAAGATCTCGATGACACGGTACTCCGCGCTCCCTTTGCGGGACAGCTGATCAAACGTCTGGTAGAAAACTTCTCTCCCGTCGCCAGACTCTCACCGGTGATTCGCTTGGCGCCTGTTGAGCGCATCGAGGTCGTGATCGGCGTGCCCGAGCAGCTGATGGCGCGACTGAATCCGGCAACCTTGAGCAAAGCCGCGGTGCGCTTCACCGCCGACTCCGATCGGCTATTCGAGGCGCAGTGGCTCGATTACGAGGCCGAAGCGAGCCGGGATACCCAAACCTACGACGTGCGGTTTTCGCTGACCGAGACCCCGCCCTGGCCCGTGTTGCCGGGCATGACTGCCACCGTCTTGCTGTCCATGGCCTCACCCAATAACGCCGTCATCCAACTGCCCGTTAGTGCGGTGCAGAGTGACGCCGAGGGCAACTTCTTCGTCTGGACGGTTGAGCGCGGCACATCGCTTGTGGCCAAGCGGCCCATCGAAGTAGGGGTACCCAGTCGGAAGCACGTGCCGGTGCTGTCCGGGCTTCAGCTCGGCGAACAGGTGGTCGCTGCGGGGGGCGCCTGGCTCTACGACGGTATGCAAGTGCGGCCCCTCGGAGACGGCTGAACCATGTCGCGGTCATCGCTCACTGAATTTGCGCTCGCGAACCCTCTGTATGTGTGGGTCATCGTGCTCACCTGCCTGGTCGGTGGGTTGGCAGGCGGACAGCGCATTGCACAGCTCGAAGATCCGCCCTACCCGATCAAGATCGCCTATGTGTTCACCGAGTACCCGGGCGCCTCAACACTCGATGTGGAACAGGAAGTGACCGAAGTGCTGGAGCGCTCAATCCAGGAGCTGCCCTGGATTGAAAATATTGTGTCGAGATCACTGCCCGGGCGGTCAGAGATCGAGATTGAGCTCAATCACTCAGTATCAGCCAGTGACACGGGCCAGATCTGGGATGAGCTGCGCCGGCGCGTCGCCGAGGCGGCCATGCGCTTGCCAGCCGGTGCGCACCCACCGTGGGTGGAGGATGATTTCAGCGACGTCTATGGCCTGCTCTATGGCTTCACCGTCGCCGACGGCTATGACATCGCGACCATCCGTGATGCCGCCCGCTTACTCGAGACCGAAATCAAGCGCGTCGAGCATGTGGCCAAAGTGCGAGTCGAGGGCGTGCCGGAGGAACAAGTCCAGATCGATTTCGATTACGCGCAGCTACGCCAGCTGGGCGTGCCCTTTTATCGCATCGTCGAGGCCATCAACAGCGCCTCGGGGCTCTTCCCCGCCTCCATGATGGAATCGGGTGATCAGCGCATGCGCATCGATATTCCGCTGGAGCGGAGCGAGGCGGTGCTCGAGGAACTGCTGATTGCTCTGCCCGGCGAGACGTCGATGATTCGCCTCGGCGATGTGGCCAGCGTCTCCCGCGAGGAGACCAATCTGCCCTCATTGATCGTGCGACACGAGGGCCAGCGTATTTTTGCACTCGGGATCGCCATCAACGAAACCCAGAACGTGGTCCGGGTGGGTAAAGTCGTGGAAGCGCGACTGCTCGAACTACAGCAACTCTTGCCCGTGGGCATCGAGATGATTCCGCTTTTTGAGCAGCATCGCCTGGTTGACCGCTCTATCGGCCAATTTCTTTTGAACCTCACCGCCTCCATCACCACTGTCATCGCTGCGCTGTGTCTCTTTATGGGTTGGCGCGCGGGTGTGATGGTGGGCGCAGTGCTGTTACTGACGGTGACCGGCACAATCGGCGTAATGGCGGCTGCAGGGATCGAACTACAGCGCATCTCACTGGGCGCGATGATGATCGCGATGGGCATGCTGGTCGACAACGCCATTGTCGTGACCGAGGGGATGATTACTCGTATCAAACAGGGCCTCAGCCCCCGAGACTCGGCCATCGCGGCGGTTGCCACGACGCGCTTCCCCCTACTGGCGGCCACGGTTATCGGGATTGCCGCCTTTGCCCCCATTGGCCTGTCGAATGACTCAACGGGTCAGTTTCTGGGATCGCTGTTCACGGTTTGCGGCATATCACTGCTGTTGAGTTGGATCCTAGCGATTACGCTGGTGCCCTCCATCGGGGTGGCACTCCTGACCGCCGTACCGGAGACTGTGCCCGAGAGCCGCCTATACGCCGGACCGGTATTTTCGGGGTACCGCAACCTCATGGCATGGGGTATTGCCCGGCGGGGCTGGACCACGCTCGCCCTGCTAGCGCTCATGTTGTCGAGCATTGTCGGCTTCACGCAGCTGAAGCAGGGGTTTTTCCCGGCAACCAGCACGCCGCTATTCTTTGTGGATCTCTATCAAACCCAGGGCACGGATATCCACGCCAGCGATCGTATGGCGGATCGCGTGCGCAAGCGACTGCTGGGGCTTGAGGGCGTGACCGAAGTTTCCACCTGGGCGGGGCGAGGCCCCGTTCGCTTCACCATGATTCTGCTGCCCGAGCGCCCCGACCCCGCCTATGCGCAACTGGTGGTCAATGTCGAAGACGTCGAGGCGGTGACGGGGCTGATGGCGCAAACGGGTGAACTGATTGCGGCTGAATTTCCCGAAATTCATCACATGGTTCGGCGTCTCGAGTTCACCAGCAGCACCGCGAGTAAAATCGAGGCGCGTTTTTATGGGAGTGACCGCACCGAACTGCGCGGGCTCGCAGAGCAGACCATGCAACACTTCATCGAGCATAGGTTGATTGATCGCAAGATCGACTGGCGTGAACAACGGCTATCACTGGCCGTGATTCCAGATCACGCCCGGGCACGACGCGCAGGCATTCAGTTACCCGACGTCTCGCGAGCTGTGGAGTCGAGCACCGTCGGCACCCCCGTCGGTGTACTGCGCGATGGGGACAAGCCCGTTCCTATTGTCGCGCGGATCATGCCACTGGCAGAAACCGCGACGGAACTCCTTGAACGCGATCTCTGGAGCGAAAGCACCCAGTCGTTTGTATCGGCGCGGCAGGTGGTATCAGCCGCCACACTCCGCGCGGAAGACAGCTTCCTGATGCGGCGCAACCGGGTTCGCGCTATCACCGTGCAAGCCAACGCGCCCCCGGGTGAAACCGCCACCAGCGCGTTCAATGCCATCCGTGGCGACATCGAATCTATTCCCCTACCGCCCGGCTATGAACTGGAATGGGGCGGTGAGTACGAATCGATGAAATTAGCTAACGACATGGTCATCTCGCGCTTCCCGATCGCATTACTGGTGATGATCATTGCGACCTTGATGCTATTTGGCAGCGTGCGGCAAATGTTGGTCACCTGGATGACCGTGCCGCTCATTATGGTAGGTGTCTTTGTCGGGCTCTTTGTGACCGACCTGTCTTTTACCTTCCCCGCGTTGCTTGGACTGCTGAGTCTGGTCGGCATCTTGATCAAAAACTGCGTGATCATGGTAGAAGAGATCAATCTGCGCTCTGCTGAAGAGGGCCTGAGCCAACATGCACTGGTGGCGGCCTGTGTGAGCCGCCTGCGTCCGGTGCTGCTGGCGGCAGGGACGACAATCGTCGGCATGGCGCCGCTATTAAGAGATGACTTCTTCCGCGAGATGGCGGTATCGATCATGGGCGGCCTGGCCTTTGGTTCGGTGCTGGCACTCCTTGCTGTGCCGGTGTTTTACGCGCTATTGTTTTCGATCAGAAGCAGCAGCAACGCAACCTGAGAAACTGACCAGGAGGCAGCAACGATGGGCTGCCTTTCGGGAAAGCGCTCCATCCCGCGGGGAGACACTAATACCTTAGCGATCGGAAAAAACGTGTCTAAGACTGACCTGCTCAGCTAAGGTGCCGTATACCTCATGGAGGCCGAGACCTATACTCGCGCCCAAACACGAGTAACGACCTGATCAAGACGAGGATGACACATGACTCACGGTGTATTACTGCTGGACGGCGGCATGGGACAAGAACTGATTCGACGCAGTCCTTCACCCGCGCATCATCACTGGTCGCTGCAGGTCATGCTGGAGCAACCTCAACTAGTCGCCGAGGTGCACCGGGATTTCTGCGAAGCGGGTGCGGGCGTCGCCTGCCTGAATACCTACGCGATTACGCACACTCGGCTGGCGCGGGGCACGGGCCTGCCGCCCATCGGCAGCTTGTTAAATGATGCGCGAGATCTCGCGCGACAGGGCGCAGAGGCGAGCGGTCGGTCAGACACCGCCTTAGTCACCTCACTGCCCCCGTTGGTCGCCAGCTACCGCCCCGATACCCAGCTCCCCCTCGAGCAGGCCATTGAGGAGTATCAGGAGCTGATTGAGCTACAGGCTGAGGCCGTGGACGGCTTTCTTGCCGAGACCATCCCCTCCATTGCCGAGGCGACCGCGGTGCTGACCGCAGCCGATCAAGCGGGTGTCCGGATTATGCTTGGGCTCACCGTTGCTGACGACGACGGCCAGCTTTTGCGCTCCGGAGAGCCACTTTCCGATGCGCTAGAGGCGATTGACGCCTTCGAGCCGCTGGCGGTGGTGATTAATTGCTCCAAGCCGGAGGCCGTCTCCCAAGCCATTCCCATCTTGAAAGCATCGCGCTTTGCGTTTGGCGCTTACGCGAATGGCTTTACGGCCATCGATGCACTGGAACCGGGCGGTGTAGTCGATGTGTTGGAAGCCAGACATGATCTTGATCCAGAGCAGTACGCGAAGTTCGCCGCCGAGTGGCTGGACGCCGGCGCCAGCGTCATTGGCGGCTGCTGCGAGGTCGG
>Ga0181587_10005655_pt1 | contig 10215 bp, 6 predicted proteins | sample 071ome_27_FD_132463 | JGI IMG/M metagenome (GOLD analysis project Ga0181587, IMG submission 132463) | Coastal salt marsh microbial communities from the Groves Creek Marsh, Skidaway Island, Georgia - 071409AT metaG (megahit assembly) | ecosystem: Environmental > Aquatic > Marine > Intertidal zone...
CAGATCGTGAGCCACCGTGCGAACAAAATTTTGCAGCTCTTCCTGATGGAGTCTACGTTCCTTCAACAGATCGGAGTGGCACAGGGTCTTATCAATCGCATTTAAAACCACTTCATTGTTGATCTCGGCTTTGGAGATAAAGTCAAAACAGCCGCTTTTGAATGAATCTCGAACGACTTTTTGTTCTGTCGCAGCCGAAAGAATCAAGGCAGCCATGTCCTTTTCCTTGACCATTTCCACAATATCCAGGCTGGTTCCATCCGGCAAGTTATAATCCAAAATGGCACAGTCAAAATTGTTGTTTTCGAGCTGAGTCGCACACTCTTTTACCGTGCCGCATGTTGTGATTTCATAGGGAAGGCCATCCAGCATATGTTGGATTCGGAAGAGGAAAATGGGGTCATCTTCAAGAATAATGATTTTTCGTTTTCTAGACATAATTGGATCTTTGATAAGGCCATGTGAAAACATGAGCCAATAAGCCCCGGAAGACCTCAACATCTCCGGGTACAATAGGGAGTTAGAACAAGTAGGGAAGGATTGAAGCTGAAGGCACATTCCCCAGTCAACCAAATTTCTGGTGGTGTGTTTCTGCCTAGTCATCACTGGAGGGGGACTCCATTGAAGTGCCTGTAAAAACTACAGGCTATAGCGAGGTTGGGGGTAAATTTTACAGGAAAGAAATCAGGTCTCCACAGCGGTTTTCATAAATCATTGTCCTATTTTAAGGGATCTGGAAGGAATTTCCAGGATTGGCACAAGAAATGGAGGTGCCCTGTCTGATCAGACTAAATTTGAACGACAGAAGGTAAGCACTCCATGACATCCACCGCAAACCACCAGTCCTCTGAAGCCAAACCTGTTCGGCTTCGTTCGCCGCAAAAGAACATCAGCAACAATGAGCACCCGAAAGCATCCAGGGGGCAATTCTCAATGGAGCGATTTGGCTGTAATCGTGATCGTCTTCCTGAATTTTTAGATGCAATGATGGAGTTGCACAACCAATGGCTTGCCAAGGTGGAGCAAGCCGGAATCGGATTACAGTATCAGGAATTGGCTGACAGTTGTTTGCCTTCAGATCCTGAGCATTCTACGCTGAACTGGAGGTTCATTCTTTAACTGTGCGGTCAGGCCATAAGGCTGTATGTGCTGAATGAATCAGGCAAGAATGCCTTTTACTACATGGGATTCTTCCACTCCCGTAAGGCTGAGGTCAAGGCCCTGGTGTTTGATGGAGAAACGTTCGTGATCGATGCCGAGGTTGTGGAGGAGGGTGGCGTTGAGATCGCGGATGTGGACGGGATCCTTGACGATGTTGTAGGCGTAGTCATCCGTTTCTCCATAGTCGCAGGGTTTGAAACCTCCACCGACTACGCAGGTGGTGAAGCAACGGCCATGGTGGTCGCGACCATGGTTATCCTTAGTCAGTTTGCCCTGACTGTAGATAGTGCGGCCAAATTCTCCACCAAAGACGACCATGGTGTCCTCAAGCATGCCGCGTTCTTCAAGATCCTTGATTAGGGCTGCGGCGGGTTGGTCCACACTTTGACCATTGCGACGAATCTCTTTGGGGAGACTACCGTGTTGGTCCCAACCTCTGTGGAAAAGCTGTACGAAGCGGACGCCTTTTTCGGCCATCCGGCGGGCCAGAATACAATTGGAGGCGAAAGATCCGGGTTTCTTGGCATCCGGGCCATAGGATTCCAGGACATGCTCGGGTTCCTTTTTGAGGTCCATGAGATCCGGGACTGATGCTTGCATACGGAAGGCCATTTCATATTGGGCAATGCGGGCTTGGGTTTCCGGGTCCTGGGTGACGGCATGGCGTTCTGCATTCAATGTGGACAAGCCATCCAGCATAGTACGGCGAAGATCACGGTTGATGCCATTGGGATTGTTCAAATAGAGCACAGGGTCGGCTCCACTACGGAATTGCACTCCCTGGTGTTTGGAGGGTAGCATACCGCTGCCCCAAAGGCGGGCGTAGAGAGCTTGTCCGGGCTTTGCTCCAACCGAAATCATGACTACGTAGGCGGGCAGGTCTTCACTGAGGCTACCGAGTCCGTAGGAAAGCCAGGAACCCATGCTGGGGCGACCAAATTGCTGGGTTCCGGTATTGATGTAGGTGATGGCCGGGTCGTGATTGATGGCCTCTGTGTTCATGGTGCGGATGATGGTGAGTTTATCCGCAAGCTTAGCCATGTGGGGGAGGACTTCCTGATTGATGTAAGTCTGGCGTTCCCCATGTCGTTGAATGTCAAACATCGGGGCAACGCAAGGGAAGGACTTCTGGCCACTGGTCATGCCCGTGATTCGTTGTCCCTGGCGAATGGAGTCGGGAAGTTCCGTACCGTGGAGGTCCCGCATGGCACATTTGTAGTCAAACAGGTCAATATGGCTGGGGCCGCCTGCCATAAATAGATAAATGATGCGTTTTGCCTTGGGGGCAAAGTGAGGAAGGCCGGGTAGACCTCCATAAGTTTTCTCAGTGGTTTTCGTTCCTGCCTTGGCCAGGCTTGCCCATGCGGCTGTACCCATGACTCCAAGGGCACTGTTGAGGACTTGGCGGCGGGAGAGGGGAGAATTTGTCATTTCCATGGTCTTGGCTCGGTTAAAAGTTTTGCGGTAATATTATTCACGAGTGATCGTCTCGTCCAGATTAAGAAGGAGATTGGCGACAAGCGTCCAGGCCGCGTGTTGATCTTTTGCCAACTCTTTGTCTGCCGGAGCTTCCCCAACTTTGAGGAGAGATTCTGCCGCAGCGTTGTCTTCCTTATAAGTTTTGAGGCTCTTGTTGTATACCTGCACCAAGGCTCCCAATTCCTTGGGGGAGGGCTTGCGAAGGGTGACCAGTTCAAAGCCGTGGCTGGCGATGGCTTCCGGTTTCTTTGAAGTTTCTTTCATCATGCGTTCGGCCAGGAATCTTGCGGCTTCTACAAACTGTGGGTCGTTCATGGTGACGAGGGCTTGCAGCGGGGTGTTGGTTCTTGGTCGTTTGACGGTGCAGATTTCCCTGGTGGGGGCATCGAATATGAGCATGTTGGGGGGCGGTGCACTGCGTTTCCAGTAGGTGTAAATGCTACGTCGATAGAGCTTGTCTCCATTGTCCTGTTTGAACTTGGGGTTGCCTCCGAGTCCTACTTCTGCCCAGAGGCCGGGAGGTTGGTAGGGTTTGACGCCGGCACCGCCTTTGAGGTCCGTTCGAAGAATGCCGCTGGTGGCGAGGGCGGTATCCCGAATGAATTCGGCCTGAAGGCGGAATCTTGTGGCTCGGGCCAGCCATTGGTTGTCCGGGTCATTCTTGAATCGTTCCGGAGTGACATTGGAAGTTTGCTTGTAGGTTTGGGAGGTGACGATCTGACGGATCAATCGCTTCATGTCCCAACCGTTTTCCCGGAAGTCCACGGCCAGCCAATCGAGGAGTTCCGGATGGGTTGGGAAACGGCCTTGAGCTCCAAAGTCCCCAGGGGTTTTAACCATGCCTTGGCCGAAGAAGAGTTGCCAGATTTGGTTGACGGCGACTCGGGACGTGAGTGGATGTTCGTCAGAAAAGAGCCATTTGGCAAGGGTCAGGCGGTTTCTTGGAGCATCTTTGGGCAGAGGGGGGAGGATCGCAGGGACGTCCGCTTCGATCACGTGGTCTTTCTTGGGTTGATCATAGGCTCCACGATTCAACAGGTACGTTTTTCGCATCTTGTTCGCAGGGAAGTCTGCCATAATCATGGAGGTGGTCTTGGTTTTCTGAATTTTGGCGATGTCGCCTTCGGCTTTGCGGCGTTGTTCGACAAGCTTTTGGTAGGGTTTATCCAGAGTGCTCAGGTAATGTTGCTGAAGAGTCTCGTTCTGTACCTCGGTTCTTTCTGCTGGAGCAATGGCCAGAAGAGGACCAATGGCGTCGAGCCCAGTGAGAGATTTGACTTCAGCATCTGTGAGTTCTCGGTCGTAGAAACGAACATCATCGATCGCAAAGCCATTGGCTTGAGAGCTATTGAAACGACGTCCCAAGCGAAGTGGTTTTTCCGTCACGATCGTCCCGTTCAATCCATCGGCTTCCACAGTGTGGTCCAGCTTTTCTCCATTGAGATACACTTTTGTTCCTGCAGCTGAACCAGAGCCGTTGTAGGTGATGAACACATGGTTCCATTCCTTGGCTTTGAGCTTCTTCTTTCCGACAACTTTGACTGCATTGTCCTGCCATTTGTTGATGATGTGTGCTCCGGGGGCTCCACTTTGTATCCACAGGTCGTAGCCCCGGAAGTCTTTGCCTTCATCCATTTTACCAATGATGGCGGCAGTTTTATTGACATTATCGGCCTTCACCCAGCAACCGTAGCTGAAGGGGCGATTCCACTCCAAGTCTCCAAAGTCCTTGATTTCGAGGTAGCCATTTCCATCAATTTTCAGGCTGCCTCCGAATTTTCCATCTTCCTGAGCTTTGGCTTTGCCATGCAGTCGATTCTGACCTTTCTTGCGGAAAAGATCCTTGGTCAGGTTCTTTTCAAAATTATCCAATGGCAGGTGAGCAATGAGTCCCGCGGGCTCAATGGATTCTTTCTTCTCTCCGGTGGAAGCTTCCAGGAATTGTTCGTCAGACCACTTATCAAAATCCTTGATGGCGGCTTTCTTTCGTTCTTCCAGTTTTTGAGTAATGCCTTGCAGGATCTTTTCGGCCTCCGCTTTTTTCTTTTGTTGTTCCTCGGAGATTACGTCGATGACCGGAGCCTGGTTGCCCCGACGGGTCTGCATGCCGGGGTCTGTGTGGTTGTTAAAGAAGGCGAAGAATTGATAGTACTCTTCCTGGCTGATGGGGTCGTATTTGTGTTCGTGGCACTGGCTGCACTCCATGGTCAGCCCCATCCACACGTTGGCTGTGGTTTGCACACGGTCTACGACGTAGCTGATTCGAAGTTCTTCGGCGATGGCACCACCTTCGTCCGAGGTGGCATGATTGCGGTTGAATCCAGAGGCGACCTTCTGGTCAAGGGAGGCTTCGGGAATGAGATCACCTGCCAGTTGCTCAATGGAAAATTCATCGAAAGGCTTATTGCTGTTGTAGGCTTTGACCACCCAGTCTCGCCATGGCCACATGGTACGCGGACCATCGGCATGCATGACAGATGTGTCCCCATAACGTGCTGCATCCAACCACATGAGAGCCATCCGTTCACCAAAGTGTGGATTGGCCAGAAGTTCGTCGACCAACTGAGTGTAAGCTTTGTCAGCATCCTTTTCCCAAGCTTTGAGGAAGGACTGCACTTTCTTCGGCGTTGGCGGGAGGCCGGTCAGGTCGAGGTGAAGACGTCGAGCCAGAGTGGTCGGGTCTGCCTGTTCTGAGGGAGACAGCTTGTATTCTTTCAGAAGCTTGCCGACAAAATGGTCAATCGGGTGTGCATTCTTGGGGAGGGGAGCCTTTTTCGGAGGAGTGAAGGACCAATGCTCGGCGTACTCTGCTCCGGATTCAATCCAGGCTTTGAGCAAGTTCTTTTGCTGAGTCGACAGGGCTTTCTTGGACTTGGGGGGAGGCATCAAGTCTTCTTCGTCATCGGTGATGATTCGGTACCAGACTTCGCTCTTTTCCAGATCCCCTGGGTGAATGGCGGTTACGCCGTCCTTGTTGGGCTTGAAGAGGTCTTCCTTTTGGTCCAGTCGCAAGTCAGCTTCACGGGTCTCTTCATCGGGTCCATGGCAATGGAAGCAGTAGTCCGAAAGAATCGGGCGAATGTCTCGGGCAAAATCGACACTCTTTCCGGAAAGCCAGGACGTGGAGAGGCCCAGAGTGATGGCGATAAGTTTGGTTTTGTTTTTCATAAATTTTTGAGTTGGAAGAGAATTATTGTTTGTTCCAGAGGGTCGCACCCTCCAGGAACCAGATATTGCGATAGCGGACGGGATTTCCGTGATCCTGGAAGTTCAAGCCTCCGTTCTTACGGCGGTCATTGGATGGGTAGGCATCCTGGATGAGGTGCCCATTGTGAAATACGGTGATACTTGCCTTTGTGTTTTCCGTAGCTCGCTGTATATAGATGTCGTAGCATTGCCATTTACCGGGAGGACGGGACGCATTTACCAAAGGTTCGCTTCTTTTATAAAGTGCCCCGGCCTGACCGTCAAAGTAGGTCACATTTTCCCACGAATCCAGAACTTGCACCTCCGGAAACCCTGCGATGAAGACTCCGCTATTGCCCCGGCCCTGTCCCTTGCCTTTCACCTGTGAAGGAGTGGCCCACTCAATGTGCAAATGCCCTGTTGTGAGCGGAGCATCCCTTAAGGCGATGGAGCCTGTGCCCTTTACCACTTCCAGAAACCCCTCTTTGTCCAAACGCCATTTTACAGTGTCATCTTGGGTTGGGTCTCCTTTTTTGACCCGCCCTTTCCAATTTTCTGTGCTGCTGCCATCAAAGAGAATGATGGCTCCTTTCGGGGCACAGACAGGCTTGCCATCATAGGCTGCGACAACAACTGGAGGCTCAATCAATGGTTTCTTGTCCTTGTCTGCCGCATGCAGAGGATTGAGCAGAAGCAATGCGGAAAGGCTGAGCTGTGGGAGTCTATGGATGCAGTTCATTTCGATAAAGTTGTGTTAGGTATATGACGATTGAGAGTGATTTCTGTCATAGGTAGTAAGCTGGGTTATACTCAGGTTTTTCATTGCTTATCACGATTTAGTCTTGCCAAGATCTTGGGTCTGTGGCTCAAGCCTGCAACCGTTGATTCATGAAAAAAGCAACTCTCCCTCTCTCTTCGGCCTTTCTCGCCGCAGTATCGTCGGTCTTCGCTCAGGATATGCCGCTTTCTCAAGTTCTCATTCCTGGGGAAAACTGGGAATTGGCCAAAGATGAAATTGGTTTTTCCGATGCTCCGACAGCCGATGCGGATGGTAACTTTTACTTCAGCGACATGAAGAGTGAGCAAGGGCTATTTCGGATTAGCCCGGATGGCAAAGTACATCCATTCCTCAAAGGCGGCACCGGAATCAGCGGAATGAAATTTGGTCCGGATGGGAAGCTGTACGCCTGCCGGGCCCGAGCTCGTGAATTGGTTTCTATAGACCTTAAGACCAGCAAGATGACAGTGCTCGCCAAAGATGTTCGCCCCAATGATCTCGTGGTGAACCACAAAGGCTTTGTCTTCTTTACCGAAACTCCAAAGAAACAAGTTACCCGCCTTGACCCCAAAACCCAAAAGATGATTGCCGCAGATGTCGGTATCACCGCTCCCAACGGCATCTGTCTCTCTCCAGACCAGGGAACATTGGCCGTCTCGGACTTTCGGGGGAAACATTGCTGGGTCTTTCGAGTGGAGCCGGACTCCACCCTCAAGTTCAAGCAACCCTACATGACCATGCGTCGGAAGCCCGACCCCGATGCCGAACGTGACATTCTTCCTGTTTTCAAGGAATCCTGTCGAGGAGATGGAATGATTACCGATGCCTATGGACGTTACTACGTGGCGACAGAACTTGGCGTGCAATACTTCGACCCCACCGGCCGCATCAGTGGAGTCATCCCCGCCCCCAAGGGAATCAAAGGCCTTACCAGCGTCACCTTTGCCGGCCCGAATCTTGAATACATGTACATCACATGCTTCGACAAAATCTATCGACTGAAGACCAAAACCCGTGGGGTTCTCTATCAGGAAGGCCCTAAAAACTATCCTCCCAGAAAGAAGAAGTAGCTCTTATCATTTGAGCCTCAGTCTCATTAATTCTTTGCAAATCATGACAAGTTCTGAAACAATCCAAAACCGATAATGGGATTAAGGAAACCCTTTCTAACAATCCAGCTGAACAGACTGATTAATTAGGAAACTACACTGTCAAACATGACCAACCAATACAAAGAACGTAATTCAAGAGTGCACTGGCGTAACACTCTTTTTATGTCGATCACTCTTGCCGGAACAGTATTCGGCTTGCCCACTTTTCTCTGGTTTTACGCTAGCGAAATCACACTTTGGGCCTACGCTTTACTTTTTGTCGGATTCTTCATCTTTTCCGGCTTGAGCATCACCTTGGGCTATCATCGCCTATTTGCCCACATGACCTTCAAGGCCAAATGGCCCGTTCGTCTTGTGACACTCATCGGAGGAGCTACGGCACTTGAGGACTCTGCCCTGTACTGGTGTTCCGACCACCGTCGCCACCACAAGCACGTCGACCACGACGACGATGATCCGTACAGTATCTCCCGTGGATTCTTTCATGCTCACATTGGCTGGATTCTCTTCAAGGAAAAAGCCTATCCACCACTCGATAACGTAAAAGACCTGATGAAAGATCCTCTGATGGTTTGGCAGCACAAATACTGGCTCCAGATTGGAATGATCTTAGGGTTTGGTCTTCCTACCTTGATTGGATACGCCATTGATGGTCCAGTGGGGGCCGTTGCAGGCCTTCTGATCGGTGGTATGGCTAGGTTGGTATGTGTTCAACACTGCACATTCTTTATTAACAGCCTTTGTCACTGCATCGGCAAACAACCTTACTCATCTGACCACACCGCCAGAGACTCCTGGATCATGGCACTCTTCACTTTCGGAGAAGGTTACCACAACTATCACCACGAGTTTCAATACGACTACCGCAACGGTGTAAAGCCTTGGCAGTTCGACCCAACCAAATGGGCCGTCTGGACTTTGAGCAAGATTGGACTGGTGAAAGACCTACGTCAGGTTCCTCAGGAAAAGATCCAACTCGCAGAAATTAAGCAAAAGCAAAAACTTCTCGCAGAAAAGCTTTCCAAGGCCCCCAATCCAGCCTGCGAAAAAGCCAAAGCCCTACTCTCTGATGCTGGTGAAAAACTCACCGAAGCCGCCAGAACTTGGGAAAGTGCCAAACACGAATACGGCCGTGCCCTCAAGAAGAAGATCAACGTCACCAAAGATCAATTCGCTGAGATCAACGCCCGTTTCGAAAAGTCCGTCGCCGATCTTAGAGCTGCGATTCAGGACTGGAACAACGCCCACGCTCAGTTAGCAGGTCAGTTGGCCTAAGTTGTTTAACTTCTTTCATTCAAAGCCCCGTCAGGAAAACCTGCGGGGCTTTTTCTTTTCCAGTCTCTTTCATACCATTTTACAAAATGATTGAGCATCTGGATTTCGTTGGAGTTTACGATTTATCGTGCTTATCTGCCAAATCGAACACACTAAATGCGAACTCCAGGAATCACGCAGATACGGGGTTGTGCTCAATGGATTTTCAAACTGGTGTAAGTGAAATTCCTCATGTGAGATACGTTGTAAGCCGGGCTTTCTTGCTCATATGCCGGAGGCATTATAGCCTGTAGGCCCAGGTCGAGCGAAGCGATACCTGGGGTAGGTATATGAATATAAAATTGGACCCTGAAAGGTGTCCCCGCGTAGGTCGAGAGACTAAACTTGCTGGCACGCCCTCCGGGGTGCATGGTTGTATTTCCCAGGGGTATCGTGCGTTCCTCACTCAACCCCAGGCTAATAGCTGTAATCCCTCCAGGATATTGAGTTCATAAATTTTCATTGGTATTCGTTTGGTAAGAAAGGCACACCAAGTGCCTACCCATCACGGCAACAGATGGAACGTTTTATACCAAATCGAAAAAGGTTTGGTTCGTCACAAGGAAATGGGATCTTGTTGGAGTTCACGCTTCAGCGTGTGTATGGCTTTATCTGCACGATAAATCGTGAACTCCAACGAATGCTCAATCCTTTTTCGATTTGGTTTTATCCAATATTGTTCATTGCCTCCAATTTTCCCCACACAACGGGATTGAGCTTTGAATGTGTCGGGACTTTCTAATCCGAGAGTGTCCGAGAAAAAGCCTCAAGATCTTCCATCAGGTTCTGAACCATGGCACGGAGCTTCTCTTCTGCTTCAGGGAGTGATTGAACATCCCCATTCTGGGCCAGGGATTCAAGCGAACGTACGGCGATGTAGGCATCGCACTGGGCAAACAAGCTGAGTGTCCCTGCGAGCCGGTGAGCCACCGATTCAATTTCCTTGAGGTCCTCTAGTTCTACGGATTTGGAAAGTTGTTCTAGCCGCTTGGGCATCTCATCGAGCAGCATGCTGATCAGCGTTTGAGCATGCTTGGTATCGTCCTGAAGACTTTGCATGAACGACTGAGGGTCGAAGGTAAGTTCCTGGCGAACTGCGGTGGGCTCGATGGTGGCGACTACGATCTCATCCCTTCCGCCCACCAACTTGTAGATCATTTCTAATAGCTGTTCCTGACGAAAAGG
>Ga0181587_10005683_pt1 | contig 10180 bp, 13 predicted proteins | sample 071ome_27_FD_132463 | JGI IMG/M metagenome (GOLD analysis project Ga0181587, IMG submission 132463) | Coastal salt marsh microbial communities from the Groves Creek Marsh, Skidaway Island, Georgia - 071409AT metaG (megahit assembly) | ecosystem: Environmental > Aquatic > Marine > Intertidal...
ATCATCAAATACTTTTCAAATGTTCTCGGTTCGGGTTGCATCTTTACACTTGGTTCATTCATCAAATAATCCACATCAAGCCATGTCGTACGAAGAACTGAATCAAGTTCTTCACAAGAAATTTTTGGATACTTACAAATAATATATTCAAATCTATTCTGAACAACAGATAAACACATGTGAATAATATCCATATATTCTTCCGTGAACTCATCGAATATTTGTGTCATTAAATCGAGATATACTTGTTTCTTCTTTTCTTGTTCCCATTCTTTCTTCAATTTTGTTATTCCCTTGAAACACAACGATCCCCGACACATCGGACACGTCGATTTATTTTTCATGTACCATGATTTTATACACTCTCTACAAAATCCATGTCCACAAGTGAGACGACACCTTGCCTCACTTTCGTAGCACACTGGACATTCCATGGACTCGGCAAGTGATCTTATTCTTACACTGGGTTCCCTTACGGGTAACGTATGGACAACGGATAGCCTTGAGCTTTTCGTTCTCAATACGAAGGAGTTCGTTCTCCACAATGAGGGCGAGGTATTCTAACATATTTTATTATAGTTTTGTTTCTATCGAAGGTCACTTAGGCTTCTAGTATCAACCACCTTCACTGGACTTTTTAATATTGTGACAGTCATCGTGATCAAATTGATCATAAAATTAAGTGTCAACATCACCATCACTTCGTGATTGTCGCACATTTGTTTTGTGTGAAAGTAACTAAAAACGGAAGATGCTCCATAAAGCACAATATCTTTCCACATTGGTCTTATAACAATTTATTTCTCTATGCCCACTTCATAATCTTTTCAAAAGTCCAAGTGCTATTAATGTTTCGAGGTAAATTAGTCTTGATGACGTTGTACTTGACTCCATCTTTTGGTACTACTTGAAATTCATTACCTCGCATCGCCAACTTCTCATTAGTCTTTTTACGTGTTTTGAGAATATATGGAAAGTTTGTCACAAAATATTTCCATTTCATTGTATTACGGTCACTCATGGGAACGTATTTATGAATAAGTGCCCACACAACTCGCTTCACATATATAAGTCGATCCCTCGGATCCGATGATCTACGAGGAGCCAACCCCAAATCAACCATCATCGAAATGAATGACTCCACATAACAAAAGTGATGCTGAGAAAGTTCATCATATTGAGATATCAAAAACATCTCCTCAATATCATTCTTTGAAAATGATTTCAAATACTTTTTGTGTCTTTCTCGGAAATCATTCACATCATAAGCAATATCACCACCTGACGGTTGAGGGGGTTTTCCAAGTTTACCTGATGTTTTGACCTTGTATCCATTACCATATTTGTTTTTGAGATTCGTCTCGAATGTCGAGCCCTCAGTTGTCATAGAGTCAAATACGAGAGCTCGTTTCTTAGCATGATTTACTCGTGCCATACCATAGTGTCCAAAATTTCCAGTATCAGCTTTCCATTCCATCATAACATATTCTATGGGCGTCTTAGCTTTCTTTGGTTTAGAACATGTGAAGGTGAAATTCACACCAGTCTCTCGTATGATATCTTCGCCAATTTTCTCGAAAATACCAGGTGCATGTAAATAACTCTTTGCGATTTCGGATGCATCTTCAATCGCCATGAGCTCTCTAGCACGTTTTTCCTTTTTAATCCTGGATTCGAGAAAGTCGGTATTGTCAATCGCAACACTGTCACCAACGACTCTCAATAGATTCCTCCTCACCGACACATCCTTGAGCAACTTAATTGGAATGAGATTCATTTCTTCTTAAATTACAATACTATATTCTAAGCACTTAGGCCTTCACTCAACATACTATGGAAAAGCTCGCAAAAGTTCTGTAGCTTGGGCATGATATCATCTTTCCACTTGTCATCATTCTTCTCGATGAGATACGACTTCCTCTCGTCGTTGAAATGTTCAATGAGACGACAGTACTTGATGTCATTCAGCATCTGAAGGTATGTCTGACATTGAACCTCCTCGTAGTCCCTGATCCGACCGAAAAGTTTCTTCGCACGGTTCTTAATTTCGACAAGCGTCCTCGTTCCATCCTCATTCATCTGGATACGATCGACACGGCCTACAATCTGGTAAAGAGTCCCTTCAATTGTACAAATGTCCATCTTATAGAAGGTGTCATCTTCGACGAGTTTGGCACTGTCAGCGTCGGCAGTCTTATACTCGTTTCTCGTCCCGTGGTTCGTGTACAGAGTCTTGCGGAGATGATCCTTGGCTACAACCATATCCTTGGGTTCCATCCCCGAATGTTCAATCTGATGATACACAGCTCGAATCTTCTGCTCCACATCCGAACTGACTTCAGACCTGAAATCCTCAGCGTCCTTCAAAATCTTTTCCAAATTGGGTTTCGAATTAAGAATCTCCAAAGCCTTCTCATCCTTCGTCTGTCCTTCAAAAGTTTTGGGACTGTACTTCTTCCACAACTCCTCGACAAGTTCGGGTTGCTTCTTGAAACCAATTCCAATAGCCGACGCAACGGAAGAAGCACCGATGATCACCTTAGGGACACCAATGGGTTTGAGCGTCCTCTCATGACCGATGATGTAAGGGTAAACCCGTCCACAAGCGATACAGTCAGCCAGTGAGTTATGGGCATTCTCGAATGGTTGACCAAAGATCTGCTCGTAGAGTACACCAAGTTTGATGGGCTTGAGAAAACGCTCTCGGTACAACTCCATCGTGCACCGAAAATTGAGATTCTCAATCAAATGAAGATCAAGTCTATGACGAATCATCTCTGAACGGAGAACACTCGTATCGAACTTGGCATTGTGAGCTACCATAGTTGTCGTTCGAGGACCAATGAAACGCATAAAGTCCAAAAAGACCTCAGTAAATGGACGCCCCTCACGCTCAGCCTGTTGCTGTGTGATACCATGGACATCAATCGAACCCTGACTGATCTGGAAATCATTTGGATATATGATGGCGTCAAAAGTATCCACGAGACGACCACGGGATGAAAATCGTGCAGCCGAGAGGGACACAGCTCGACACGAATCAAATTGATGAAGGGTCTCAGGAGTCACTGGACGACGACCCTCGGGTAGACCCGAGGTCTCAAAGTCGAATGCGATGTACTGCATACAACTCATATTAAAATGAAAATAGGTTAAAACTTTATATTACTTAGGTGTAAAGTACCATGTGTTTTCCTTGTCACTGGTTTAAAAAGAAAAAACAACCCGAAATCATAAGGGGTCTTTCACCCATCAGAGAGGAAGAATTTCTCAGTAGTAACTATGTGTCTCTCACAGATATGGACTCTGATTAAATACAAGAAGATGAAAAAAACTTTAGAATGCTCCTGTGATCTATGTGGTAAGAACTTTGAATATACTGAAGATCTTATCACACACATGGGATATCATAATACAGAAGATGTGAATAAAATGCTCTCACATGGCTATGGAACTGTGAGATGTAACAGGTGTTGGACATCTTTTACGAATGTCGAGGCACTCATCGATCATCCTTGCGCACAGGTTGATCCGAGTGCTCTCGAGACGGTCGTGATTTACGATTAGATGGTGGAAATTGACATCCAATGAGACAATCACAAACACGCATTATACTGTGTGCCTGTTTTTTAGTTGCGAAACATTTCATGGGTAGATATGGATCATAATAAAACATTCTTATTACACGGTCAAACGCTATACTCATATTATTGGGTATCATCTTTTTCTTTGAATGTCCAACGACCCTCTAGAAGTGCCGAACGACGTTCCCAATCTGTGATCGTCACAGTATTTGTAGGTGGAGTCACAAGTACATCTTCGTCTACGACACGACAATTGTATCCACCAATCCTGCACATATGTTCCAGTTCGTATCTCGATGCGAATTGAACATATGGTCTGAATTTTATCTCAGCTTCGAGAAGATTCTTATAACGAAAAGCATCTTCGAAATTTCTGAAAGCAATGACGTGATGTTGAATAACCTCATCATCATTCTTCTCTGATACGGAATAAATTCCATGATCTCCGTCTTGAATAAATGCCAAAACATGAAAAAGGTCAATACCCGAAACATCATCGAGAGGTTTACTGTTTCGGTTATCAAGTGTGTAGTAGGCCTTCGTCACTTTAGAGATGCGACGTCTCATAGGGTTCGGACGATACGTGATCGGACATTTAACGGCGAACATTGTTCCAGATTTTTCCTACACTCCACTGGAGTCCCAAGATTGCAATAGCGTTTTGGACAGACTCGACTAGAGTGTTCATGTAGTTAATTTTTCATATATTTTACTCAGACTTAGGTGTTGCGTCCTCTCCATATACATCCTCGAGAATAACGAGCATCTCTTCCACATCTTTCAATGCAGAACTCGTAGAACGCAGGTTCCATTGTGCCAGCCTCTTGAGCTTTGCGTTAGCAGCTTCAGACTGAGATACCTGCTTCTCCAAGTCACGAATCCTATCACTCATCATGTCAACCCTCTCCATGGAGTGTTGTCGCCAATGTCGAGAAGACTTGTGCCTTGGCGCCGACTGTGGCTTCTTTTCGACAGAGTTGAAAACACAGATGGGAGTACGAGCGATTGTGATCATCTACTCTTATTGGGGGTACTAACTTTAATTAACTTTGCGACGACAAGAAGATATTTTTTTGTCAGGTCATAATAAACATGAATACCGAGCAGGTGGCGCAAGATAAAGTAGTGCAACGTTCGGTAGATGTCGAGAAGTATAAAGTTGAAGCTATTGCGAAAAGAGCTGAAGCTAAAGGGTTAAGGGATAAAGCTATCACGAGAAACAATGAAAAGAAGGTCGAAAATGCTAAAGCGAATAACCGAGTAGTCCTTTTGCGCGAATAAAATTCAAATAAAGGTGGTACTATCTTAACGACGACATGAAGTTAATTTTTCAATGATTTCATTTTTGTATTCCTCCCCAGTAAAATTGGTGAAGAAATACTTGTTATGTAAATAATCAAGAGTTTTTGAATCTAATTGAATAATGTAATTCATACCCATCTCACCTCTCGGACGCATATAACTTTCAATGTTCTTTTGAATCCCGTTGTCACGATCATATATGAAATTGATGAAATCGAAAAAATTGTACAATTTACCCCTTTCCTCCAAGTGAAGTCCAAAAGTTGTCCATAAGATGTGGGGATTTTCTGTATGTTCATTTGGATCAAATTTAACCAACTTATTACCAACAAACTTCACTGCAACCCGACGTGGACCCTGTTGTAATCCAAGTAATCTATTAGTGGGTGATGTGAACAGGGGTACGTTACGCACACTTTGATTTTTCATAGTGTTCATATATTTTCTCAAAACACCAGAGTTTATAAAGTTCTTTTTCGGTTCACCTACACGATTAAAACGGTTTCCGTTTTGTGAGAACGTTTTAAGTCTGTGCATACGACCATGGTTGATAGCAGAAAGTGCGGTTTGTATAGCTTTTACACCCGAGCTTGACGTAGAATATGGTTGACCGAAAACAACTCGGCGACGCAACAAACACCCATCAACATCTCCTCTCATTTTACAACCTCCCGTCCCACCACTGGGTATGTGTTCGTTTAGATATTTGAGAAACAAAGACCCTTCAGTGAAGTACTCGATGACATCTGGATTTCGAAGTATCTTTCTCATAGAAGATACGGAAAGTGTGTTATGGTTTGCAGGACCATGATCCACGGCGACTGGAATCGGGTTATGATTTTTGTTTCGAACCCTTTTGTTTAGCTTATTGATGAGAGACCTATATTCTTTTGAGACATTTTGTGTCAAGGATCGTTGTATATTAGGTGAAAGAGACCTAATATATGTATTTAAATTTGGAGAGTTTGGGTTCTTTACATATAGTCGTAAAGCCACTTCGGCGTCTACATCCTTAAGAAGTCCTAAGAACTTATCATAGATCGCACTTATTTTAAGCAAAACATTAGAATTCGAACGGCCGGTACTATTTCGCGCATCAGCCATTAGTTTATTAAATTCAGTTCTCTTACACATCGTCATCAATTCTTTCGTTTTATCAGCATTGGGTTGATTGAGAACAGGGAAAGTTGTATAGTTTCCACCCTCATCCGCACATAAAGAACGAATATTATCAACAGTATCTCGAAATAATTTACGATCACCGTTGTAAGGATATTGTGCTAATTCACACATTTTTTGTTTGTAGGTAAACATCTCTTTTAGTTTGGGCATAGGCAACGCTTTGGGTCTGGTAACCTTACTACGCTTTTCCTGATATTCCTTCATAAGCTGAAAAAAATCGTACAACTCACCGGGAGCCATAAGAGTTATTTCAGCAAAACCAGCACCTTCTCGTCTCGGTCGGGTAGAAGTGGTTGCGTTCGGTGTTGTGTTGGCACGTTGGCGAGTATTGTTCGGTGTTGTGTTGGCACGTTGGCGAGTATTGTTCGGTGTTGTGTTGGCGCGTTGGCGAGTATTGTTCGGTGTTGTGTTGGCACGTTGGCGAGTATTGTTCGGTGTTGTGCTGGCACGTTGGCGAGTATTATATTGTTTTAATAGATTGTTGAGGGGTCCTCGATTTGACGGTCTTTGAGATAGAGCATTCAATATACCATTAATGAGTGTATTTCGCTCTGTTCTTCCTCTTAGAGCATTTACAACCTTCTGGATGGTGTTCCTATTCAAACCCGACCTTATAAATCTATTTTTCTGATTATTACTTAAAGTAAGATTTCGAATGTAAGCCTCTCTTTGTCCACGAGGAAGAACACCCGTAGATGACATATCTACTATGACCTGACATTTTTTTGTCCAGTAATAGCAAATGTCAAACGCCGAATCTGTGGGTTCTGTCAGTGGTCCATCCAGGAGAAATAACCTGACTAATAATGCTCAGTCCTCTATTCACAACTCTGGACGCAAGGCTGGTTTTACCGGTAAGAAGCTCGCAATTTGGGTCGCCGTGATCACCTCCACCCTTCTCGCAATGAATGCTCCTACCCTCGCTTTGGGTATTAAGCAGCAACGTATGAAGTTTAATAGTAACGCGAAGGCCATCGATCAGAGGTTCGCTCTCGAGAATATAAAGATGAACCTTCAACAAAAGGCGGCTCTCACCAACCTCCGTGAACTCGCATTCGAAATTAACAGCAAGGCGAATGCCATAACCCTTAAAGAACTCAATCGCGCCCGTCTCGTAAATAAGAATGCCAAGAACATCGCATCTAAGGCGGCCGCTTCTAATGCGTTTCGCCAACTCACGAACCTTCCCGTGAAGACCGTCGCGTCAATTACTGGTGTGAGCGAAAATGCCCTTAACGTCATCGCCAAGACGTCTGCCAATACGAGAAGGACTGCGGCTGCCGTGACCGAAACTATCGCTGGGGGTGCTGAGAATGTGGGAGAGACCACTCGTGTAATGACTGGTAGTATGAAGAATACCGCCAAGTTCCTCGGTCCCTACGCTTTTGTTATGACTATGATCGCCATCATGGCGGGTCCCATGACCTCCGTAGCGGTCATATCTGGTGCCGTCAAGATGGTGACTGGTATGATGTCTAAGGGTATTCCCATGACTAAGAGTGTAGTTGTAAAAATTTTCAATATGCTTTACGTCTCCCCCGCAACCGCGGAAAATACACCGGTTCCTCCTTCCAACAGGGTTACTAATCAAAACTAACTGAACAATCAAACTCGTCACATCTCGCCTTACCAAAAAGCTCATAGACCCAATCCCCATCGACGATCTCCTCATCGATGAGTTTTTCCTTGAGTCGCTCCAATTGGTACATATTAGTCTTTAGAGTTTGAATAGTATCGTCATAACATTCACAGACAATCTCATCAATCTCATCATCCACGAGTGCGGCGGAATCTGAAGACATGTTTCGGTAGTCAAACTTGTATCTCCCAAGACCATATGTTGTCACCATCTCACGTGCAATCTGGTACACCATCGCATAATCCGATGAGGCGCCAGTGGTTACCTTATCTTTTCCGTAGATGATCTCTTCGGCTGCACGACCACCTAGGGCAACCTTAATTTGAGAAAGGAGATACTCCTTTGTGTACATCGCAGAATCTGCATTTTCCTCTGAGGGTTGGAAAAAAGTAATACCACCCGCAGCACCTCGGGGAATGATAGACACTTTGCGAACCGTGTCGTAATTCGGAACAAGAACACCCATGATAGCGTGACCAGCCTCATGGTACGCCACAAGCTCTTTTTTACGAAGGGAAAACTTGACATCACCTTTAGCACCTACCACGACACGTTGATACACATTTTCAACGATATCGTTCGTGATAATTCCATCACCATCCCTGACAGCACGAATAGCACACTCATTTAGGAGATTAGCGAGGTCAGCGCCAGAAAACCCTGTAGTTTGTTTAGCAATATTTGCGAGATCAACGGTGTCATCCAACGTTTTGTCCCTCGCATGAACACCCAAAATCTTCCTGCGCCCTTGAACACTGGGGAGAGTTACCTGAATCTTACGATCGAAACGACCTGGGCGGAGTAGAGCATCATCAAGAATATCGACACGGTTTGTAGCAGCAATGACTACAATGCCAGTCTCATTATCGAAACCGTCCATTTCTGTGAGAAGTTGGTTGATCGTCTGTTCACGTTCATCGTTGGAGGGCATACCACCCGCCGAGCGCTTCTTACCGACTGCGTCAATCTCATCGATGAAGACGATGCATGGTTGATTTGCTCGTGCCTGTTCGAAAAGTTCGCGTACACGCTTCGCTCCAACACCCACGAACATCTCAACGAAGTTTGCAGCGGAACACTGGATGAAGGGAACATTAGACTCACCAGCGATGGCTCGAGCGAGGAGAGTCTTACCCGTACCAGGTGCACCAGCGAGAAGGGCGCCACGGGGGATCTTGGCACCACTTCCAAAGTAGCGCTCGGGCTTCTTGAGAAAGTCTACGATCTCCTCGAGTTCTTCCTTGGCAGAATCAATACCCTCAACATCGGTGAAACGAGTCTCAACTTCTTGATCCATAGTAAACTCTGTGGACTTTCCGAAAGGATTGGGCATTCCCATACCACCAGAGCTACGAGATCCAAAAATGGCCCGGAGGACAGAGAAGAGGTAGATACCGAGGATAAGCAGGATTCCCGTCTCAGCCAAGGACATTGGAGGTCCCGACGTGTCCACGAGAACTTCAGCATCACTTTCCATCAGAGTCTGCCAGAGCTGCTCCGTTTGAACGATACGAACGTCGCCATAGTCACCATTCTCTTCTTGAAATTGAGCGACATTCTCACTTGGCTTCACAATAACAGCGGGAAGTTCATTATTCTTTAGTCCCTTGACAAACTGACTGTAAGTCCTTGGATGATACTCAGGCTTACGCTCAGATGTGATTTTGACAGGGGGAGCCGTAAAATTATTTGCGATGCTGAACATCGTTTATATATAATGACGTCATCTTTTTAAGCAAATTGTACAACGCATTTTTCTTCGATTATGTTCACAACGTTCTGCATTAATACATATATTACAAAGTGTTTTGATGTTGCTATGAATACATATAGGTCCAGCGTTACACACTTTGCAATATATCATAACTTCTCCATGGGGACACATATTATTTACACATTTTTTTAGAATATCCAATGACCGCACATGTAATACGTTTACCCGCATGTCCAGTTGTCAAACTGTCCGAGTGACCACCCATACCCAGATCATCTGGATCTTCATGGATGACGAGAGACCTTCCTATGACATTGGCTTTAGTTCCTCTGAGTTTGACCAGATCATCTTCCATACTAAACTTGGCGATACCTTTCGAGTCGAAACGAATGTTTCCGAGATCGCCCACATGTCTCTCTTTAGAACCTGGACCACCATGCTTCTTACCATATGGATTGAAGTGTCCACACGCACCCATACATCCATCTGAAAGATCACCCGCCTCGTGAATGTGAATACCATGCGTGCTATTTTTGAACTTTGAGGACTTCAACATTCCCTTGATTACAACTTTACTACCCTTCTCTCGAAATTCGATTTCACCTTTGATGTGTGGATGATTGAAAAAAGTCGTAGCTACAATCATTTGGTATTCACTGGGATTCTATATCTAGCGAAATTCATCTTCTCCATCATGTAATACATTTGATATGCGTCAACAATACTCGGACATCTGTATTGTTCAGGCATACATTCGGG
>Ga0181587_10005695_pt1 | contig 10165 bp, 8 predicted proteins | sample 071ome_27_FD_132463 | JGI IMG/M metagenome (GOLD analysis project Ga0181587, IMG submission 132463) | Coastal salt marsh microbial communities from the Groves Creek Marsh, Skidaway Island, Georgia - 071409AT metaG (megahit assembly) | ecosystem: Environmental > Aquatic > Marine > Intertidal zone...
GACGACGCCGACGACGACGCGCGCGCGAATCCGTTCGCGTCGACGCGACGGTTCGCGGACCCGCGGCACTGGACGACGCGATGCGAACGCGCGCGCGCGCGTTGACGCGTCGTCGCCCCGCGCGCGAGCGGCGGATCGGTGAATGCGCGAGAAATCATTCAATGTGACGCGTGTCAGACGGGTTCGGTCGTCGCGTCGTCGCGTCGACGGGGTGTGACGATCGCGAATCCGTTCGCGTTCGCTTTTTCGTTCGAAACGTTTAAAAAAGCGCGGGAAAACGGCACGCAGACGTGACAGCTGGCACTTTTCTTATAGAGCGCGGGGGCGGGTGTGGATTTTGTTTCGTCTGACGGGGCTCGCAGTGCTCGTGATCGCTTTGATATTAACGGTGCGCGTGATCCCAATCGTCGTCGTCGTCGTCGTCGTCGTCGTCGTCGTGGAAGCGTACGCGTCGACTGCCGCGGCGGTCGGGCGTCGACGACGCGGTCCGGTCGCGACGTTTGCCGCCGGCGTTTTTGAGTCGTTTGCCCGCGCGGGGGGCGTCGATGCCGCCCGCGGATGGTTTGGTTGGTTTTTGTTTGGACTTTCTGAGCTTGATGTGGTCGTGGGCGGCGATGATGCCGTGGGCGTCGTAGTCGATCTCGACGCCGCCGAAACCGACTTGTTTAAGCCGGCGGACGACGCCGGCGGCGACGCCGGAACCCGAGGCGGATTTTGGGTCGCCGATGTAGTGGTAGAGTTTGCCCTTGGGTTTGAGGATGCGTTTGAGATCGGCGTAGAATTCGGCCGAGTACAACTCCCCGGCGAGGGCAAACGTCGGTGGGTCGGTGACGATGACGTCAAAGGTTTTGTCCTCAAACGTCTTGACGACGTCGGCGCCGTTGCCAAAGATTTGCTCAATGTTCCCCTCAAAAAGCGCTCGGCTGTGCGGATTCATCTGACACATCTTTGTCATCGTTCGATCGAGCTCAATCGTCGTCACGTCCGCCCCTCTCGACGCCAACATGCACGACGTGTACCCCAGCCCCGTGCACACGTCGAGCGCCCTCGCGCCTTTCCGAATCGGCGCAATCGCCCCGAGTTTCTTCTCCGTATCCTCCTTCGGATCGACGCCGACGCCAAATCTGTGCATGGAAAACCCGGCGATGAGCGCCGTGGGCCACGTTTTCTCTCCGCTCGGCATGAGCGATACCGCGCGCTCCGTATCGTCGCTAAACGACTGCACCTTTACGAAACCTCCCTCGTTCCAATCCTCCCCGTTCGCCGGTTCGTACACCCCGCGATCGTCGTCCGCGATGGTTTCCATCGTCGACCACGACACAAACACCTCTCTCCCTCGGTGCGTCGCGCGCACGCCGTCGAGCGACACTTCCGCGTCATCCGCTCGGCTCGCGTAAAAGTCGCAACTCAACTCGACGCGCGTCTCCCCGCGTCGCCGCGCGTCCAGCGCGCGACGCGCCTCGTGGTGCGTCAACAACGGCGGGTGCGGGTCGAGCAGCGGAAGCGCTGGTTCAAACGGCCCGCGGCGCTTTTCTGATTCCTCCCCCGCGTTTCCTCCGCGTTTACCGCTCGCGCGCGTGCGAAAACGAGTGCGGCGGCAAACCTTTCGAAAGTCAAGAAACGAAGGTTGATGCGCGCTCGTCGACGCGACGGGGGCGCCGCGCATGATTGTCGGTAGACGCGCGCGCGACTGCGAAAGAAAGACGCGTCGAGCGCTCGAGCGACGGTCGCGCGGTCGCGGCGGCGTGTGCGGGTGGTTTCTTCTAGTTTTGAAAAGTGTGAAGTATTACAAACGCACTTTATCAGAGCCCGATGGCGTCGCTGGCGGCTTCGGCGGAGAAACCCGATGCTGCGTCCGGACTCGACGCTTGTTTGGCTGGATTTCTAGGAGCCGTCTTGGGAATCTGAATGGCGGATCCACTCTTGGCGGCGCTGGACCTAGCCTCGACGAGGGCGCGGAGCTCTTCGCCGCCGCCGCTGGCGTTGATGAGGAAATCCTTGACGAGATTGGCAGCCTTCTTCTCGCTTCGCATGGCGCCGAGCTCGCGGACGCACGAATCCATGGCTTGTTGAGTCATGCCCGGTAAGCTCATTAAAATCTGTGCGACGGATTGCGTCTTGGGTAAGAGCCAGACGATGATGTCTCGAATCAAACCGAGAATATCCGCTTGATGCGCCGCGTTGGAGCTTTGCGTCAACGCCACCATGCACGCCTGGAAAACGTCCGATCCGACGGTTTCACACAGTGCCTGCGGAGCCTCAGCGCTGCCGGCGGCGGCGGTGATAGCACGGATAAAGCTCACGGCGTGACCGGTCGCTTCTGCGTCGTCCCAGTTCAACGCCGCCGATCCGATGGCGACGCCGGCGCGCACGCCGTTTGGCTCGCCGTTGGCCAACCAAGAAATGATGTGCTTGCCTCCGGCGTAAGACGTGCTGAGGAGCGTGTTTGACATCCCTCCGATGACACCGGGCATACCACTCCCTTTCGTCTTGCGACCGAAAGTGCCATCCGGCGCCGCAACTAGGGATAACACGGCGCACACGTCGCGAGTGACGTCTCGCAAGATGCGTTCAGAAATCAAGTCATCCACCTGCACATCCTCGTCATCGCCGTCGTGATTGTCCATATCCTTCGTCGCGTTGACGACGCGCTTATCCATCCACGCCGTCGCGAGCTTTTCGTGCATGACGGCGCACAGCGGGTTCACTAGAGCTGCGTGCCACGTTGGACGATGCGCCGGCGGGCAGCGCCCGATAATCGGTCTAACGGCTGCGTGCACGGCTTGACGCACGTGTCTCAGATCCATGTACGGCAAGTGTGCCAGCAGAGCATTACCGCAGGCGGATGCCAACGCTTGGTTGGGGTAGAAGGCTGCCGGGGCGTGGATGCTCAACATGGTGAAGACTGAGTAAGAGCAATCCCGCAAGCAACGCATCCAATCCCGCGACGCGGCAGCTGTGGCGCTCGTTCCCTCATCTTCATCCGACAAGACTGCAGTGCGAGCCGGTCCGTGCGTGAGATACGCCGCCTTCTCCTCTGGTGACATTTGCACGGATGCGCCGAGTCCAGCTGCGTTCATCGCAGCCTTGCCTTCGGGCGTCCATAGGGCGTGAATCGTCGTCGAAAGCGTCTGCGCGAGCACCACTGCCCACTCAATGTGATCCGCCGCCGGGCACTCTGATATTGGAGGCGGTGGATCGACGGGTTTGATGAGACCCGAAGTCACCTTGGACACGTCTCCCTCCCCCAAGCTTCTTCGCAGACACCTATCGACGAGTTGGACGTCGTGGAAAAGCTCCCAGTGCGCCGAGGACAAACCTTGCGTACCGCCCGCGGCTTCGCCCGCCGCCATCGTTTGCACGGAGAGCAGGTGAGCCACCTCGGGCGAAACCACACCTCCGGGCGCCCATCTGTTGCGAACGGCGGAGAGCAACCACTCGAGAACCTCGCGAACGCGCGCCGGTCCCGACGGACCGGCGACTGCGAGAAGGGCTTCGGCGAGCGATCCTCTCTCCGCGCCACTCAATCGTCCCGATGCTTTCATAGTCTCAATCTGCCCCGCAAAAGCCTCCAAGTGCGGGTTCAAAGCCTGTTTCATTCATTGAAAAAAACGATGCGTGCCGATCGTCAGTGAGCGAATTTCGAGCTAATTCAGTGGGTTTGTGCGGGACGCAAAGCAAAATGTCGCGCGCGCGACTCGCCAGTCACCGAAAGAGGTAGCCTTTGAGTCGTTCGCGCGTTTTCATGTCGCGCCCCAGCATAAAATACGAACGAGTGAGAAGAGCTCGCCACATTTTCTAAGAGGCGCTGTCGAGAGAAAACAACAACTTTGTCGGCCTTCGTTCGCGACGTTCGTTCAACGTACCATTGGTGCGGCGGAGCACACGATGAGAATCGCCGCGCACACCCTCTGTCGCGCCGCTTGTCCCGTTCGCCCGCTCGCGATGATGTCGCGTTGTCTCACCGGCGGTGCCCCGGACGTGGCATCCGCTGGAAGTTCATTCAAAATGGTAAACATTCGACTCATGATGGTTGCCGCCAGCTCTGGTCGAGCTCGGGCAAACTTTCCAAAAGTCTCGAGCAACTTGGCCACCTGCGCGTTGCTCAATGGAGCCCTGAAATCTACGGTGACTAGTTGGTTCAGGAGAGCCTCGAGCGTGGGTGAAAACACGGAAAATGATGGACCATCGGTCGGCAAAGCCGCCATGATTGCCTCTAAGAATGAAGTCGCGCCTTCCAGCGCGGCACACTTTGTTTCGTCCGATCTATTTGCTACTGGTCCGCCGGGCTGGGTCCACGATAACACAGCCAGCGTATTTTGCGACGCTTGCTGCGCCGCGTTGCTCGGGCAGAGCGCGGTACAGAGCTTGATGACATCCGACCACTTTGCCCGAAGCTGCACCCACATTTCGCGAAGTTCAACCGCACTCTCGAAATCGTCGGCCCAGTCGCTCGCCTTGTTACCTGGAATTCCTTGCGAGTCGAAACCCGACGCGATCCCCGCCCCGGCGTTTAACCAAACGCGTCCTATGTCTATGAGAGCTTCAGCGGCGCCCATGGGTAAAATCCCGTTGGGCTCCACCTTTGGTGCGTTGTACGGATTGTTTGCGCCTTGCGAAGGCGGGCCACGTGTGAAGGTTTTCGGCAACTCGGCACCCATGGCTCGAAGCATCACCGGCCATGCGGAGACCACAACCTCAAGCACCTCCAGCTGAGGGAAGCGCGTGAGACCCATCAACTTTTCCAAAAACGCGTTGCGAGCGTTTTCATCTGTGAGCGTGCTCAGGTGAAACGACGACATCACTGCCATGGTTTCACCGAGGCGTTTGATGAACTCGATCTCGTCGGCATCGTTGGCCAACTCTGACTGGTTTGGGTGCGACACGATGCGATCGGCAGCCGTCGACAACGCGTTCGCAGCGGTTGTCAATCCCTTGATAATATCGGCTTCATCAGACTCTCCCGCACCCTGTGCGACGTTGCTTCGACGAGCCACGACGTGGCGGAGCGCGTCGCATGCGGCACATCTAAATTCTTCGCTCGCCTGCGGAAATGAATGAAAATGCACGCAAGGCGGTTAGTCTCTCGGTTTGTCTGTCTATGCGCATCCCTCTGATACATACAAAAGTGTCACCATACGAACAAACGTCTCAGACAGTACTAGCAAAAGCCACATGGGGATGTTCAGATGGTTGATCCTTATAGGTTATCATCACCGACGTTTCGTTTCGCGACGCGAGGAGAAAAAAGTTTTAAATACGCGAGTACGTACCAAAAGCATCCCGCACGCCTCAATCAACCCGCTTCGCATGATCGGAGCCAGAGGCGCCCACTCGCTATACACCGCAGCCGCACCCAACGCCGCACTCACAGCAGCCGAGTGCTGCTTCGCAATCCTTCCATCCTGCGTCGACGTCGCCTTCAGGTAGTGCTTTTCCATCAAAGAATAAATGGCTGGCAAAATCGTACCAACCGTGCTAGACAACGCTCCCAAGAGCTCTCTCATGCGTCCACCGATCAAATCATCGTTATACACCGCCACGTCCTCCGCGACGAATCGAATGACGTTCACTCCCAACTCGGCGCGTTGCGGTTCGTCACTCAGCGTCATGTTTACCAAGTCTGGAACGAGTTGGTTCCACATCCCCGCGCCCTCCTGCCTCACCACCTCCGCCATGAGCGTCGCCGTCTTCGACTTGATGACGTACGGTTCAGGCTCACCCCCACCCATCGCGACTTCATTCAACAACCCATGCGCGAGCTGCGCCATCTCCACTCGCTCCTCAGCGCGCAATTCTCTCCACCGGTGTCTTGCCAAATCCCGCAGCACGGCAAACCCAAAGTGTCGAGCCTCCAGCGCGCGCACCCGCGCGCACAAAGATCTCGACGCATCGATCGCACGTCTCACATCCCCAGTCTTGAGCTGCGTACGCACGGCAGGGAGAAAGAAATCGTCATCGTCAGTCCACGTCGTTCCAAACGAACGAACGAACGAAACCCAAAAACCGTTCTGTTCCGCGCGCAGTCGCGAGGGAACAAGAAAACAATAAAAAACACAACGTAGTCTCGTCGCGCGGGCGTCCCACCGGCCGCCGACCCGCACGCGCGCGGTCGTTTAAACCGCCGTCACCGTTCCATCGAATCACCGATCCGATCGTCAACCCCGATGAGTCGACCCGCATGGAACGCGCGCGGTTTGGGAAAGCGCGTTGACCCGTGAACGCGAGCGCAGCGCTCCACGCACCTCTTGTAACAACTCTGCCGCGTGTCGCCGCGCGTGTTCCCCGGTGAGCGCATCGGACGCGGCGGAGATCGTCACCGCGATCGTCTCCGCGGCGTCCATCTCGCGCGCGCGCGTGGTCCGGGGCGACGCGTCGCTACGTGGCGCCAGGGACGAAACGCAACGAACGCGGTTTTGCAAAACCCTAACTAAACCCTACATGTTTTATCACCGATACACGGGTTTTATATGTATATATGGTGTTTAAGTTACTACAATACGGTATCACGGGATATTTTGGTCGATGTCGACGTGTCCGATGACGCAATCGTCGCGCGCATCGCCGTAACGCGACACCGCGTCGCGCGACGTCGCCGAACCGACGTCGAGCGCGCGAAGGGTTAGCAGACAACATTCATTAGTTTTTCTGGGGTGGGGTCTTTCGCCGGTACTCTAGTGCGTGTCGCATCGCGTACGAGCCGGCGTAAAGGAGGAATCCATCAGTCATCGTTAATCGCCAGCGATAATCGTCTCGGAACGGTCGGTGCGGCGCCGCGATCGAACGCGGACGGGTGTCGATGACGATGACGGCGATGCGGATGAATGCGCGTGCGTCGACGGTGATGACTTCGACGACGCGACGGATGGTTTTACTACCGAGTCGAAGACACGACGGGTTGGCGCGGTTTCGGCTCGCGCGGCGGCTTCGGGACGCGCGGACGCGCGCCGAGTCGTCGTCCTCGGACGATACGGCGGTTGATGAACGACGATCGGAAGAACTCGCGTCTTCGTCGTCGTTGTCATCGCGCCGGACGATTCTGGGCGTGGAGCGATCGACTGGGGAAGCGATACGCGATTGGGACGAGTGTGTGGAGTGGCGCGAACGCAAGCCGCCGAGCGACGAGACGCTCGGGCTCTTGGACGCGAGCATTCTCGCCTTGGCGCTTCCAGGCGTCGCCGAGCTCTTGCTCGATCCGGTCATGGGGGCAGTAGATACGGCGTTCATCGGTAAGCTCACGGGTCCGAACGCGGCGGAGGCTTTGGGAGGTTTGGCGGTGAGCACGACGTGTTTTACGTTTTGCTTCAAGCTCTTCAACTTTTTAGCCGTCGTCACGGGGCCCTTGGTCGCGGCGAAGATTTCGTCCGCGGGCGGCAGAGACTCGGTGGAAGGTCGAAGGGCGGCGAAAAAGACGGTGGGGAGCGCCATGGCGCTCGCGCTCGCCTTGGGATTCGCTACGACGGGGGTTTTGGAGGTGTTCACTGATCAAATGTTGCAATTTTGCGGCGCGCATCACGACGTCTTGTTGCAGCCGAGCGAGGATTTGCTTCCGGCTGCGGATGTGCCCACGGTTAAAGGGTTGTTAGAGTATGGTGAATCTTACTTACGCATACGGGCGTTATCGCTACCGGCGTGTTTGATCGTCATGGTGGGCGTCGGAGCCTTTCGCGGGTTGCTCGACACAAAGACGGCACTCAACGTCGCCATTTTGACAGAAATTTTCCATCTCGGGTTGGATCCGATACTAATCTACGGGTTCGGGCCGATCGAAGGAATGGACGTCGCAGGTGCCGCGATCGCGACGACGGTGGCGGAGTGGGTAGGCGCGCTGTGGTTTTGGAAGCTGATGATGGATGAAGAAATTTTAGACTTTGCATCCGTCTTTCGACTTCCCGATCAAAACGACGCAGATCTCGGCGTCCTCGTCGCGGGGTCCACGTCGCAGCTCGCGCGCACGGTGCTCTTGCAAACCGTGCTGGTGCGCGCGACTGCGACGGCGAGCATGCTCAGCGTCGCTGGGGCGCACCAGGTGTGCCTTCAGGTCTGGTGGATCACTTTATTTGGGTTGGACGCCGTCGCTGTGAGCGCGCAGGCACTCGTGGCGGCGAGTCTCGGTAAGAATGACGTCGTCGGCGCTCGCATCGCCGCCGACAGAGCCCTGAGCTGGGGCATTGGCGCTGGCGTTCTCGTCGGTGCCGTTGTCTTCGTCACCGCACCGTCGTTACCGTTTTTATTCACGAATGACGCAGAAATTGCCGCTGAAGCCGTCATGCCGATTCGCATCTTGGCGTTGTTACAACCGCTCAACTCTGCCGTCTTCGTCGGTGACGGCGTCTTCCAAGGGAGCTCTGATTTTGACTACCTCGCCAAAGCCATGGCGATATCCGCGGGCGGCGGTATTCTCGCCCTCGGCGTCGCGGGTCAGGTTGAAGGCGCGACGCTCACGAGCGTCTGGCTCGGCATGGCGACGCTCATGATGGGTCGAGCCGCCACGCTCGGCTGGCGATACTACAAGGACGAAAGCTCCCCGATGGCTGTCAACCCCGCCGAATGCGTCGTCTTCTACGGAGATCTTCCCGAAAATGACGACGAATCGTTTTCTTCCGACGTCGATCCGAGATGACTTTTTTGTCCTTGCGGAGCGCGCGCGAGAGAGCTGTACATTGTACCGACTGTAGAACAACAATCGCGGTATCTAGTTGTATACTTTTACGTCTTCTTTCATCTATTAAACTCGAGTTGTAACACTAACACTAACACTAACTAGACCGAGCACACGACTCTTCCATCTATCGACAACCTAATCGTCCTTTGACGCCACGACGACGTCGCCCCTGAGTAAAATTTTTGGGTACGACGCCGAAACCGCCCTCCCCACGTGAGGAACAGCGTGCGGAAACAACAACAACGACCCTCGCTCCGGCCGCACAGAAAACACCACGGAATCCTCATCCTTGACGTCGGATAAAAATTCCGTCTCACCGCCTTCATCCTCTGGAATCGTCGACAAATAGAGCAACATTGAGCAATTCGTCACCCGCCCCGTGCTCTCATCCACCCTCGTCCCGTCCGTGTGCGGAAGAATGAACCCCCCCGCGACGTCGTAATCGATGAACCGTAAATCGCTACACACCGTCGTCACCCCGGACGCCGCCGGCATGGCGTCCACGATGCGTCGCGCGAGCGTCTCGCTGCGCAGAAACCGCCGATTCGCCAGCATGTTTTGCGACGCCAGGGAAACCGGAGTCTCGTCGCGCGCCGCGTCGAGACGCGCGCAAAAGTCTTCCGTGAACGCGCGCGGGTAGTACTGAACCCCCGGCGGGGGATCGCCCGTCGCCGGCATGACGACGCGACGCGACGCTACGCGCGCGGGGGTGTGCGCGCGCGCGACGCACTTTTCGTTGTGTTTTATCCACTGGACGGGTCGTCACTCAACGACGCGACGAACGACGGCGCCGACGCCGACGCGCGCTCGCTCGCTCGCCGACGATGAACGCGACGACGACGATGACGACGACGACGGTGGCGCGCGCGCCGACGTCCGGTACGCCGACGGGACGAGGACGTTCGGGGAAGGGTGGCGTGCGGCGGGTTGAGGGTCCCACGCGTCGGACGACGATGCGCCCCGCGATGTGCCCGACGACGACGACGACGCGCCCGACGCGCTCGACGACGACGACGTGCGGCGCGGCGAATGACGGCGGGGAATCCCTCGATTGGATGAATGACGATTTCGTCCCGGCGGGTAAGGCGAAGAAGAATAAAAAGGTTCCGAAGAAGCAGCAGCAGGCGACGCCGCCCGCGAAGAAGGCGCCGCAGGCGCGGCAACAACAACCGGCGCCGGTTGCGGAGGCTTTGGATTGGGAAAACGATGATTTCGTCCCGGCGAGTAAGAAGAAGAATAAAAAGGGTAAACCGCCGGCGAAGACGGACGCGCCGGTGACGACGCAAAACTCACAAGAAGAAGAATCGGCGTCGACTGAGACGCCGGCGACGGGCGGCGAGTCTTTGGATTGGGAGAATGAGGAGTTTGTGAAGCCGACAAAGAACAAGAAGAAAAATGGTAAACCCGCGTTCGTACCGCCGCCGGAACCGGTGGCGAAGAAGGAATCGGAATCGGTGGTGGAACCTGCGCCGAAGGTTGAGGCGCCACAAGTGGAAAAAC
>Ga0181587_10005706_pt1 | contig 10154 bp, 7 predicted proteins | sample 071ome_27_FD_132463 | JGI IMG/M metagenome (GOLD analysis project Ga0181587, IMG submission 132463) | Coastal salt marsh microbial communities from the Groves Creek Marsh, Skidaway Island, Georgia - 071409AT metaG (megahit assembly) | ecosystem: Environmental > Aquatic > Marine > Intertidal zone...
ACTCACACCTTGGACTTCCAAAGACGCCCTAGTTCCGACAAGAATGGTATTTTCAGTATCGTCTGACGAAATCAGGAACGACGCTGGGGCATCAATAATCAACTGTCCGCCAATGACAGCGGCAGTCGCGCCAGCTGCACCGGTGACTTCGGTGTCTCCATTCCCATTAAAATCAAGGCCGGTAGTCCCTGCCGTGACAAAGTCATCGATGTGGATGTTGTATCCCTGGTTCTGGTGCATCCGAACAAATTCAGTTCCATCCTCATCCACTTCTACCGACGCTGAGATGTTGTGATCTGAATATTTCGCGTTGATCTCTGCCGCCATCGAATGTGCTTTAGAGGCAGCAGTGCCTCCGACTGTGATCACATCGCTCAAATCTTGAGCTGAATCGGATGACAAGGAATACGAAAAACTTCCCTCGCCGACGATGTAGACATCGAGCGTCGTGGTCGCACGAGAATTAATCTGCGCACCGGACTGATTCAATTTGTCTGAGATGACTCGAGCACTATCACCTTGATTGATGGCCACAATTCTTGGAACTTCTGATCCAACCGCGACCGTCAGCGTCTGTTGATTCACGCCGTTAGTCAGGCTATCGACAGTCGATCCGACATTAATGTAGCCAACATTCTCTAACGTGTTTTGAGTGTAGGCGCCGATCCGCTCTGGACGCAGATCGCCAATGTTAACGGAAATCTCTTCGTTGTTTGTTTGACCAATTTGGAAGTCTTTGTCGTGGAAAGTGCCGTTGAGGAGGAGTTCACCATTAAACCGTGTCGTGGTGGTGATCCGAAGCAACTCTTCTTGTAATTGGACAACTTCTTTATTCAAGTTGACCCTGTCTGCATTAGATGGTGCACCACCGGCAGATTGAATCGCCAACTCTCGGATACGCTGAAGTATCGATGTGGTTTCCTGCAAAGCACCCTCGGCGGTATTGACCAAAGAGATCGCGTCACCGGCGTTTCGAACGGCCTGAGCAAGGCCAGAAATCTGAGCCTCCATCCTGGCAGTAATCGCTAGCCCAGCGGCGTCATCGACAGCGCTATTAATCCGCTTACCCGACGCCAATCGTTCCATGGCAGACGCCATCTCCTCCTGAGTCGCAGCGGTGTGCCTTTGTGCATTCAACGCAAGTACATTTGTATTGACAGTAAGTGCCATGAGATTAACTCCTCATTAACCCGGCACTTTCCACGTGCCTTGGTAAAAATTTTCCTCACTGAGAAATAAGCGAATTCCGTGCCAACAATTGAAATCCTCAAGAAGAACAAAAATTCGTTTAAAAAACAGGTATTTAATGATAAGAAAGGCCACGGTCTAGATGAAGAAACCGGCAAGGTTGCAAAACGGTCAAAATTTGCCACACGCCTGTCAATAACTCGACTGCGTGAAACACTCACTACCGAATGTAGTCAAAAACGGTCAGCTGTGAAATCTTTGCAAATGACGATTGCGCGGCTTCGAGTGACATCATCTTCGCCTGCATGTCTGTGATCGCTGTCGTGAAATCAACATCTTCTTTGCTCGACAGAGTCGTCTCAAGCTGTAACTTCAAATCGGCATTGATCGAAATTTCTGACTCAATCGATTGCATTTCAGAACCGATGTCGGCCAGCGACATCGTGATAATGTCAAGCATTTGATCAAGATGATCTAACTTGCTTTGAATTTTATCTTGATCACCTTCTCGCAGAAAAGTTGATACTTCTTGGAGCGACTCAAAAAACTCAACTCGTTCTGGAAACGCTGACCGCGGGTCCTGAACCGTTGTGAAGACAAGTCCCTGATTATTCACCGCCGACCGTTCTTTTACACCAACCGAAACGGTGCCGATATTTTCACGCTGTGGGATTAACCGAATTTGTGAGTCGCTCTGTTCATCAACTTCAAATTGAATTGACTCCGAAAACAAACCTGTCGCGTTAACGGTTGTCACCAAGTCTTGTAGTACCTCTGCTCGAGTCTGATTCTCGGCACCTTCAGGGATTACGTAGCTGTATGATCTTGAACCGACCGAAAATTGAATTTCATCACCGGGTTCAGTTGTTCCCGTTATTTCTAATCGGAAGTCTGAAGTCTCATCTCCAGACAGCGATGCTGCAAGATCATTAACGGCTGGCCCTGCATTCCCAGTGGATCCTGAAATCTGCCGAGGTAATCCATCCAATGCATGCACGATCAGCTGGGTCCCTTCAACTGATGCGACAGTCAAAGGTGGAGTCATATCTCCGAACGTTTCGTTGATATTAAAAGCGAGCCGACTCAATACATCGTCGATGGTATCCCCGGCCTGCACTCTGTAATCAACTTGCTGGCCATCGATACTAATCTGATAACGATCTCCGGGCTCCAATGCACCACTGAGTTCGATCCCATAACGACCTTCGACTGGCTCGATCATGGCACCGGAAATAACCGGCTTGAAGACATCGAGGCCGTTTCTTCCAACGGATGATCTTCGATCAGCCGTATAATCGATTTCTGGACGAAAATTATCGCCTTGGTAACGAATGACTCCATTCCCGTCTTCACTGAATGGACGTTGGGTTACTCGAGATCCAGCAAATAGGTAGTTACCGTTCGCATCGGTGCCGTTCGCCAAATTTTTCACTTCTGAAATTAATTCATCAACCTCAAGTGCCACGACTTCTCGGTCACGATTTGACAAGGAAGCGTTGGCACCCTGCAGATTAAGCTGCTTCAACTGAATCATGACGTCTTTGACACCGCCAAGGTAACTTTCCTCGATTCGAAGTCGATCGTTGACGGAGTTCAAGGAATTTCTGTAGGCATCCATCTGGCCGATTGTTGACTTAATTCTTGAGATATTCACCGCAAGCGCAGGTGAATCCGATGGCCTGACCAACTCTTTACCCGTCGAAACTTTCTCTTGAATTTGTGCAAGCTCAGTCTGCTGCCGGGTCATCAAAGAGACCGCACGACTAAATAATAATGTTGTAGAAATAGTCATCTAATACTCCTAACGAACCTGCAAAACCGCATCAAAAAGCTTACTCGCAACCTGCATAACCTGAGCAGATGCTTGGTAAGCTTGTTGAAAACGAATTAAATCGGCAGCCTCTTTGTCAAGATTGACGCCAGACACTCGATCTCGAGCCTCGATGGCTTGTGTTTGCACAATCTCAAGGGCGTCTCTTGCGATCTCAGACTGCGTAGCAAGATTCCCGACATCGCCAACAAAGCTGAGGTAGCCTTCTGAAAAGGTCAGCCCCCCATCCATGACATTTTTAGACTCCAGATCCACCAACTTCAGAATATTTGAATTATTGCCTTGACCATCAAATGCCCCATTTGGACCCAAATTATTGCCGTCGACGGTAAAGACATCCCCGACGGATCCGGGCTGATCTAAGCTGATCTGAATTCCCTGATACTCAAGCTGAAGTTCACCTTGATACGTGCGTTCTCCGACAACCGTTTGAGTCGTAAGATCTGTAATCTGGATTCGATTAGCCGACACAAAGTTGAACTGGAATTGTCTGGACCGAAGTCCTTCAACTATGGGTTGATCCAATGTCGTGTGGGTCGCTGATAACTGGGCTTGACCGGATCCCTCAGCAAACACCAGAAGATTTTCATCAATATCGCCTCGAATCTGAATCTGTGTGTCCAAACCCAGGCGATTGAGATCAGCGGGTGTCCCGTCAGGGCCCAATGAAAATTGAATCGCCTGCGGATCACCTGCTTCTAGTTCGAGCACAATATTTCCAACATAGGATCGACTCGTGATGCCGAGTGCGTTGGTGCCTGAACTCACTAGCGCGCTGTCGATCGCTATATTCTCCCCACCCAAATCGAGATTCTGGAGGATAAGATCACCATTCTCGCGCCGCCGAGCGAATACTCCGGTTTCAGACGAGCTAGCATTTATTGAGTTAATTAAATCGTCCTGGCTATCAAACGTAAGATTAGAACCCAGAACTAACGATGTAATTTCGTGCCCGTTAATCTTTAATCCACTACTCGATTCAAGTTGCAGCTGATCACTCACGACCTCAATCGTATTCTGCGCCAACACGGAAATGCCTGTATTGGCCTGATCTAACCAAGTTTTGACATCAGTGGCTGACAAGACACCAGACTCGCCAATGGTCAAATCTCTTAAACTCACGCCATTGAGAACCAAATCACCGTCATCGATTAGAACCCGTCCAGTGCCCGATAAATACTCAATATCACCAGAAAGTAATTTTGCGATGTACCTCTGATCAGACGATGTGATTTGACCGGCATCAACCAGATCAGATGTTACAAAGTCGATCCCTTGAGTCAGATTGACATTGAATGATTGATCAAAAAGTTCAACGGTAATGCGTTTCTTTAATGTCTTATTGGAATCACTTAAGTCTTCACCATTATTAAACGTAACCAAGCTGGCTACTCGCGCAGCCAGTTCATCGGAAATCGTATTTTCCTCTAAAAAACGGATCCGCAACGTCTGCGACTGACCGTCATAGATAGTTTCCAAATGAGCTATAGGCTCAGCCGAACTGCCTGTTCCCAGATAAATAATGTTATCAACCGAACTCACTTCTCCGATTGATGAATCAGCGAAAGCTGAGTTGTTCAGACCCAGTCGATCCTTAAGCGTCGCCGGCTCTAAAGTAATGTCGAGCCCTCCACCCTGGAAATCAGTCCCAAAAGGCGCCTCGAAAAATAGTCCATTGATCGGTAGCAGACTCGAAACAGCAACTGCTTCCGCTCGGTTACCATAAATGATGTCTAATTTCTTATACCCATCGAGCCCCGTCTGATTCAGGTAGGTCGTGTCGTACGTTGCATTTTTTTCAAATTGAGGGAGAGAGTTCAACCACAAATCATTCTTAAACTCGCCTCCCTTCGTTCCAACCAAATGTCGTCCATCTGTTGTCAGAATCTGAAGCGACAAATCCGCCCCACTGTCTGGATTAAATGCGAGTGTAATCTCTGACTGGCCAGCTGGTATCTCAGTGACTGGCATAGACATTGACGGCTGTATAACCACGGGTCTTGGGGTCGTTAAATCCTCTAACTTGATCTGTGTCTGAGAAGTCATAGCGGGCGCCAGATACGAAACATCAGGGTTTTGAATCCCATTATTTCCTGACCCAGGTGTGACCCTAAACAATGAAGAGGTGGCAATTTGATCTGCTCTATCAAGTGCTAGCGTTAGCCCGCGAGCCGCACCCACGTCAGGTGTTATGACAAATCGATCACCGACACTTGAACTGCCGCTTACCTGAACAAGAATCTCACCGAAGTCTAAAACACCAGACTCTGAGGCAAAAGTGGTCTGGCCTGAGTCGGTCGTTCCGTACCATCGATTTTGGCTGCCATCGAACGCGACGATAATGGATTCGGGTTGGTAATTATCGATATCGAGAACATCAACAGCCACTTGAAAATCACCGGAGGAAGCACCTCGATTTACATCAAACGCTGGAACAATCTCAAAAAAATTAGTCCCCAAGTTTCCTTGTGAATCCAAGCCAGTCGTCTGTACCTGGTTCACTTCGTCAACAAATACTCGAGCCAACTGATTCAAAGCGCCTGTGACGCCTGTCAGGGTTCGTCCATAAAAACCGGCATAACCCGAGATACTTCCGCTCTGAAGACCAGTCAACGTTTCGTTTGTTAGTTCACCCTGAAGCTTGTACTCCAGCTGACTCGGATCACGTTCCATTGGATTAACACTAAGCGCCGAAAACTTCGTCCCCGACAGAATGACTCCCTTCGTCGGCGAATTGGTCACCGAGACTGTTACAGAGCCCCGTGAATCAAATGAAGTTTTGATCTGTACGTATTCTGAAAGATCGCGTAACAGCTGATCTCGACGATCCAATAATTCCGGCGCCTGCGCAGACTCAGAACTCTGGCGAAGCATCTGTCTGTTAATTTCAGCCAGCTGGGTGGCAAGAGCGTTAGCGGCGCGGACATCGGCCTCCATTGCTGACAACGACTGATCACCCAGATCCTTTAACTGAGAAGCGAGTGCGTTGAATCGAGTGCCCAACGCATCTGCATCCCGCAACATAGCCCCTCGAAGTGCCGTCGAAGCAGGATCAGTCGACAAGTTTTTTGCTGACGCAAAAAACTTTGTCAATGCGCTGGTTAACCCAATATCTTCATCACCCAATATATCAAGCAACCGACTGGCATATTCTACAGACGAATTTTGAGAACCTAAGTCAGCAGTCGCCTGCTGTAGCGATGACTCGAGAAAACCATCATATTGACGCGATACTCGATCAAAGTATGCGCCAGTACCAATGTAACCATTACCCGCTTCAGTGGGCTGATTTTGTCTGATTTCTGTCGTTTGACGGCTGTAACCCTCAGTATTTAAATTAGCGATATTATTGGATACCGTCGCGAGAGCGCGCTGATAAACATTAATACCACTGGATCCAATCGATAATAGGTCAGCCATCAGCGACCACCCAATTTCATGTTGCGCTGATTAAGAAGATATTTTTCAGTCGTCTCTTCAGAAATTTTGAATTTGACCGATTCATCTACTAGGGGGAGAGGATTTCTCGAACTACCCTCGAGAGAAAATTTTTTCGCTCCATCAGTCTCATCCGACGAACGGTGCGCTCTACTAATAAATTCTTCAATCATTTGAGAGATGCCGGTGGAACGACGATTCGACATCGTCATTGCAAACTGCTGATCAAGCAACTGTTCGAATGTCTCTGTCTGGCTGGAATCAATCAAACCACCGTCGGGTATGGTGGCCCTCATTGACTTCATCATCATCTGTAAGAACATCGCCTCAAACTGCTGGGCGGTCTTTTGAATGGCCTCCTTATCCTCTCGATCACGAGAGGCCTTAGCCTTCAACGTACCCAGACCTGAAAAGTCATAAACCATCGATGTATCTGGTAGCGAATTCATCAGATCACCACCAACTCGGCACGCAGACTGCCAGACGATTTCAAGGCTTCAAGAATAGCGATCAATGACGAAGGGGTTGCCCCAGTTTCATTGACTGCATCTACGATATCTCTGAGATCAACACCCGGTTGAAACAAAAACATCTTATTGTTAGGTTCTTGGATCTCAACGTCCGCATTTTGAATCTGTGCGGTCACGCCCTGATCAGCAAAAGGATTTGGCTGACTCACCTCGTTGGTTGCAGACACAGTTACTGTTATCGGACCATGGGTCACAGCCGCAGCTGTCACTTTAACGTTACGATTAATCACTACTGTCCCAGTCCGACTATTGATGACGACCTTCGCCGAAGGCTCACCAGGATTAACGTCTAAGTTCTCTAACAAAGACACGAAGGACACTCTCGCATTTGGATCTGCAGGGGCGCGTACCGCAACCGAGACGCCATCAACAGCCGAAGCCGTCCCATCACCAAAAACAGTATTAATTTTATCGACGATTTCTTTTGCCGTTGTGAAGTCCCCAGTGGATACGTTAAAAACTACGTATTCAGATTGGTTGAATGGGGTTTCTACTATCCGTTCAACTGTCGCACCGCTCGGGATTCGTCCGGACGTCGGGACACCAATAGTAATTTCATCACCCGCAGCGTTCACCTCAACACCAGTCGAAGTTAGCGGGCCCTGCGCTAACGCATAGACTTCCCCATCAACCCCTCTCAGTCGCGTGAGAATCAACGTACCACCTCTCAGCGATGTTGCACCGCCGATAGTCGAAACATTCACGTCAATGGTTTGTCCTGGTTTTGCAAATGCTGGGAGACTCGCTGTTACCATGACTGCGGCCACATTATCAGCTGGAATACTGTTGGCCTGAGTCCCTGCAACATCAAAATCTGACAACACCCCGTCAACATTCACGCCAAGTCGTCCCAAGATTGAGCGCAGAGATTGACCAGTAAAAGGAACTGCGCCGCCGTCTCCACTTCCATTCAATCCGACCACCAATCCATAGCCAATCAGTTGATTGCTCCGAACCCCAGCGACATTCGTCAAATCCTTAATCCGATCAGCAAATAGGGGACCAGAAAAGATGATGCTCATGAGAACGATCAGGACTTTCATCGTCAAATGCCTCAAAACGGCCACAAACTTAAAATGAGATTAGTTCCCCAAGGAACTTTCGTTGCATTAGCACCGGAACCCACTCCCTTATAGGTAATCTGAGCGGATGCGAGTCTTTTTGACTGTACGGTATTATCAGGCTGTATATCTTGTGGTCGGATGATTCCTTTCACTTGCACAACCTCCGAGCCAGATGAAAAATTTACAATTTTCTCACCCCGAATCAGTAAATTTCCATTCGGATAGACATCAACAACTTGTGCCGTCATCGTGCCGGTAAAGTTTGCACTTTGATCAGCAGTGCTTGAGCCGTCAGATGTAATTTCGCTTTCTTCTTGAAGATCGGATGATAATAATCCGCCAGGACTTCCCCACTTAGCGATTTGTAAAGGAGACAGCACATCAGTTTTGTTCTTTCTAGATGCTATCGCGGAATTTGATGTCCCCGCGTCAAGTGCCTCATCAAGAATCACAGTGACAACATCACCTACACGGTAAGCCTTTTTCTCTCCAAACCAACTGTCAGAGTGGCCTACGTTGTATAGCGATCCAGTCGGAATAGTCTGAAGATCAGATGCCGCAGGAATAATCGGAGCAAATTCAGGCGTCGGTCCGGCTATTTTTTGAGTCGCACATCCAGTAATGGAGGCGGCCAAGATTATGAGTGTTAAAACCTTCATCGATTTACCTTATAAATTCTGATTCAAGAAGCGAAGCATCGAGTCGACTGATGAAATTGCCTTAGAGTTAATCTCATAAGCACGCTGCGTCTCGATCATGTTAACCATCTCTTCGACTACATTAACGTTGGCTGCCTCTAGCGCTCCCTGTGCCAATCGGCCTGCCCCATCAGTGTCCGGAGCACCAGTCACGGGAGCCCCAGATGCCGATGTTTCTCGGTACAGGTTTTTACCCATGGGTTCCAGACCGGCGTAATTTACAAACCGAGTGAGTAGCATCTGACCGATGACCTGCTCTTCCGCATTTCCATAGGGTTGAATGGATACAGTTCCATCCTCCCCGATGCTGATTGATTCGGCATTCTGAGGAATTGTAATCACGGGTTGTAACTGCATTCCGTTAGAAGTAACGAGTTCGCGATCAACTGAAAGTTTAAATGAGCCGTCTCGCGTGTAGGCAAATGTCCCATCGGGCTGAAGCACCTGAAACATTCCTTCACCCTGGATCGCCAGATCAAGTGCGTTTTTGGTCTGTATGAGTGACCCTTGCGTGTGCGTTTTTTCAGTCGCAACGATACGAACGCCAGTACCGAGCATCAGACCTGTTGGTGACTGATTATCGCCTCCGGTTGAACCGCCAGCTTGTCTGATATTCTGATACAACAAGTCTTCAAAAACAGCTCGATCTCTTTTGAATCCAACCGTATTGACATTGGCTAGGTTATTCGAAATCACAGTCATTCGAGTTTGCTGTGCGTCCAAACCTGTTTTTGATACCCAGAGTGAGGATTCCATCTAATTTCTCCTAGCCTAGACGCATCATGGCAGCGCCAGATGAATCATTGTCTTTCGTTTCACTGATAATCTTGGTCTGCATTTCGAATGACCGCATATGGTCGATAAATTTCACCAACGTATGGACAGGGCTTACATTCGATCCTTCGAGCGCTCCTGTCGTTAGGAACGCAGGCAATGGTCCATTCTCAAAGTCAAATCCATCTTCCGTATTTTCCAACGGCATAAAAAGACCATCCTCTCGACGTCCCATCGCGGTTTCCGAAGCATCTTTGATCCCCAATCTTGAGAGTTCTTGTGATCCTGCTGCAGGATTGTTGGGGTCTATGAACGATACAGTCCCATCTTCATCAATTAATGCTTTAGATCCGTCCATGGGGAGCTGAATCGGTTCACCTACTTCATCCAGGACCAAAAACCCTTCACCGGTCCGAAGAAAACCTTCGACGTCGGGTGACAAATCTCCACGACGCGTCCAAGCCAATTCACCGTTTTCAGATTGCACTGACAAAACCGTTTTCCCATTCAAGGCAATATCGAGTGGCCGTCCTGTGACCATTCGCGCACCCTCAGACAGATCAATCTGAGGAGACGAATGAGCACGAGGGAGGAACCGCGTATCAAAACCTTCGCCTTCGACTCTTACCGA
>Ga0181587_10005712_pt1 | contig 10148 bp, 12 predicted proteins | sample 071ome_27_FD_132463 | JGI IMG/M metagenome (GOLD analysis project Ga0181587, IMG submission 132463) | Coastal salt marsh microbial communities from the Groves Creek Marsh, Skidaway Island, Georgia - 071409AT metaG (megahit assembly) | ecosystem: Environmental > Aquatic > Marine > Intertidal...
CCCCATAAACTTCCTGAGGATCAAATACTTTATCCGTTTCATGATATTTCAATGTAAGCGGATCATCATTTTGAGGCTTACCAATAGGTATTGATCGATAAAAACACGAGCGGTAACCAACATGGCAACTGGCTCCACCAGCGACATCTACTCTCAGCCATACCGTATCTTGGTCATCATCAATACGCATCTCAACCACTTTTTGTACTAGCCCACTAGTCGCACCTTTGTGCCACAAACATTGGCGACTACGACTCCAGTAATGTGCCTCACCGATTTCGATGGTTTTTTTAAACGCTTCTTCATTCATATAGCCCATCATTAACAATTCACCTGACTGCATGTCAGTAGTTACGACAGGGATTAATCCATCTTCATCAAATTTAGGCGCAAGTTCATTCCCCTCTTCAACCTGCTCAATACTGTCTCGAGATGCAAACATTATCTACTCACTTATAAAATTGGGAGCGCAGTATAACACTGCAAAACCAAGAATCCATCCACTCCATCAGCTTGATAATAACTCCGCAAACAATGTGTCAATAGCAGCATAGTCTTCCTCAAACAAGCCCATCATTGCAAAATGACCCATTAGAGACGGGATAATCTTAAGTTCACCTTGTGCAATATGTTTCTGCTCATCCGCCATATCCGCAGGAGGTACAAACATATCTCGTTCGAAAGCAACCATGTATGTTTTAGCGCTAATCTTATTTAGTGCTTTTTCTAAATCTCCATCTGCATGGGCACTTGAATCACCCATTTGCCACTTTCTTGCCATGGTCAGCAGTGCATTTGGGTCCATTGGCTTAAACCATGCTTCCCAGAAGCCCTCCATACACTCCTCTTTAGACCCAAATCCTAACCGTCTCCATGCTTCTTGCTTATAAAATTCAGGACTCACTCCCATTAAAGCAAACACATGCGCCAAACGCTTTAATCCTTGTTCACAGCTATGTGCAGAATCATACGCACCTTGCTTGTACTCAGGATCAGACAATAAGGCCTCAGTGAATACATCAACATACAGTGAGTTATGTGCTGTGCACTTAGCAGTACCTGCAATCGGCGCGAGGCGCTTTACCATTGTGGGATAACGTATTGCCCACTCTAAAGCTTGTTGCGCACCCATGGACCATCCCGTCACTAACTCTAATGAGTTGATGGCAAATTTCTCGGTCAATAACCGATGTTGCGCAATTACATCATCAGCAATAGAAATAACAGGAAAATTTTGCATGGCTTGCTCACCATCTATGTTATGTGGCGAAGTAGAAATTCCATTGCCTATTTGATTGGGCAAAATAATGCAGTACTTATTTGTATCTAATGCTTTACCCGGACCTACATAATGCGCCATATTTTTCGATGTTCCCGAAAACATAATGGTGAACAATATGGCGTTATTACGCTTTTCATTCAGCTCACCATAAACACTGTAAGCTAGCTGGGCATTTATTAATTTTTGCCCTGAAGTCAGCTCAAAATCACCCAACGCAAACATTTCATAAGGCCCATGGTTCTCGTGGGTGTAATATTCATTAATCAACAATTTAACCTCCTCTGATTTTGCCGGATAACTACTTCTCCTAGCTGTATGTGATTAATTTATATGGCTTTTTCTCATTCCGCCTTACATCTGATCACTTCTCACCCATTTTTACCATGGGCCACTATAATGACTAGACGCGTCAAAGTGTCAATCACGCTATACAAGAATAATTACAATCATAAATCAGGAGAATATTATGGAAAGCATGCTACCCCTAATTATTAATCTCATCAGTGGTGCTGTTGGTGGAAACATTGCTGGTGGGCTAATGAAAAATTTAAGTTTAGGCACAATGGGTAACTCTATCATCGGTATCCTCGGAGGCGGTGTTGGCGGTGCTTTACTCGGCTCACTTGGTGTTGATGCTGGTGGTGGCATGGACATTACAGGCATCCTTGGCAGTATCGCGTCTGGCGGTGTCTGCGGTGGTGTACTGATGGCGATTATTGGAGTATTGAAAAATGTATTCGCTAAATAAACTTTAGCTATCGAACAAATAAAAAGCCCGTGATAAAACGGGCTTTTTATTAATTATTGTTAGTGTTTTTATTTAAGCACGAAAGTAACTTTCATAAGTACACGATACTCTTCAACTTCACCTTTTTTGCCCACCTTCACTTCCTGATCTTGTATCCAAGCACCTTTAATATTTTCTAGTGTTTTGCTAGCTCGTTTTAATCCTACTTGAACGGCATCATCAAAACTCTTTTTAGATGAGGACTTAATTTCTGTGACTCTAGCTACTGACATAGTTATTCTTCAGTTTGTATTTCAATTTAAGTGAATTGCCCGAATTTAGACTGATACCCCTCTAGTATTTGGAACTTAAAACTAAACTTAATCGCTTAGATGATTTATTTAAATGTGTTGCAACGTGAAACATCACCATATTCAAATCCAACTCGAAACCAATGCATACGCTGCTTAGACGATCCATGCGTAAAGGCTTCAGGCTGCACTGCTCTCCCTGCTTGCCGTTGTAATCTATCATCACCAACAGAAGAAGCTGCAGCTAAACCTTCTTCAAAATCACCTACTTCTAGAATATTTCTCTCACGTTGCGCATGGTGCGCCCATATCCCTGCATAACAATCGGCTTGGAGTTCTTGTAGCACAGACAGTGCGTTGGCATCTTTCTTACTACTACGTTGTCTTTGTTGAAATACTTTACTAGATGTACCAACAAGATTTTGCACGTGGTGACCAATTTCATGTGCAATCACATAAGCCACTGCAAAATCACCAGGCGCCCCTAAACGTTTTAATTCATTAAAAAAACCTAAGTCGAGGTACACTTTTGAGTCTGCTGGACAATAAAATGGCCCGATGCTGCTTGTCCAAGACCACATGCAGTACGAGTAAGGTCGTTGTAAAGAACTAACTTAGGTACTTGATAGCGTGAACCAGCCTGTGAGAATAATTTATGCCAAGTGTCTTCTGTATCAGCCAAAACAACTGACACGAACTCTGCATCTTGATCATTTGCAGAAGGGTTTAAAGGCACACCTTGGCTTTCAGCCATTTGCACCGGCATTCCACCACCGCCACCCATAATCATGCCTAACATTTGCAGTGGATTTTGGCCGGTAATTAGACCAATCACGACAATAATCGCAATCATTCCAAAGCTAAGCCCGCCACCACGTCTCATGCCACGCCTTCCCACTCTCGGAAACGGCATTCTTGAGCGACCCGGTAAAGGTGAATTACGACGATCTTCTATATCTCTACTTCTTCTACCCGTCTTCCAACGCATGATTTATTCTTGTTGTCACCATTCAAATATATTCTTGCGAATGGTGTGGTTTCTAGGGATATCTAGAGCGGATTCCAAGTTTTTTCAGGTGTGAATTTTAAGTAACCGACATTGGCTCCCACTCGCCAACCAACACCTAAACGAATAGGCGCGACAACGGTGTCATCTCGCTGAACGTAATTAAGTCCGGCACCTCCAACGAAGTATAAACTGCCATCCACACCAGGAAAGCGCTGAAATACACTCTCAACACTGGGTAAATTGTATACCAACATGAAGACTTTTGCGGCATTTCCACCCCAATCAAAGCCTATGGAAGGGCCTTGCCAATGGACTTGTCGGCTATAGCCATTCTTTAGAAAGATCTCGCCATCACCGTAGCGTAAACCGACCACTAAAGCTCCTGCAGCTTCTCTACCTTTTATATATCCATCCGGTTGCCCATGATCTTCGAAGGCTTTTTCGATCACAGAGGCTAGCCCTTCTGCACCCGAGCCAAGATACGCACTGGCTTCACTTATAATCGTCTCTTTATCGTATTTACCAGAGTCATCTGCGATTGATAGATTAATTGCGCTAATACATAACAATGCACACAAAGTGAGTGATCTAAAATACATAAATAAGCTCCAATTTAGGAATTGAGACAATGAACCATTTTGCTTAAGAGTCATAACTCTTTGATGAGTTCAATATTTTATCTGAAATTTACCAAACAAAGAACTTCGCATGAAGCTTCAGCATTCATGTAGATCACTTGAAAAAAGCGGGATAATTAATTATCGTTAAGTAACACTACAGACGCCAGGTCTGTAATAGATTGAATTTGCTCAGCGTTATGGATTTTTAACTCGAATATTGCAGCCATCTCTTGAAACTGTACGGCCACATGACTAAGTAAGGCAATAAAATCAGCCATTGATACATTCATTTGTTCATTTAACAAATGCGCAACTGAGTCTATTGTTTTACGTTGATCATCAATTAATAAACAATCTGCAATATATCCTGACAGAAAAAGACATTTTTGCTTAGTCATGTCACACTCATCATCCACTCGATAATCTTTACAGTGACTTAATCCGACCAGCTCCGTGACATCATCTGGTATACCCCAGTCTCTCAATAACCATTGACCTATAACGGCATGATCAACACTAACAGAATTAATTTCGGTCTGCTGTATGTAAAGATGATCTTGTTGCTTTTCCTCTAGCCCGTGGTATAAATTTTTTATACTTTTATCTAGTGCTAACATGCCAATGTCTTGCAGTAAGCCTGGAAGAAATAACATTTCAAGATTTGGGCACTTGGTCATTTGACCCAATGCCCGTGCGGATGTAGCTGCAGCTAACGATCTTAACCAAAAATAATCATAATCAAGACCAGAAGTAAGCGCTCCTCGTACAGAACCTACTACGGCAAAACCCAGCGCGATGTTTAAAGTTCCATCCCAACCAAACATCGCGACGGCTTGCTCAATTGAATCGGCTTCTATTCTTCGCATATACATTGAAGAATTTGCAATACTTAAAATCTTAGCACTTAGCGCAGGGTCCATTGCCACAATATTCGCTAATGTATCGAGATCGGAATTTTGCTGACTACTCAGCTCAATGATTTTAGCTGCCACAGCAGGAGGCGTAGGCAAGTCTGAACATTGCTCCAATTGACCAAGCAAACTGTCGTCTATTAAACGTGCTTCCATAGTAGCGCCAAACTTAACCATTATTATTTTATCTTGCATGGTTATCGGCTTAACTATGTAATTGTTAAAGCAATTTTTCCCTATCAGTAGCGGTTTTAGCTAGTTTTATCTGTTAATTACTATCTATTGCTCTAATTCTGCCCAGCGCATCATTGCGGCGTCCAGTTCCGTTTGTTTCTTAGCAAGCGTTTCCAGCACATCGCGTGTCTCATCATATTCACGATCATAAAACTCAGGTTGAGCTATTTGTTCTTGCAAAAAATCAATGTCATTTTCTAAACTTTCTATTTTATCAGGCAGCTCATCTAGCTCACGTTGCAGCATGTAGCTAAGTTTCTTAGTTTTATTATTTTGATTGCCTGATTGCAAATCTTTAGCTTTAGAATGATTTCTTATTTCTTGGGGTACATCATTTTCAGTTAATGCAATCCCTCGCTTGACCCAATCACTGTAACCGCCAACATACTCTTGAACACCTTTTTTTGCTTCAAACACTAATATACTAGTGACTACGTTATCCAAAAATACTCGATCATGGCTCACTATTAATAATGTACCCGAGTAATCAACAAGTCGTTGCTCTAACACTTCAAGCATTTCGACATCAAGATCATTAGTAGGCTCATCAAGAACTAACAAATTTGCAGGACGAATAAATAATTTAGCCAACGCAACACGATTTTTCTCTCCACCTGATAATGCACGTACCGGTGTCATCGCACGTTTAGGTGTAAATAAAAAATTTTTTAAATAACCAACTACGTGACGCTGCTTGCCATTCAATTCTATATAATCTTTACCATCACCCACATTCTGAACTATGGTCTTATCCATATCCAAATCACGCAGCACTTGATCAAAGTAAGCTATTTCTAAGTTAGTACCAAGTTTTACTGTACCTTCATTTGGTTGAATCATGCCTAAAATAATTTTAAGCAAGGTACTCTTACCTACACCATTATTACCCACAAGACCTATGCGATCACCACGCATAATTTTAAGATTTAATTTTTCAATCAACACTTGTCCGTTGTAACCATGAGTGATATTTCGCATTGAAACAACCTTACGCCCTGAGCGCTCGCCTTCTTCAATATCGATACGTGCTTTGCCTTGTTGTTTAATACGCTTAGCTCGCTCATCGCGCATTGCCATTAGAGCACGTACTCTTCCCTCATTGCGCGTACGCCTAGCTTTTATACCTTGGCGTATCCAGTCTTCTTCTTGAGCAAGTTTTTTATCAAACAAAGCATTCTGTGTCGTCTCTTCTTCTAATGCTTTCTCTTTTAAAGAGAGGTAATTCTGATAATTACCAGGCCAACTTATTAATTGACCACGGTCTATCTCAACAATTCGAGTAGCAAGTTTTTGTAGAAATATCCGATCATGCGTAATAAAAATAACACTACCACCATAACCACGTATTCTATGTTCCAACCACTCAATAGTACTAATATCTAAGTGGTTAGTTGGCTCATCGAGTAGTAAAAGATCAGGCTCTGATACTAATGCTTTCCCTAATGAAACACGACGACGCCACCCACCTGACAGTTCACTCAGTTTGCGTTCAGCAGGGAGGTTGAGTTGCGAGATTACGGTATCGACTTGTTGATCAATATTCCAAATCCCGCTAGCATCGATTTGATGCTGCAAATCTTCAAGTTGCTTAAGCTCATTTTTATTTAAGGTAGAATTTGATAGACGATGGTATTCATCTAATAAATGCTGTTGCTCATTCATTCCCTGCTTAACAACTTCTCGGACTGTTTCATTTGATGTCATTAATAAGGTTTGTTCTAATTGACTGACCCGCAAATGTCGTCGCTTCTGTATTTCACCATGATCAACTGCATACTCCCCTGTAATCAATTTCAATAACGATGATTTTCCCGCGCCGTTTCTACCAATTAGACACACACGCTCTTTAGGATCGATTGAAAAATTAGCATCTCTTAAAATTGGCGCATCGCCAAATTCAAGAAACACTTCTTGAAGTCTTAGTAAATACATTGAAAATAATGCTGTAACGAGTAATTAACTGTAAGAAACTCTGATTTATTAATGATAGATATTACCTTGGTATTTAATTCAACCTTCTTCATGTGTACCGTTAGGGTCTTTATGCGTCCAATGAACAACGCCACCTTTATCATTCCATTCATATTGCCCATAGACAGAGACCATTTTATTTTGATCTATAGGAACACGTGGTGCTAAATCAATATTATGAGCAATCAGCACAGTATGATGTCTGTTTACTTTTACAATAAACCTTTGATGCCGACTGCCCTCATTATCGTCAGATAATATTTTAACCACCTCACCATTAAATTGGACCATGACACCAGATATTCTATTTTCATATAAGTCTTCCACGCTATTGAATGAAGAATTTTGCGTGGACGCTTGATTAGGTTTGAAATATTTAGCCCCAAAAAATAATGAGAGAAATGCAATCAATGCAGCTGTTGTGGTTTTTATATTCTTTTTAGTCATAAATATTCTCAATCTATAGCCACAATGGTTTGTTTAATCATCAACTATCCGCAGGTATTATTTCACATTCAAGTCACTTTCGTTAATTTGCTTTTAACCACATATGTTGTTTCGTATCGCAAGAAAAATTATTGGCAGCGTAATCCTCAGTGTTGACAAAATAACCTCGCCAAAGCCACTCTCACGTTCTGCAGAGCAGCAAGCGATACTTGATAGTAAAACTAGCAAACTGGCACTTTATGAAATGCTAGCCTGCCCATTTTGTGTAAAGGTACGTCGAGAAGTAAAACGGCTAGGATTGAACATTCACCGTTATGACGTTAAGAAAAATGAAATTGATATGCAAGCCCTCATCAATGGTGGCGGGAAATTCCAAGTCCCATGTTTACGCATAGAACACGATGATAAAGTTGACTGGCTATATGAATCTGAAGATATAAATAATTACCTAAGATCTATTACTGAATAGCTCTAAACTGCAGACAAAGACAATTTCTTTAAAAACATATTTAATTTCTCGTAGTTAGACACTCTTTCAAACACAGGCATTTCAAAACCATCTTTGAATTTCAATAATAACCCATCACTCTCAAGGCTACGTCGAGCTAAGGCATCTTTTTTAGTAAATCGACGCACTGCTTTCAATTCATCAAAGCTATATTCTGTCACACAGCGAGTGTTTTTATATATTGAAATGTGGCGCCCCTCAACTGAAAATTCATAAAGAAAGCGTTGTGTATAAAGGTCTTTAACAAACAAAACAATAGCAATAAATAATGCCCAATAGATGACTAACTCAAGTACTAATGCACGCGTACTCGTATTCGCATAATAAATAAATGGGGACAATACAATTAATGTAATCACTAATGACCAAGGCCATTGTGAAAACATTCCATAAAACCTCGACTTCAGATCATATTGAAATGATCCGTTCATAGTTTTCTCTCCTAAGTTATTGTTATCAATATGCATGCTCTTTGGCATACTTATGCTAAATAATAGGGGATTCACGCCAAAAGCATTGCGAATCACTGCACATTTACTAGTAATACATTCAAACATTAACGCTTATCATTGAGCACCAAATAAAAACAATTTATTTTAATTACAACATTTATTGATTTGATTATTGGCTCAATAAGTCACTTAATAATCTTAATAAATGACAAAATTTGGAGGTAATTATCAAAGATCGCAATCCTCATGATCCTTTAAATATGATAGGTGAAGCCTATGAGCTTCTTTTAGAAAAAACCATGCATAATTTCCACATCATTGATGGTAAAGATACACCACTAGACAGTAAAGAAAACTTACACATCAAAAACAGATCATTCGACCATAAGATCACTGCACAAGATGATAAAAGCTCAGTAAATACAGAACTATTGAAACTATCGATTGTTAATGCAATAAGAAATACTGCAGATAGAACTACTATGGATCTAATACAACTTCAGTCACAAAAAAAACTTCCTAATGAGTTCCATGCAGAGGAGTTAGTAAATAAAGGTACTCTCTATTGTGATCACTGTGGGACACCTGTTGAATTACTCATACCAAGTTTTCTTGAGAAGTGTCATCATTGCGGATACACGACATTTAGAAAGTTGCATTGATTTGCTGTAAATGGGTCTAATAAAATTAGAACCCTATATCGATAATATAAGACATAAAAAAGCCCTGATGAGCGATTCTCATCAGGGCTTTTTATTCTCTCAAACTAAGATTGCTACATAAGAAGATTACGATTTATTTTCTTTGCGTTCTTTAGCTTCTTTAATTACTTGCTCAGCAACATTTGTAGGGCACGCATTATAATGGGAAAATTCCATTGAAAACTGCCCACGACCAGATGTCATCGTTCTGAGATCTCCAATATAACCAAACATTTCTGCCAGAGGCACATCACCTTTTACACGCGTCCCAGTTACACCAGGTTCTTGAGATTTAATCATGCCACGTCGTCTATTTAAGTCACCTATGACATCACCGACGTGATCCTCTGGAGTAAAAACATCAACCTTCATGATCGGCTCCATTATCTGAGGACTTGCTTTAGGCACTGACTGTCTAAAACCGCCTTTCGCAGCTAATTCAAATGCGATAGCAGATGAGTCTACTGGGTGATAAGAACCATCCACTAATGTGACTTTCATATCAACACATGGATAACCCGCCAATACACCTTCATCCATCATCATCTTAAAGCCTTTCTCAACAGCCGGCCAGAACTCACGCGGCACATTACCGCCGGTTACTGTCGATTCAAAACTCCAACCCTCACCTACTTCAGCTGGCTCAATCACATAATCAATTTTACCAAATTGACCCGCACCACCAGATTGCTTCTTATGTGTGTAGCTATCTTCTAAACGTTGCGTAATTGTTTCACGATACGCCACTTGTGGCTTACCAACGACAACCTCTACATTATGAGTACGTTTCAAGATATCGATCTTAATATCTAAGTGAAGTTCTCCCATGCCTTTAAGAATAGTCTCACCACTTTCTTCATCAGTTTGCACCAAGAAAGAAGGATCTTCAGCTACCATTTTACTCAATGCCACACCAAGTTTTTCTGAAGCCGCTTTATCTTTAGGTGCAACAGCCATAGAAATCACTGGATCAGG
>Ga0181587_10005727_pt1 | contig 10134 bp, 6 predicted proteins | sample 071ome_27_FD_132463 | JGI IMG/M metagenome (GOLD analysis project Ga0181587, IMG submission 132463) | Coastal salt marsh microbial communities from the Groves Creek Marsh, Skidaway Island, Georgia - 071409AT metaG (megahit assembly) | ecosystem: Environmental > Aquatic > Marine > Intertidal zone...
GAGTTTGGCATCAATGTGACCGTTGCTTCGTGCGGTGAGGTGGAGTGTGGGGTTCTCCAGTTTGGCGAGGTAGGGCTTGAGGGTGTACAGTTTGGCCAGGGTTTGATTGATGGTCTGCTGTAGGGGTTTCTCTGGCGTGGTGGGTTTGGCCTTGGGGAGTTGTATTGGAGGGCCTTCGCGTAGGGTTGAGGAGATGGTGGCATTGTGGAGGCGAAAGCTGACCTCATTCAGCCGGACTTTCTTGTTTGCAATGCGGATATTGCAGGACAAGTCCTTGAGAACTTCTTCCGGTGTGCCTGTAGGGGAGTAAATGGCAGGGCAGATCATTCTGGCACCGCGAAGCTCAATGCCCGCTACCTGGGGTTTCCCGGTAAGCAGGGAAAGTGGAGCAATTTCGATGCGAACTTCTTTGATTTCAGCCAGGGGGGTATTGGGTGTGTCTATTGAACGTAGTTCCAGGTCCCAACAGTAGAGGCGGTTCCATGGGGAGAATTCCAAGTTGCCCAGTTCCAGACTCAGGTTGTGGGGATGTGTTTCCTGATTGATTTGTTGCTGTAGGGAATTTCGCAGGAGGTTAGGCTTGTGCATCAGGAGCAGCAAACCAAGTTGGATCAGGATAATGATGCCCAATACTCCATTGATCAACCACTTGGGGATGCGTTCCATTCGCTTGTTCGCTGGTAGCCGTTAGCTTTTTGTGTTTGGACTGGTTTGCTGGTGGCTTTTAACGCATGCCTTTGGCTTGTTTCCACTGAGTAATGTATTGCTGGTCTGCTTCGGAGAGATTGGTAATGGGGACCCGAAATGTTCTTCCACTTACATTGATGACTGCGTTGGGGCCGCTGATGGTAAAGAGGATGCCTTGCAATGTTCGGCCATCTGTATTGGTCCATGTTCTCTGGCCTAAGTTGACTTTTACTGGTTTTTCAGGGGTGGCAGGTTTGGCCGCTGGTGTGGCAGGGTTGTTCGCCATGGCCACGGGCTGGCGGGTGATAATGACTTTGTTGATGTATGCGGAAGGATTGTCATCAAAAAGTGCCAGGCAACGTCCACAACATAGCCCGATGGTTTTGCCTTCAAATACGCTGGTGCGGTTGGGGGCAATACGACGATCAGGCTTAATGGGGCACATGGTGTTTACCGGAGTGGGGTCAACTCTGGGGCCTGCTGCAGCACCTGCTGCACCTGCACCCACGACGGCTCCAATGCCATCGGGGGGAGGCTCATCGGGAATGGTTCGGAGTCCAGAGACGACCACGAGTTCCGGTTTGGCTTGTTTAAGTGCCGTCACTCCGGCTTGGGTGACTTTGGTTTGGGCGGTATACAGTTTCCTGAGGTTTTGCAGGCTGGCTAACTGGCGAATACCAGCGTCACTGACATCGGTGCCGAAGAGGTTCAGGTATTCCAGCTTGGGGAGTTTTTGAATATGAGCAATGGCTTCGTCTCCGATTTTGGTTCGATCGAGGTGAAGACGTCGGACTTCTGTGAATTTTTCAAGAATTCCCAAGCCGTTGTCAGAGATTCGGGTTTTGGCAAGATTGAGCCAGACAATTTGTGGTGCGATGCCAGCCAGTATGGCCAGGGACTGATCGTTGATTTCGGAAGCTCTATCATCGCAATGAACGGCAAGGGCATTAGAGCCTGGTGCTCTTTTGACAACTCGGACGCCCAGTTTTTCCACGGCTTCCATTCCTGCGGCGTCGGCTTCCTTGACTTTAAAGACAACAGTTGGGCCAGCTGTGGCAGCCGCTTTCCTTGCATCAGCTTCTGCAATGACGGCTTTTATGGTATCGACCAAGTTTCTAGGAGCTGAGGTTAGAGGTGTGTCAAATTTGGCCCCGGATCGAATCCACCATTCGATTAATTGGATTTCCTGTGGCTTGAGTTGGCGATTTTCTTCCGTGGGTGGCATCCGGCTATCGTCGCCTTCGGGCATATGGAGGCGTTGAACCAAGAGGCTGTTTTGGGGGTTCCCCGGAACCATGAGCGGTGGGTTTTTGCCACCGGTTTGGATACCTTCCACGGTGTGCAAACGGAGTTTGGCACTGGCTCGGCTTTCACCATGGCATTTGCCACAGTTGTATTCAAATAGTGGATGGATCGCTTCTTCGTAGAGGCTGCCCCATTGTCTTGGTCCATTTGTATTGGTGGCAGTTTGTGGGGTTGTCGGGGCTGGGGTGGGTGTCGTTGCCGGTGGAGGGGATGGCTCTGGTGGAGCTTTGTATTGACTGGAGCCTGGTGGATGCAAAGCGTAGTGATGGAGGACTCTCAACAAGGGGTCTCTGCCGACATCAGTGTTGGGGATTTCAGAGAGCTTGGTTTCGTAGGAAGCTCCGTTGTAGACCCACCATTTGATCAACCAGATTTCATCGGGTGTCATTTGGTTGGGTTCATCCGATGGAGGCATCTTTTCATCATCGGGATCGTTGAGGGGGAGAGCAATCCGGTAGATGAGTTCACTGTCATCCAGGTTTCTGGGGATGATGAGATCTTCGTGATTTTCGATGAATTCCCGGGTGTGCAATCGTAGTTTCCCCTTGGCCTTGGTGGGGCCATGACAGTTCATGCATCTTTCCTGCAGAATGGGCAGGATGGCTTTCTCAAAAATAGTGCCGTCTGTTATTCTGACGGCTTGGGCCGAAAGTTGGGTGGCAAGGAGTTGCCAGAGGAAAAGAAGAAATAGCAAAGGGCTCAGGTGCTTGTCCATAATCTGGGAATCTGAATATTTGGATGGAACGACTTTAGTAATATATCAAAGCCAATCCGAATCAGAAGTCAATCGGACAGAGACAAGTTTACCCCGATTCCTTTAGGATGAGGTTCTTGCACGTTATTTCGTTCCGCAAACTTGATTTGCGGTGCAATAGAACTATATGGGCAAGGGTGAGCGTTAATCTTTCGCTCCACCAATGCCTTTTCCAGCACGGGCCATAGCTTTCGCTACTTTCTTGCGTTTGAGTTCCTTGCGGAATTTTTTTGCTCCAGATTTGTCGTTTCTCTTGATCATAAGGCGGTAGGAGGAAAACCTTTTTTACCAGAGGGGCAAGTGGAAAGTTACGAAATTTTCAGCGTTGTTCGGCTGTCTTTGTGTTGTGGCTCCAGAAGCAGCAGATGTGGGGTACAATCAGTATTCGTCCAGATTTTTGGGGATAGTAATAAAGAAGGAGCTGCCTCCTCTGGAATTGTCTTCTACCCAGATGTCGCCGTGATGAAGTTGGACAATCTGTTTGCAGGTGGCCAGTCCGATTCCAAATCCTTTTTCCTTTTTCTTCTGTTTGGTTCGAAAGAGGGGTTTGAATACGTTTTGGTGGAACTTTTTGGGAATACCAATGCCATTGTCCCGAACTTCCATGGTGATGGGCAGATCATTCTCCTCAGGGTAATCCACGGCAACAATGATTTCCGGGGTTGAGTCCGTGCAGTACTTGATGGCGTTACCGATGAGGTTTTGGAGAAGTTGAACCAGCAGAATGCCGTCTGCATAGATTGTGGGCAGGGTTTCTGGATGGGATTCAATTTTGGCCCCGCTTCTGTCGATATCCTGCATCAGTACATGCTTGGCACTATTCAGTACTTGATTGAGATCGGTTTCATTGGCTTTGAGTTCAGGGCATTGGGTGGAGTACTCAAGAAGTGCATCCAGAAGGTTGTGCATTTCTTTCCCCGCCTTGATGATGTAATCGAGTGCGTCTTCCAGCTTCTCGAATTTCTGTTTCACAATGTCATCTTTGGCCATGTGACTTTGGCCGATGATGACTGAGAGTGGCGCTTTCAGGTCATGAGAAACGGTTTGCACAAAAGATTCCAATCCTTCTCTGTTGCGTTCGTACTCCATCTGGGTTTTCGCTTTGTCGATGACAGCGTCAATGGAGTCGAGCAACATCCCTTTCCCGATTTCACTTTTGATGAGGTAATCATGGCAGCCGAGTTTGAAGGCTTCGGACGCTACTCGTTCTGAGCCTTGTGCAGAAAGTAGGATACAGGGGATGTATTTACTGGAAAGATCTTCGATTAGTTCGGTGCCATCTCCATCTGGCAAGCGGTAATCCAGTAGCACACAATCAAATTTCCTGGAGTGGATGCTACGCCTTGCTGCTTTGAGGTTTGGAGCGATGAAGACTTTACAGTTTTCCCCGATGAGTCTTTTGATTTGTTGCTGAAAAATGGCATCATCCTCGACCAGGAGGATTTTCTGGGCGTTATCGGGCAGAGGGCTGTGGGTTTTCCCTGTGGGAGCGACTAGCACGAACGGGGATCTTGTCGGCTTTTTGGTGTTTTGAGAATAAACCGTAGTAGGAAACATCGGTTTAATTGTCTCGACCATCCGCTTGTGGTCTCGCAGATCCGATCTTTTTACGTAGTAACCGGCCACTCCGAAGCTTTCCGCCTGCTTTTTATCTCGTTCATATTCAGAGGTTGTCAGGACATAAACCAAGAGGTCCTTGAGCTTGGGGGTGCTCCGGATTTCTTCCAGAAACTCAAAGCCATCCATGAAGGGAAGATTGAGGTCAAGAATGACAATGCCATTTCGCAATTCCTCGTCTTCCTCAAGTGCACGAATGGCCTGAACACCGTTCACCACATGTGTGAAATTGGGTTGTAACCCAGACCTTTTAAACGTTCGGATTAATGCGTCGGCGGCGACATCATCATCTTCAACAACCAGTACTCCTGCACTACATTTGTCCATGGATTGGTAATCTTGTTCTATTCGTTTAAAAACCGTTGTTTCCGGGGATTTATTCTCCAGCAGAACAAAGAAGGGAGGTGCCTGCCGTGGAGAGTTTGGTTTAAACTAACATACTCAGCCTGGATTCCCTTTTTCAAGAACTAAATGGATTCACAAAATATAGGGCATGAATGGAGGTTGCCCTCTATTGATTATATATTTTTGCTCTTGGCTTATGCGTTTCAATCCACTGATCTTCTTTTTCGTTCTCTCTACGACATGTTTGCAATCAACGTTTTGTGCGGATTCCTCTGTGGAAGAACTGGCCGAAAAGGTTCGCCAATCGATTGTGGTGATCTCTTCTGCAGATCGAAAGGGTCTTGAATCTGGGATAGGAACGGGGTTTGTCGTGAGCGAAGATGGAATTATCGCCACAAACTTTCATGTAATCGGGCAGCACCGGAGCTTCACCGTGCGTTTTGCGGATGGAAAAAGTTATGAACCAGAAGCGATTCTGGCCAGAGATGAGAAACGGGATCTGGCTTTGGTCAAGATCAAGGCGAAAGGTTTGCCCGTATTGCCCTTGGGGGATTCTTCCAAACTCAAGTTAGGGCAAAGCTTATTTGCCATCGGTAACCCCCTCGGGCTGGAATTCAGTGTGAGTCAAGGAGTGATGGCAGCGACAAGGGATGTGGATGGGATTGATATGATCCAACTGGCAATGCCGATTGAGCCTGGATCGAGCGGGTCTCCGGTTCTGGATTTGGAGGGAAGGGTATGCGGAGTGATTGCGATCAAAAGTGGGGCGGCGATGGGGTTTGCTGTTCCCATCAACCGCTTAAAGCCACATCTGGAGAACCCCAATCCGATCAAGATTGATCACTGGTTAACGATTGGTGCCATCGACCCTGAGGAATGGACGGTACACATGGATGGCGATTGGAGGCAACGGGCGGGTTCTCTTATTGCCTCAGGGCGTGGAACTGGATTTGGTGGGCGAACCATTTGTATTTCTTCGCGGACTCCTCCAGAAGATAAGTTTGCTTGTGAGGTGGAGGTGAAGCTTCATGATGAATCAGGTGCTGCGGGTATAGCGTTTTATTACGATGGTAAGGATTCGCACTACGGCTTTTACCCGACCAGTGGAGCGTTGCGTTTAACCCGATTTGCCGGGCCGGATGTTCTCAACTGGAGCATTCTCGAAACAATCCAAAACGATGCTTATCATCCAGGTGAATGGAACAAGATTCGTGTCGATTACAACAAAGGCAAAATGGTTTGTTCTGTAAATGGCACAACAGTCATTGAGTTTAAGGACACCCGGCTGAGCCCAGGTACATTTGGTTTGGTGAAATTTCGCAACCCTACCGCAGAGTTTCGCAATTTTCGTTTTGGGGATGACATTCCCCAGACGACGCCTCCACGAAGATTGGTTTCCAAAGTTCGGAATATGCTTGAAGCTCAGGACTTGAGCAAACTCCCTCCACTGGATTCCGAATTTTTCAAGGAGTTATTGGATTCAGATTCCCGCACACCGGAAGTGCTCCGTCATCAGGCGAAACTATTACAGAAGGAAGCGGCACAGATAGAAAAGTTGGCCGAGACGCTCCACGAACAACTCACTCTACAAGAGATTCTCAAGGCTCTCAATCCCGAGAAGGACCAACCCGTTCAACTTCTGGACGCCACCTTACATCTCTCACGCCTGGATAACCCTCATTTGCCCACGACTCCCTATTTAAGAAGAGTAGACCGGATTTCTTCAAAGTTACTCAAGGGACTGCCGAAATGTGCGACAGACCGGGAGAAATTGGATGCATTGATTTCTTATCTGTTTATTGAGCAAGGCTTTCATGGCAGTGACCTGGATTACTACCATCGTTCCAATAGCTATATCAATGAAGTGTTGGATGATCGTGAAGGGCTGCCGATTACACTCTGCGTTCTCTTTATCGAAATTGCCAAACGTATGGAACTGCCAGTGTATGGAGTCGCCATTCCCAGGCATTTCATGGTAGCCTTTCACCCTGAAAAGGCCAAGACGCCAACCTTGGTCGATGTCTTTAACTCCGGGAAAATTATTACTCTTAGAGAAGCCAGTGAAATCTCCGGGCAATCCTTGGACGAAGAGGATATCCAACCTGCCAAACCTAAAGATATCATCATTCGGATGCTGCACAACCTCTACAACGTAGCAGAAATGCAAGAGGATCCGACCTCCATGATCCGATACCTAGACGGGATTCTGGCCATTGATGAGGAAGCTGCTTACAATCGGGCCATGCGGGCCGTACTGCTAGCTTCACAAGATCGAATTGACGAGGCCATTCGTGACTTGGAGTGGCTGGTGAATAATGAACCTCCAGGCATCCAGATGCCTCAAATACGTGCGATGCTGCGCAGGCTTTATCTGCGGACGCAAAATCCGTGAATTATTGCGATTGTAAAATATTGCTCAGTGCCAGACGAAAACCGATGGCTGAATTTCGGGTGGAGGGCAATACTGTCAACCTTGCGGTTGTCGTACACTTCGTTGGTTCCTCAAACCAATTGCCACCTCGGGCTACACAAAGTCTTCCTTCCTGTGACCCAATCCAATCTTTTTGAGGCAAAGAGGGGAGAGGGGCCGCTCTTCCATAGCAAAGCTCAGATATGTTGCCTAATAGATCGAGAAATCCCAGAGGGTGTGCCGTCTTTCTCCCTACAATATTTGGCCCAACAGGACTATTGCCTTTATGCCAGACAGATTCTTCAATCTGAGGAAAGTTCTGCAAATGTGCCTCTGCTCCACCTTTGGCGGCAAATTCCCATTGGGTTTCGGTTGGTAAGTGGTACTGAAAACCTGGTTGAAGGCGATTGTTGCTTCTCTCTTGCGCTGTCAGTTTTTCACAAAAATCCAAGGCTTCATAGTAGGCTAGGCTCTCGACTGGTTGTTCTGCATTGTGGAAGTCACTTGGATTCTCAGACATGACCGCTTCAAACAGTCTCTGTGTCGTCTCATGCTTAGCCAACCAGTAGCCTTGAGTTACGGTGATAATGGCGTTGGGCTTCTCATTTTTGGGAGCATTGGCGGACTTGGAACCCATGCGAAAACTCCCAGGTTTGACCCATATCATTTCTAGCGGTAACTCCGGGTGATGAAAATCCTTTCCGGGAGTGAGTGTCGTGGTGGCATCCAGGGTTTTCTGAGTTGGAGCGGGTGTGGCGCCCTTAAGGGCACCTGATGTATTCTCTTCGTAATCGGGTGGTGGTGCAGTATATTGACTGGAATCATCACCACAGCCTGAGAAAGCTAAACCTATCAGGAGCAGGTTTGTTTTAAAACGTGCCCTCAAAAAATCTATAAAGTGACTCATGGAGTATAGGAATTGTTGTCTCGTATAATAATGTCGCGTTCTGTTGGATTTATCCAAATCCGCAGGAAATCACCCCGGATACCAAATTTTTCTAGGGTCCTCAGGAGACCGAACATAAGAGAAAGCTTCATCGACCAAACGCTCCAGGTCGTATTGTGGTCTCCAATTCAGAAGGAACTTTGCTTTGCTGTTATCCAGCCAGGTACTTTGGAATTCTGTCGGTACTCCCACACTGGGTAGCCCATGTTTCCTTAGCAGGATCTTCGCGACCTTTCCGTAATGCACGGGTTCGTCCATGCAGACATTAAACAACTGCTGATTGGCTTTCGGATTGTCGATGGCCAGAAGGATTGCCGAAACCAAATCATCCACATGGACAAAGTTTCTCTGCACGGGTTTGCCATTGGGGTCCAGCATCACGGGAATGGTTCCGGTTGCAGCATACTTCTTTGACTCTTCTTCGGAAACCAACTCTTTCCAGCGGGGTCCGCCAAAGACATCATCGCCGAAGCTGAGAGTATATTTGAAATCATCCTTCTCCATGATCCAGGGAGCCCTCAGGCAACAGCCAGGAAGATCATACTGCGTGTAGTATTGCTCCAGCATCACTTCCTCCAGAACCTTCGACAGGGCATAGCAACCCGGATAAGGACTGTGCTTCTGTTCCTCTGTAATGGGAACTGGATGTGGGTAAAAGAAATGCCCCATGGCCGCATCACCACCAATCAAAATAAATTGCTGAAAACCATTACTCTCACGGGCCGCTTCCAGCAACCAGAACAAACCTTTCACCGTCACATCCATGACATCTTCCGGCGTCTCCTTGCAGGTCGCCAGATGCAGCACATGCGTCACACCCTCCATGGCCTTGTACACCGTCGCCCGATCGGCAATGCTGCCGTGAACCATTTCCAACCGATCACTTTCCTCGACCGTACGATTGTGGCAAAGGGCTCTCAGCGTAGCCCCATCAAAGTTGGAGTCTGCAAGAATTCGTTGAATGAAATGTTGGCCGACTTTCCCTGTCGCACCGGTAATCAAAATTTTCATACCTGCCCCTTTAGAGAAGGCCAAGAAACATGTCGAGCTTGCCATTGAGCAAAATCTTCCATTCATTACCTCCACTATGGAACGTCGTACATTTTGCAAAACCGCCTCTGTCGCTCTGGCTGCCGGAGCTCTCACTCAAGTCACCTCTGCACAGGACGCCCCCCGTCCTTCCAATCGTGGAAAAATTTTCAAGGCCGTAAAACTTGGCCGAAATACCAACTGGGATCATTTGAAAAAGCTCAAAGATCTGGGCTTTGACGGGGTGGAACCACTTGCCCCTGGTTTTCAAGATCTCAACGGACTTTCCCAAATGACCCAGGAACTGGGCCTCAAAGTGCATGGTGTGGTAGATGCTGTTCACTGGAAACAACGCCTATCTTCTCCGGATGAAGCCGTACGGGAATCAGGTCGCAAAGGTTTGGAACAAGCCATCCGGGATGCCAGTTCCATCGGGGCATCTTCTGCTCTCCTCGTTCCAGGACGTGTAACGGGTGAAATGGAGACCGAAAAACATGTTTGGGATCGTTCCATTGCAGAAATTCGCAAAGTCCTCCCATTGGCCAGTCGTCTTGGCATTCGAGTCCTCATCGAAACCGTCTGGAATGGTTTCTGTGAATCTCCGGAATCCTTCCGCGATTATCTCGACGAAATCGACAGCCCATGGGTCGGAGCCTATTACGACATCGGGAACATGCAGAAATTCCGTGCCAGCCATGAATGGATTACCGTCCTTGGCTCTCGAATTGTTAAACTTGATGTCAAAGATTGGGGCGTCAAAAACGGCTTCTGTCCACTAGGTCAAGGTGACGTCGACTGGGCTGCTGTCCGCCGCGAACTCGACAAAATCAACTTCTCCGGTTGGGCCACTCGTGAAGGCAGTGATGGCGGAGTCGACAAAACCGCCGCCCTCATGAACGAACTCCTGGAACTATAAACCTAATCCGGCATAGCCGGAACCAAATGTTGGAGTAATGGAGTATTGGAGTGCTGGGATTTGGACTCTGTACTCTTGATTCAATACTCCAAGTCTCCATCACTCCAATACCCCAGGGTTCATCA
>Ga0181587_10005732_pt1 | contig 10126 bp, 8 predicted proteins | sample 071ome_27_FD_132463 | JGI IMG/M metagenome (GOLD analysis project Ga0181587, IMG submission 132463) | Coastal salt marsh microbial communities from the Groves Creek Marsh, Skidaway Island, Georgia - 071409AT metaG (megahit assembly) | ecosystem: Environmental > Aquatic > Marine > Intertidal zone...
ATTCCTTTTCACCTGCCGGCAATCAACCTTTACCGGTCTTTGCGGCGGCTGAATCCATCTCCTTTCTTATTCTATTTTGATTTTGATAAAATGGCGGTTGTCGGGTCTAGCCCGGAAATTCTTGTCAGGCTTCGCGACCAAACAGTAACGATCCGGCCAGTTGCCGGCACACGTAAACGCGGGGCCACACCAGATGAAGATGCGGCCAATGCCGCCGATTTGATGGCAGATGTCAAAGAGCGTGCCGAACATCTGATGTTGCTGGATTTAGGACGCAATGACGTTGGCCGGGTATCGCGCCCCGGCACAGTCCGGGTAAAATCAAATTACGAGGTCGAATATTACAGCCATGTGATGCATATCGCCTCGCAGGTTGAAGGCAGCATCCGTGACAATCTAGATGCCATTGATGCACTTATTGCCGGATTTCCAGCTGGCACGGTATCAGGCGCGCCAAAAATCCGCGCTATGGAATTGATCGACGATCTGGAACCTGATCGCCGCGGTGTCTATGCCGGGGCAGTTGGCTATATATCGGTGGCGGGCGATCTAGATACCTGTATTGCGCTTCGCACAGCGATCGTAAAAGACCAGACCATGCATGTTCAGGCAGGTGCTGGCATTGTTTATGACAGTGACTCAGAGGCTGAATATGAAGAAACCCAGAATAAAGCACGGGCATTGATCCGGGCAGCTGGCGAGGCATTGCGGTTTATCCGCTAGCAGATGCCATAAAATGGGCGTGACAGAAAATCTAAACGCCCCATAAAATTAGCAAAAATTAATTTAATGAGCCTGACGTTGTGCGTCTGACGTTGTGCGTCTGACGTTGTGCGTCTGGCGTTGCGCGTCTGGTGTTGCGCGTCTGGTATGAGGTGTTTGTATGTTAAAAACGGGATTGTGGATTTGCCGCCGGTCAATCTTTCTGGCTGGTGTATGGGTGGCATTGGCCATAAATACAGCGCAATCAACTGTCCGGCTGGACAGCTGGCAGTCTTATGGCGGCATGGCGGAACAAGGGGCTATTTGCGCCGCCTTTTCCCGATTGATGGAATTGCAAACATTGGTAAACCCTCGCCTTGGAAAATTATGGCAGGAACGCCATCGCTATGCCGGATCAGTGATTAACAAAGCAGCAAATTTAGAAGGTCTTGGCGACCTTACATCTGCCGAAATCAGCGCCCTTGTTGACCGCTATGCAACTTGGCTGATGTTCAACCTGACAGAAACAGGCTACACCAGCACGAACAATGGCAATTCGCATGACGCGGCGAGCAAAATGATTGGTGATGTATGCACACAGATTTACCAACGGGCCGATCAGTCGATCATTAAAACACATCCCGATCTTGCGGCTTGTGCGGTTGCTGGCAATTGCACTGAACCGGTCAAACCCGCCGCCACAACGACGGGAGACAGATCAGCTGACCAACCAGAACATTTGAAACGATTAATGCATCAAAATCTTGCATTGCAGCAAAAGATTGATCGTCTGGAAACGTCAGTTAAAACGGCTACCCCTGCGCCAGATGGGCCGCAACTAAATGATCATCAAAGGGCAGAAGATCATGCAAAAACTGCTGATGCTGTGACGTTATCGCCGCAAGGCCAAAAAGCTGAGAAAAATATTGGCATGACCGGGCTAGATTTTGCATTTTCCATCCCGGCAAAGCCGGGCACTACTGGATATGTCGTTCATATCGGCACCTATCGTACCGAAACCGACGCCTATCGCGCACAATATCAACTCGAACAATCTGACCCGCATCACTTTAAACATGTCACCTTTACCGTGGCCCCCTTACACCAGCGCAATATAACGCGTTACAGCCTTGTTTCAGCCCCGCTTGCCGCGCATCATGTTACCGATCTATGCGCGGTTTTGTGGCAACATAAAATGGGGTGCAGTGTCAGCTATACACAATAGGCAGGACAACGCCCCGCCGCGTATTCAACTTGCCCAAAGCTGGCTTTTCTGATTAATAACAAAGCTGCTTATCGCCCTTTGTTTTTGTGGATTTTGGCCAGCTTTATGGATAGTTCGACACTTATTTCATTTGCCACTTTTGCCATGGTCTCCGCCTTTACCCCGGGGCCAAATAATGTCATGCTGGCCGCATCAGGCGCCAATTTTGGATTTCGCCGGACTCTGCCCCATATTTTTGGCATTCTGATCGGCTTTTGTAGTTTGGTGGCGGCCGCCGGGCTTGGGCTGGCAACATTATTTGCGATCATGCCATGGCTTTACGATGTGTTAAAGGTCGCCAGTGTTTTGTTTTTGCTCTATCTGGCGTGGAAAATTGGCAGTGCAGGTCGCACCGCAACAAAAGATAAAGACAGACCGCTAAGCTTCATTCAGGCAGCCAGTTTTCAACTGATCAATCCCAAAGCCATCACGGTGATCATCAGTTCGGTTACTGCCTATACATCAACAGCTGAAAATGTCGGCGCAGAGGTCACAATTTTAGTGGTTGTCTTTGCCACTGTGACAATTTGTGCGACCTGCACTTGGGCAGTTTTTGGTACTGCCATCGCGCGCCTTCTTACCAGCCAAACCCGGCTTCGCCAATTCAACATAACCATGGCATTGCTTCTTGTGGCCAGCTTACTGCCATCCATCCTTGCGCCTGCTTTGATGAAATAAATCGCCATTGGCAATTGCAAATTTGCATTCGCCTTTTTTTCCGATAGGCTGGTTGGCCAGATTATAAACAATAAACGCGATATCATGCCCGAACCAGCCCATCAAACATCACACCTTTTAGATAACAAGGCCAATCTTGCGGGCCGGTTTTTTGCGATCTCTAAAACCGTTGGCGACAAGCCACTATTTTTTCGAAAGATTAACGGTGCTTGGTCTGGCTTGAGTTGGGCAGAGGTTGATCACAAAACACGTCAATTAGCCGCGGTGTTGGTATCTGCGGGCGTGGGCCCCGGGGACCGGGTGATTATCAGCGCGGAAAACCGCCCCGAATGGGCCATTTGTGATCTTGCGATTATGGCAATTGGCGCGATTGTGGTGCCCGCCTACACCACCAATACCGAAGATGATCATCATTTCATTATGGACCATTCTGGTGCCGTCGTTGCCATTACCTCTGGCGGTGCGCTTGCCACCCGCATGATGCTGGCAGCGGCGCGTGTGCCAAATATGCGGCTGATGATTTTCATGGACCCGACAGCCATTGCGCTTCCTGACCACAGCGTTCAAACAATGCAATGGGATGATGTTGTGGCTGCCGCCACGCCGCTTGCCACGATCGATCAACGCATTGACGCACAAAAAAGCGATGATACCTGCTGTTTGATCTATACATCTGGCACGGGGGGACGGCCAAAAGGCGTTATGCTCACGCATCGGTCAATACAGGCAAATATTGATGCCGCAATCACCCTATTAGAAGAAGCCAATGCATCTTGTGATCAGCGGTTCCTATCTTTGTTGCCGCTGTCTCATTCCTATGAACACACAGCCGGTCTGCATTTGCCACTGCAAACCAAATCAGAAGTTTGGTACAGCGAGTCCGCCGAACAAATCGCCGCCAATTTGCTAGAAGTCTCGCCGACATTGATGACGGCTGTTCCCCGTCTTTATGATGTTTTGCATGAACGCATCATGCGCGGCGTGCGCAGCAAAGGCGGCATTTCGGCGCGTTTATTTCATGAAACCATCCGACTGGGGCGGAAACGATTGGCCGGGCGCCACTTGCTGCCTCATGAATTTATGTTGAATCTTGTGCTAGAGAAATTTGTCAGACAAAAGGTGCAAGCGCGGCTTGGCGGCCGGCTTGCCTATTTCATTTCAGGCGGCGCACCGCTCAACCCTGATATTGGCAGTTTTTTCATGGCACTTGGCGTCAATTTACTCCAAGGCTATGGCCAAACTGAAGCGTCACCATTGATTTCAGCCAACCGCCCAAGCTTGATCAAGATAGATACTGTCGGGCCACCTGTTGATGGCGTTGAATTGCGTCTTTCATATGACGGAGAAATTTTGGTACGCGGTGATATGCTGATGAAAGGCTATTGGCGAGACCCGGCAACAACGGCTAGCGTGATTAAAGATGGCTGGCTGTATACCGGCGACCTTGGCAGCGTCGATGAAGACGGCTATGTCACAATCACTGGACGGAAGAAAGATATTATTGTCAATTCTGGCGGTGAAAATATTGCCCCTGGCCGGGTCGAAGCCTTGCTGGCCATTGAACCAGAAATTGAACAAGTGATGGTTGATGGCGACCATCGGCCATGGTTGGCCGGTGTTATTGTGCCATCGGACGAGGCACGGGCCAAAGCCGCCTCAGAAAGTGAATTAAAAACCCTCATTACCGAGGCTGTTGACCGGGCCAACACCCGCCTGTCACAAATTGAACGGGTTCGACGATTTGTGATCGCAACAGAAGCCTTTTCAACAGAAAACAGCCAGCTCACCCCAACATTAAAAGTCAGGCGCCATGTTGTACGGGCCGCTTATGCTGACCAGTTGGATGCCTTGTACAAACGGCGCTAGCCAAAAGATACAAAACAGACCAGCTATTTCACCCATGTGGAACTGCGTTTTGGCCCCAAATCATCGCGCATCATTTCGCTGAAAGCCTCGGCAAAATTTTGGTGCGCCGCCCGGTTTTTCTTTAACACGGCATCTAGCGGGATCACGATATCCCCATCTTTGCGCAAGCGTGGTGGATCATAGTCAGAAAATTGTTTCACCAGTTCTGTCAGCAAAGCCATTAATTGTGGTTCTTGCTTATCGTCCGACATAGCCTCTCCATTTACACATCTTATTCCGCCACCGCTGGCAGACCTAACATCCATAACATTTCAAATTTTATGCCATTAATTTAACGTCTTTAAAAACAAATGTTATACGATACCGCCCGTTGGCAGGCGAAATCAGTTAAATTGGTGAAACCGCGGTCACATCTGTTCGCCAATACAATTATATAGGCCGTATCCAGAACATTGGCCAAAGACAATCGATAGTCTAGTCTTGAGATCAACTAGCTGATGGAGAAGTAAATGCAGGATCAAGCGCGTGTCGTCATCATTGGTGGGGGCGTTGTTGGGGCCTCAATCCTCTATCATTTAAGCAAGCTTGGTTGTAGTGATGCCATTATGCTCGAACGGTCAGAATTGACATCTGGTTCGACATGGCATGCCGCTGGCGGCATGCACACCATCAATGGCGATCCGAATGTTGCCAAACTCCAGCAATATACGATCGAATTATACAAAGAGATCGAAAAGCTCTCGGGCCAAGATATCGGTTTGCATATGACCGGCGGCATTATGCTGGCAGCGACCGAAGAACGGTTTGACTGGCTGAAATCCGTCCGTGCAAAGGGCAAATATCTTGGCATGGATGAACTGGAAATCATCACCCCTCAGCGCGCGCATGAATTACTACCATTGATTGATCCCGATCAATTTGTGGGGGCGATGTATGACCCGATTGAAGGCCATGTTGACCCTTATGGTGTCACACATGCCTATGCCAAGGCAGCGCGCAAAAACGGGGCATCCTATCAAACCCATGTCATGGTCGAATCACTGTCCCAAGCCGCCGATGGCAGTTGGCACGTCCATACCAATAAAGGCAAAATCATTGCTGAACATGTGGTGAATGCCGCCGGGTTATGGGCACGCGAGGTTGGACGCATGGTGGGGCTGGAATTGCCGGTGCTGGCCATGGAACATATGTATCTTTTGACCGAAGATATGCCGGAAGTTGCCGAAATTAACGCCAAAACGGGTGCAGAAGTTTTACATGCGGTTGATTTTGATGGTGAAATCTATCTGCGGCAGGAACGTCAGGGCATGCTAATGGGTACCTATGAAAAGGCCTGTAAACCGTGGTCAGAAACAAATACGCCATGGGAATTTGGGCATCAGCTTTTGGAACCTGATATTGATAGAATCGCCCCATCGCTAGAAGTTGGTTTTACCCATTTTCCGGCATTTGCAACGGCCGGAATCAAACAGATCATAAATGGGCCTTTTACCTTTGCGCCGGATGGCAACCCCCTTGTCGGGCCGGTTAAGGGCATGACGAATTACTGGACCGCCTGTGCGGTTATGGCCGGATTTAGCCAAGGCGGCGGCGTTGGTCTATCGCTTGCTAATTGGATCATAAATGGAGACCCCGGATTTGACGTTTGGGCCATGGATGTCAGCAGATTTGGCGATTATGCAACGATGCAATTTACCAATGCGCGGGTGCGTGAAAATTATGCCAGACGGTTTTCAATTCGCTATCCAAACGAAGAATTACAGGCCGCCAGACCTTTATTAACAACACCCATTTATCACAAACAAAAGCAAGCTGGGGCGCAATTTGGTGCCGCCTATGGGCTGGAAATCCCGTTATGGTATGCACCAGACGGGGTCAGTGATGTGTTTTCATGGCGCCGATCAACCGATTTTGACCATGTTGGGGACGAAACCCGGGCCGTTCGCGAATCAGTCGGCCTTGGTGATATATCCGGGTTTGCAAAATACCGGGTGACGGGCCGCGGTGCGGCTGACTGGCTAAATCGCATTCTGGCCTGCAACATGCCGCCTGTTGGACGAATGGTTCTGGCACCGATGCTAAAGCATGATGGCAAAATTATTGGCGATTTTTCATTGGCACGGCTTGCCGATGATGATTTTTTGATTATTGGGTCGGGCATCGCCGAATCCTATCACATGCGTTGGTTTCTCTCGCATGCGTCTGGCCTTGACGATCTGCGCATTGACCCGCTGGGGCAGAATCTTGTCGGGCTAACGCTTGCCGGGCCAAAATCTAGAGCGGTTTTGCAAGCTTGTACCAACACTGACATCTCGCATGAAAATATGCGGTTTATGGCCATCAAGAAGATGGATATTGGCATGGTACCCGCCATTGTCGGGCGGGTCAGCTATACCGGTGATCTTGGCTATGAAATCTGGGTGGCCCCAGCATATCTCAACAGATTGTTTAATCATTTAATGACAGCAGGCGCGGCCCATAACATCCGTCTATTTGGTTCGCGTGCGTTAAACGCCCTGCGGCTTGAGAAAAATTACGGATCATGGGGGCGCGAATACCGGCCGGTTTATGGCCCGGTTGAAACCGGACTTGATGCGTTTGTTGCCTATGACAAGCCAGCCGATTTTATTGGCAAGGCTGGCGCTTTGAAAGAACGTGAAACTGGCGGCACAATGCGGCTATGCAGCTTTGTTATCGAGGCGAAAACCGCTGATGTGATTGGTGATGAACCGATTTCACATAATGGGAATGTTGTGGGCTGGGTAACATCTGGCGGCTATGCCCACGCCGCTGGCAAATCAATGGCCCAAGGCTATGTGCCAAAGGATATCGCCAATGATGACAATGGTTGGTCTATTGAATTGCTGGGGGAAAATTTAACCGCCAAACGCCAGAAATTTCCGCTATTTGATGCCAATGCCAGCCGCATGCGGAGCTGACTTTGCCGTCAAAAAGGACCAATTTATTATTGGCACCTTCGGGTGATCACCCTTTGACGGCCTTGTTGTTGTTGCTTGTGGGGGTGACCTTGCTCGCGCTACAGGATTCGTTGATCAAATTCATCTCGGACAGCACGTCATTCTGGCAAATTCAGACCTTGCGCTCTGCCGGAAATATGACGCTGATTATTTGTTTGGCGATGATCAGCGGCGGGGTTCAGTTGATTTATCCGCAACGCCGGCTAGCGGTGGCGGCACGTAGCCTTGTCATGGTTTTCTGTATGTTTTGTTTTTTTTCAGCCTCACCGTTTTTGAGTGTCGCGCAGATGGCCGCCGGGCTTTACACCTATCCGCTATTTGTGTCCTTGCTGGCCGCGCCCCTGCTTGGCGAGACGGTTGGCAAATGGCGTATTGGCGCTTTGATTATTGGCGCGGCAGGTGCTTTATTCATGCTAAACCCTTTGGCTGAAACCTTTTCTCTGGCACAGCTATTACCAATCATGGCCGGGTTTTTTTATGCCTGTAATATCATCATTTTGCGGCGCTATTGCCGAGGGGAAACACCGCTTGCCCTCACCTTTGCAAATGGGGTGATGTTTTTTATTTCAGGGCTTGCTGGCATTGCGATTCTCAGCATCGCGCCGCTATCACCGGGCTTGCAAACGGCCATGCCATTTGTGGCGATTGGCTGGCCAGCGATTGGTCTGTCTGTAATTGGGTTTGCCGCTTTATGTTCAGTTCTGAATTTATTTGGCAATCTGGGGCTTACACGTGCCTATCAAACAGCTGACAGCAGTTGGCTCGCCCCGCTTGATTTTTCTTACCTGTTATTTGCGGCTATTTGGGGCAAGGTGATTTTTGACAGCTGGCCAACCGCCAATGGTTGGTTGGGCATGATATTGATTACCAGTGCTGGTATGATCACCGCTTGGCGTGAACACCGGCAAAAAGCCAAAACAAAGCCAACAAGAAACACCGCCATACAGCCCTAGTTTGGGCCAGCACTACATTATCCAAACAAGGCCAGCCACGATAAATAGCACCACGCCAGTGACGATATTCAGGCGGCGGCGTGCGCTTTGCGATGCAATCAACAGGCTGGCCCGATCAAGCATCAATGCCAAAATGATGTTGCCGCAAAACGGCACAGCCGCTGAAACCAGACCCACAATTGCAATATCCAATGTGGTCACGCGGGTCACATCAAAAAATCCGGGCAACACACCGATGTAAAATAAAATCGCCTTTGGATTGCCGATAATGACCAGCAATCCGGCGATAAATCCCGGTAAAAACCCGGCCTTGGTCAATTGATCTGGGGCCTGCAATCGGTCAACCCGGGCGATGATCAGCCCGACCCCCATGACCGCAAACACAATCACCGCAACATATTTAAGACCCGTCAATAGGACCGCATGCGCCGCCACCAATTGGCCCAATGTTAACAAGGCCAGCACTGGCCAGATAACATCGCCAATAGCCACCCCTAACGCCAGCGGCCATGCCCCGCTAAAGCCGTTTTTTAAACTGCGGGCTATCAGCGCCACCCAGACTGGCCCCGGCGTGATAAACAACAACGCCAGCGCCAGCAAATATAGCCCGATTTCATAGAGCGTTATTGTCATCACCGCAAAATGCACCTTGAAAAATCTGCGCGTATAGCCCAGTTCAAACTAGAATAACAAAGACATTAATAGGTAAACATTTACACAACCGGACTAAGCCCGCCATCTACATTAATGGCGGTGCCATTGATATAGGACCCAGCATCAGACGCCAAAAATGTGGCGATATTGGCAAATTCCTCTGCGGTGCCAAACCGGCCCATGCTGATTCCTAATTGGTTCGCTGCCTCTGCATACCAATCTTCAAGTGACAAATCACGTGGGTCTGCGGCATGACGCCGTTCCCATTGCTCGCTTTCAATTCGCCCAACCAAAAGCCCATTGACCAAGACGTTATAGGCCGCATTTTCACTGGCCAACACCTTCATTAACGCCATGCCAGCGGCGCGGCTGATTGCCGTTGGTGCGCTGCCGCCTGTTGGTGCTTTGGCACCCAGATTTAACACATTGATAATCCGGCCCCATTTTTTGGCCCGCATTTCTGGAATAACCAACCGAGACAAACGAATAGCGGCAAATAATTTAAGATCTAAATCCTCTTGCCACACTTCGTCGCTCACTTCTAGAAACTCACCTCTTTGCGAGGTACCCGCATTATTAATCAAAATATCCGCACCGCCAAATTCTGCCTGAGTGAAATCGACAATTTTGGCACATTCGTCAGCCAAACGGATATCGGCAGATATCGCTTTGATTTTAGACTGACAATCAGGGATGGTTTCACATGCCGCCACAAGTTCAGACACCGCCTGTTCAAGGTTGGGTTGGCGGCGCGCCGCGATCACCACATTGGCACCTGACAGGATAAAATTTCGCGCAATGGCTTTGCCAATACCTGCGCTTCCACCTGTAATAATCGCTGTTCTTCCATCCAGCCTGATATCCATAATCACCCTCCAAAACACGACATATACTCTGATATGTCATTTTGTACCGAGGCGCCGAACATTGGTAATAAAATAATCAGAAACAATAAAAAAATCCCCACAGCCATAAGGGCGAGAGGATGACAAACTAAATTTTAGATTGTAAGCAAAATAAATTGGTCGGAG
>Ga0181587_10005738_pt1 | contig 10118 bp, 9 predicted proteins | sample 071ome_27_FD_132463 | JGI IMG/M metagenome (GOLD analysis project Ga0181587, IMG submission 132463) | Coastal salt marsh microbial communities from the Groves Creek Marsh, Skidaway Island, Georgia - 071409AT metaG (megahit assembly) | ecosystem: Environmental > Aquatic > Marine > Intertidal zone...
AGCGATGGCGTTGGAACCGGATAGGTAGCAAGTGGGAATAAAGTCAAATTATCCCGCAAACCCCAGGATTCGACTCGACTGACGTCGTCCAACGTATGAACCAGCGTGCGTGCGGATCGCGCCAGACCTTGCAAAAAATTAAAATCAGTCTCAATGCCCGCCGGCGCACCATTCGTATTATGCATGTCTAAAAATACCGAAACGCCTGCCCCTGCTAGCACACGAATCATCTCAGCGAGCAGATGGGGTGAGAAAAAACTCCAGTGATACTGGATCACCACTGCGTCCAAATTGAGCAATATGACTTGGCGAATAAAATCTCGCTGTGATTGAGTGGCGCCACGAACCCAGCAGCGATGGACGAAAGATGGATCTTGAACGTCAGGCGCATCGTCTACAGGGGCCAGCACGTGCAACTCACACTGATTGCTGAGTAAACCCTTGGGCTGAAACAAGGATGTCATGTAATTCGAGTAACTGGCGATGCCACAGCGAACACCCCAGCTGGTCATCCAGCCCAAGCGTACGGGTGCCGGTGCCGGCAACTTCACCAATAGGTCAATGGCGCGCTGTGTTCTGGCAAAAACCCGCGCCCATGTCAGCTCACGGACCTTTTTTTCCGCATGCTCTACTCTTCGTCTCAATTTCAGCGCGCTCGCATGACGGGACTTTGGGCCTCTCTCCACAGCATCGCGTACCTCTGTCATAGCCGTCGACAATTCGCGCTCACAAGGCTCGGCCCACAGCGACCCAGGCAGGGAAAGATGGGTTGTTGCAGGCGTCAAAGTAGAGGGCACTAACCAACTGTTATCCTCTGAACAAAAATCGAGATGCCCCCCCCAGTCCGTGGTAATTACTGGCAGCCGATGCAGCATTGCCTCGGCAAGCGGCAGACCAAAACCCTCGCCACGGGAGGGCGCCACGTAGGCATGACAAGCTTGGTACAAGACGCTCATTTCCTCGTCAGACCAATCGTCGTCGAAAACTATTACCGTTGGACCATCAGGGTGCCGCGCCTTGAATTGCTCGACCAGATCTGCGACGTCATTGTGTGGGTTGGAAAAGGTCTTGATGACAAGTGCGACCGATGTATCTCCAGCAAAGGCATGACCAAATGCAGTAAGAACAACATCGATAGCCTTGCGCGGAAAGCATGAGGAAACATGCAAAAATCTAAAGCCCTCGGGTATCGGATGTTTCGGAGTGCTGACTCGGCAAATTTGGAGATGATCTGCTCCATCACCTACGACCGCTATGGGGACATTTACCCCCGCATCCTCTAAAAATTTTGCTGTTTGAGTCGAACCTACTGTAATCAGGTCCAACGTCTGATTGAATTCGATCGCAAACTTTCTGGGAAACCGAGTTTCTTCCCAATGATAGTTCGAAAGCACTCTCAAACGACCCCGCATACCTCTAACCACGGGTGGCCAAGCGTTCCGAAAAGCGGTGTCTGGAACACAATTCAGAGATTCACTAGCCGCCCATAACGCCTCAACACGTTGCCGCTCTGTCAGAGATAAAGTTGCAAATTCAAGGGACGGCTGCTGTCCCTGCTCATAAGTTAACAGCGCGACCGATCGATTGAGGTCCGCGCTCATTGCCATTGCAAGTTGGCGATTAACCAATGCCAGGCTGTAGCTGGAATCGAACACTCCCTCTACCCGCCAATACCCATGGGGCTTTGTCGCGCCTGTACTACTGCGCAGTCGACCGAGGCACTGGCGCCTAAAAGGCGGATCCGTCAGCAAGCGAGCCATATTGTCCGCAATCGACGCGGTGTCATCGGGATCGACCGTCACAGCCAACGAACCGCCCCCCTTTAATTTGGACAACACTAGAGGCGGTATTACCCAAGCTTCAACTAACTCTCTCCAATAAGCCAACGCGGCCGAGGGGAGGATTATTGCGTCCAGCGTTGCCACGACATGGCCTGCCGACTGACCACGGAGGTCACACCATGTAACCCGGGGGCTTAACCCAGAAGGCGGTATTTCTTCGTCACCGAGCAAGAAAAATCGCCATTCCTCAAGACGATAAGTCTCCAAAGCATCCAGTAGTTCGGGAATGGATGAATCATGCTCTCCGCTGACCCAGCCAACGTTAAAGTGATCACGTGGTAACACGGATTCTTGGGCGCTGGGCCAGGCGGAAACGAAAAGTACGGGATCCATTTACTGATCGGCCAAAGTGGGCTTGTAAGCCAGAATGGCGTAGTCCTGAGGCCCGAACAGGCGATATGCCACCTCACTCTCTAATGCAGTTTCCGAAGCGTGCTCTCGCCACTGCGGCCATGGATTTTTTCGGAGGCAGCTGCCGTCTCTAAACCCCATGTGACTGGTCAGATCCATAATCAGCGGCGGCGGAATTGGGTGCCTATGAGTAGGATCCAGCCAGAAGCCGTAGGAAGAGACCTGAAGATTCTCGGGGTTAGGTGTCTCCAACAGTAGAATTCCGCCCGGCACAAGCGCACGAAATGCTGCATGAACTAGCGCGGCTAGACGGCCAAATGGCAGGTGCTCGATAACCTGAAATGCCGTAACACCCGAGATCGAATCCGCGGGACATGCCTCCAAGAAATCGACAAGATCCCCAAGCTCCACGTCCAACCCAAGCTCACGAGCTTCGCGCACCGCTTGTTCGCTACTATCCACCCCTCGCACGGTCCAACCCTCATCTGCCATCAGAGATAGCCATTCTCCCCGGCCGCACCCGAGATCAATTATCGATCCGGCTGCACGCAGCCAACCACGATCATTAAAATGTGCCGCGTAAGACTTCTGAAGCTCGACCACAGTCTCGGGCTCGCCCCGGTGTTGCGCCTGGAGGTGCTGGTAAAAGCTATCTACCAGAGACAGGTCTGAATCAGACTGCCCAGCGCGCCGCCAGGCTAACTGTAACCGGGCTTCTAGGTCCCGAAGGTGTACTCCTGATCTCTCGAGATCGCCATGCAATAGGTCGGCTCTCAGTTCTGCCTCAGCAATTTGCTCCTCGCCTTTAAGAATGCGTTGATGAGCTTGATCGACCCTCAGGCAAACCTCATCGGTGCGCTGATTAGCGTGTGTCGCAGCCTCGTCGATGCGCTGATTCGCAAGTATCAAACTCCTCTGGGCCTCGTCGAGCTGATGCCTGAGAGAGGCTACTTGCTCAAGCAAAACATAGACCGTCCGCCACACAGGCATATATCGATGAAAAAGAGACGCGAGGCGACTGGCGGAGGACCGCTCAGCCCCCTCAGCCGTTGTTAGTGAGCCAGCTTCTGTGTCAGTGGTCATGCGCGTTTTCAACCATCCATCAGGATCAAGTGATTGCATCTGCAACCGTTATTGCAGAACGCTTTTTGGCGCGAGTAATGAGACCTTTGGCTACGCCGCATAATTCCGCCACAATGCTTTGCTTTGTCTCAGAGCGCCGGCAAAGGATACCATTACCCTTTACCAGTTTGAGTCGCAGGCGCCCCTCAGACGAATCTATAGAAAATTGCCAATAACAGCTCTGCTTTCTCGGACTCGCGGGAACCACCTCAAGGGTATCTCTATCGCAAGAGAACATGATTGGCATCAGCAAACAGGACCGAAGTTCACAATGCCATCAAAACCATCACACCCGGCGACCACATCCGAGCTAGGCCGAGGGGCGGTGATCATACCAGCGCTCAACGAGGAGGCTGTGGTTGCGGCCGTTGTCACATCAATCATCGATGCGGTAGCGCTCCCAGTATGGGTCATCGACGACAACTCAACGGACGACACCGCCCACATCGCGGCCACAGCGGGAGCAAGGGTTATTCGACTAAGGAGCAAACTCGGAGCTTGGGGCGCTGTACAAACCGGCCTCCGAGAGGCGCTCAGAGCGGATCTCGACTTTGTGGTTACCATGGATTCAGACGGGCAACATCTGGCTTCGGATATTCCTCACCTAATTGATGCAATGGCACGTGACAAGGCCGACATCGTAATCGGTTCATGCCCTGAACGGGGATCACCTCTGCGAAAAATTGCATGGAGTCTTATGCGCTTCGCATCCGGGCTTGAGTGCCGCGACATGACAAGTGGGTTCAGGGTACTCAACAGAAACGCCATTCAGCCGCTGGCCTCTGCCAAGGCAAGCCAACTTGATTTTCAGGACATTGGTGTATTGCTGATTCTGGAGCAAGCTGGATGCAGAATCGCGGAGCACCCTGTTAAGATGCGGTCGCGAACCAACGGTAAGTCCAGAATTTTCCGTTCGTGGTCAGCTGTCATTTTTTACATGATGCAAACTTTGCTTTTGGGCGCAACCAAAAGACGCAGAAGGCGAAGGTATTTAGCCCCAAACCCCAGCCGTGGAGACCATTGACTTGATTATTGCGGTTACATCGGCATTTGGCCTTTTGGTTGCAGGCCTTCTGCTCCATTTAATGCGGCGGGATCACCTCCATGTCTCGCATGGCGTGGGGTGGTCTGTCGCCATCGCGCTATCGGCATTACTGGGCTTTGCGCCGGGAATATTTGATCATTTGGCCCAGTCATTGGGGGTCTCTTACGCACCTATTCTCGGCGTCAGCATTGCGATTGCGGCTTTATTAATAAAAGCTCTTATTTCCGACATTGAATCGACGCGACTGAGAGTGAGACAGCAGCGGTTGATCCAGCGAATGGCTCTGCTGGAAGCAGATCTGAGTGAACTGACGGGCAAGAAAGAGACGGGGGACTGAAACCCGAATTTACAGCGGCCGACCCTTGCGACTTCATCAGCCTATGACATGCGATAAAGCCGGGAAGTCTCGACCGCCACATCCCGCCAGCTTCGTTCTAGCTCAGGCGCTAACCTGTTGCCAGCATTTGCGTCCTCGCTCACGAGAACCATCCCATCGCGCAATGCCGTTGAGTCCATAGGATCCACCAGTACCACCCGGTGTCCTGCAAACTCCTCCATCGCGCTCCCCCGGCTGGTCACTACCGGGCAGCCCGACGCCAAGGCCTCGGCAACCGGCAAACCAAATCCCTCGTATAACGACGGGAACACCAGAGCACCCGCCGCTGAATACAGTAGATGGAGCGTGACGTCATCCACGTAGCTGAGATAGATCGCCAACCCGTCGGCACAGAGCGCCCGAAGCGCTTCGTGCTCCTTTTGACTCTTCCAGCCGGGGCCACCCACCACCACCAGTGGCCAGTCAAAATCCCTTTGTTGCCGGCCTGCGCGAAAAGCCTCAAACACCCTGAGCAGATTTTTACGCGGCTCTATGGTGCCGACACTCAAGAAAAATGACTGATATTGAAGCCCCCAGCGCGCCAACACCGCGCGGCATTCCAGCTCGCCTCGAGGTCGACAATTATCGTCCGCTGCCAAATGGACTGTGGTTATCAAATCCTGCTTTACGCCGAGTTGCGTAGTTAGCTCCTGACTGACCAGATCAGAATCCACCACAATATTCGCCTGCTCCTCTATTGCTAGACGGATACCTCGCTCACACATTTCGACCATCTGTTTGCGATGAAACTGGGGAAACCGAATGACTGAGAGATCGTGGACGGTGATGACCTTGCGGCCTTCATAGCGGGGCAAGATAAAATTGGGAGAGTGAAAGACATGGGTCTCGCGGTATGGCGCCAGCCGCCACGCGGCAGCCCGCCCTGAAATGCTGTGGTACAGCAGGGATGCTGCGTAGGACTTCGACGCTATCCGCCGCAGGGTCCTCCCCAACGTGCGCCGCTTGTTCGCCGAGTCAGCGGCTGTTGGGATAAGCTGGGGTAGCCGGTTAATAACGTCGTCACTCAGAAAACCCAAATCTCCCCAAAGCTTTAAGTCGGAGAGCAACTGCTGCTCGACGAGCGCCTCCGCCAAGTGGCGTGTGTAATAGCCAATACCCGTAAGGTCACCGAGTAACGGTGCACCTCCCAGAATAAGGTTAGGTAGATCTGACGAATCACGAGGTGCCGGCATACGAATCACGGGCAATTTGCCTCAGCCAAACCCAAAGCTTACAGCGGCCCTTGCGCGTAGCGGGCAAACACCTCCGCGCAAGATCCCTCGGCCACCTTGGCTCCCTGCTCCAACAGGATCGCTCGCTGACACAGGCGGCGTACCTGATCTTCAGCGTGACTAACGAGAACCACCGCTCGATCGTCAGAGAGCTCCTGTTCTAGCGCCTCGCGTGCCTTTTCCCGAAAAGCCTTGTCGCCGACACTCAGGATCTCGTCTATCAGAATAACTTGCGACCGATTGAGTAACGCCGTCGCAAACCCAAGGCGCGCGCGCATCCCCGCAGAATAGGTATGCACGGGCTCTTCGAAGAAGGCGCCTATCTCGCAGAAATCCTCGATCCTCTCGAGACTCTGTCGCGCTTCTCTTCTGGAAAGCCCCAGTAACAAACAAGAGAGAAATGCATTATCGCGCCCGGACAGCTCGGGACTGAATCCCAGTCCCAGACTCAGCAGCGACACAGATGTCCCACGGGCCCACTCAACGTGCCCCGAGGTGGGCGCAAATATTCGGGCCATTATCCGTAACAAGGTCGACTTCCCCGAACCATTACGCCCCACAATCGCCACTCGTTCTCCTGCGCTGACGCTAAGGTTAATGCCCGCAAACACGTTGTATTCCGGGTTCGCCTCTGTTGCGAACTGCATCGATACCTCTTTAAGCTCTAGTAGTACCGTCACCGGCTCACCACCTTGCGAGCGATCCAGAACTGCAGGCGGCTGTATGCGCCTATCGCCAGCGCAAGCAATAGAATCGCCTCGCCCAACGCCCAGAAAAGCGTGGAAATATGGGGGGAGGTGTTTGCCATCAACACTTGCCGATAAGCATCGATCAGTGCCGCCAGCGGATTGAGGATCAACAGCCACCGCCGCGCCTCTTCATTTGAAATAGCGTTCAGATCCCAAAAAACACCCGACATGAATAACAGGAATACCGTTCCCAACTGAACCAACAACCGGAAATCCCGCTGGAGGCAAACCAGCAAAGCAGCCAGAAGGCCACAACCGCTAATGAGTAGTGCCTGAATCAGTGCGAGGGGAATGACCCAAAGCCACGTGAGGGTCACCGTGTAACCATTCACCGCGAGGAACAGAAACAAAAAAGCGAAGACGACGCCTTGGCGATAAAACCCCTGATGAATCACCGCCATGGGCAACAGTTCTTTCCGCAAATAGATCTGTGCAATCAATCCTTTATTTGACTCAAGCGTATTTGCCGCTTGATTGACGCTCTTGGAAAACCAGATAAAACTGACCTTACCCACCATCAAAAAATAGAGAAATTCAGGCTGCCGGTTCTGCAGAAGCTTTTCGAACACAATGTAGAAAACAGCGACATACAGCAGGGGCTCCAATATCCACCACAAGTAGCCCAAAAAGTACTGCCGTGCCTCACCTTTCAAATGAAAGCGCGCCAGGGTATCCACCAGGATAAAGGACTGAATGAAAGTCACGCTATGAACGGCAGTGTAGTGGGGGCATTAACGACAATCACGAAACAGGTACCGACCTATGAAACGGGGATTTCGATATTATCACGGGGTTAACTGACGACCGGAACTTCCATGAACCATCGACCTCGTAAGCGATTTGGACAAAATTTCTTGCGCGACGACGCGATCATTCATGCCATTGAACAGGCAGTCGCGCCCACTGACAGCGATCACGTCGTCGAAATTGGCCCCGGGACTGGAGCGCTTACCGACGCAATCCTGAAAAGCGGTTGCCAAATGGACGTAATCGAGCTGGATCGTGATCTGACTGCCGGGCTACTCGCATCCTTCAGCATCTACCCCCGATTTACACTGCATACCGCCGATGCGCTCGCCTTCGACTTCGGTGAGCTAATACAGAGCAATCGAACCTTAAGGGTCATCGGTAATCTTCCCTATAACATCTCGACGCCACTGATTATGAGGTTGTTGAATCAGGACCGGCTGATTCATGACATGCACTTTATGCTCCAGCTGGAGGTGGTGGAGAGACTGGCGGCGAGGCCGGGCACCAAGGCCTGGGGCAGACTGGGCGTAATGGCGCAGTATCACTGCCAGGTCGAGCACCTGTTTGATGTGCCGCCGGAGGCGTTTTTCCCATCGCCCAAAGTTAAATCAGCCGTGGTGAGGCTGACACCTCACTCGAATCAACCATGGCCCGGAGTGGATACAGTATTGCTCCGTAAAGTCGTGGCGCAGGCTTTCTCCCAACGCCGAAAAACCCTCCACAACAATTTTAAAGATGTTTACGACGACGCCACCCTGCGATCAATCGGCATTGATCCCTCGCAGCGGGCAGAAACATTGGAATTAAGGGATTTTATTGCCCTCGCCAAGCTGGCGGAGCAAATCGCTCATACCACCTCTAGCGACTAGCCTTCCAAGACGGGGACCGAGCGGGTCATAAACATCTCGCCAACATCGAGCGCCTCTAATGCAACATGGAGGCCCGGAGGGCTAGCATCTCTCTCCCCTTTCGATTGGCTAAGAGTCGGCTAAGAATCGAAAATACCATCGGCTATCGCCCTTAAATGACCCAGTGTCCGCAACACGAGGGGTTCTCCTGATAATATCTCCCTGCTTGTAATCGCCAGAGCTTTTCATGTCCCAATGAGTACCTATGTGGTGGGTGACATTCAGGGATGCTTCACGCCCTTTAAACACTTGTTGGAGCGGGTGAAGTTCAACCCCGACAAGGATCGTTTATGGAGCGTGGGCGATCTGGTCAATCGCGGCCCGCAAAATCTGCAAACTCTGCGGTGGTTTTATGACCATCGCGATAACGTGACCCTGGTGTTGGGCAACCATGACCTACATCTGATGGCGTGCTCAGCAGGTGCCCGGCAACCAAGCCGCAAAGACAATATTGACGACATCCTTGAAGCGCCCGACCGGGAGCAGCTCATCGAATGGCTGCACTTCAGGCCCCTCGCCTACCACGAACAGGGCGTGACAATGGTGCACGCGGGGATCCCTCCCATATGGACAACAGAAGCCACGCTGGAGCGTGCCTGGGAGGTGGAAAACGCAATTCAGGGCGCGCGCTGCAAAGATTTTTTTTCGGAGATGTACGGAAATGATCCGTTCGTATGGGACGACAGCTTGAGCGGCATGACGCGGTTACGCGTCATCACCAACTACCTGACACGCATGCGCTACTGCACACGAAAAGGAAAACTGGATTTAGTAAGCAAAGGCCCAAAACCGGAGGCCGGAGCAATAGCGGGCAAGAAAGTGGCGCCCTGGTTTAGCCATAAGGGGCGACTGACCAAGGGCGAGACGATTATCTTTGGTCACTGGGCGTCTTTAGAGGGTATGACCGATGACCCTCAGGTTATCGGCCTCGATACGGGTTGCGTATGGGGCAACGCGTTGACGTTTTATGAGCTGGAGACCGGGCAACGTCATACCTGCGCGTGCAGGCACGGATGAGCAGTGCGCGGCCTAATTGCCCGTTTTTGAGCCGGCGCCCGCAGTCACTCCAACCTATTGCGTCGCCTGATACAACAGCCAAGCCGGCAGACCCGTAGCGCCCCCCTCGGGTGTGATACTCGCAGTGGCGCTCGATGTGCCGCTTTCACCAATAGCGTTGGTGGCCGTTACGGTGCAGGTATATGCCGTGCCATTGGTCAAACCACTTACTATAACTGGCGAGTTTGAACTGGCGCCGGTATGTAACGTCGCACCATCGCCGCATGTAGCCGTGTAACCGGTCACCGCAGAGCCACCGTCATCCGGCACCGTCACATACAAGTAGATCTCACCATCACCAAAATCAGTCCGGCTGATCGTCGGCACACCCGGGACCGCGGGAGGCGTTGGGATAGCGGCAACCCCAACCGATGCTGAACTGGTGCCCGCAGTGGTGGTTGCCACTACTGAACAGCTGTAGGTGTTGCCATTTGTCAGGCCCGTCACCGTTAGCGGTGAACTGCTACCGGATGCGGTAAACGTACCTGGGGTTTTGAATGTGTAGGCCTCCGGGCGGTAACTGGTCTGACTACAGATCATACGATTGGTCTGCTCCTCCGTGAAGGTATACATGGCCGAGTCATCACTGTAGTTCATGAAATTCTCGATAGCCGAAGTAACGCCGCAGGCGGTCGACGGAGAAGTGCCATAGTCCGGTGAGCTTTGAGCGGGCGTATCGACAATCAGA
>Ga0181587_10005740_pt1 | contig 10114 bp, 7 predicted proteins | sample 071ome_27_FD_132463 | JGI IMG/M metagenome (GOLD analysis project Ga0181587, IMG submission 132463) | Coastal salt marsh microbial communities from the Groves Creek Marsh, Skidaway Island, Georgia - 071409AT metaG (megahit assembly) | ecosystem: Environmental > Aquatic > Marine > Intertidal zone...
AGCAAAGCCGATCGAGGCTGCCATCGACACCATCGCCGCCCCCGCCATCATCGGCATGGACCCGCTGAATAATGACCGTATCTGGGACCGGCTCTACTGGGCGCTGGTGCCGCGCGGGCAGAGCGGAATCGGCATGCATGCCATCGCCGCCATCGATGTGGCGCTCTGGGATATCAAGGGCAAGGCGCTTGGCCAGCCGATCTGGCGGCTTCTTGGCGGGGCGCGGGAACGCTGCCCTGTCTATGCCACCTTCGGTTTCGGCTTTTATGAAACCGACGAGTTGCCCCGCGCTGCCGAGGCCTGGATGAAGCGCGGCTTTTCACGGCTGAAGATGACGGTCGGCAACAGCGCCCTGCAGCGGCGTGACGAGCCGCGGCTGCTGAGTGATGTCATCATCGAGGACCGGTGGCGCGTCGCCGGTGTTCGTGACGCCGCCGGACCGGAGGCGGAGCTGTTCATTGACGCCAATTGCAGCCTTGATTACTTCCACGCGGTCGAGCTGGCAGGCGCGCTGACGCCCTATCACATCAGCTTCTTCGAGGAACCTATCACGCAGAATGACGTCCGCCAGATGGCCGAACTGCGCCGCCAGACAGGCATGCGGATCGCCTGCGGCCAGAACGAGGCACAATCCTACCGGTTTCGTGACATGCTGGTGGCGGGTGCCGTCGACATCATCCAGCCGAATGTCGTCATCACCGGCGGCTTCACCCAGTGCCAGAAGATCGCCGCGCTGGCGTCCGGATTCAATGGCGGGATCGACAATGGCGGTGCCTGGCCGTTTTTCAATGCGCATCTGCATGCCGGCATCGCCAATGGCGGCCTTGTCGAATATCACTATTCATCGGTCGAGGTCTGCCGTCTGATCTATGACGGGCTTCCCGAACCGGTCGATGGCTGGCTGACGATGAGCGATGCGCCGGGGCTCGGATTCGAGCTGAATCGCGAGCGCCTGCAACACCACCTTATCTGACCGGCAAGCGGTCCGCCAATTCGGCCAGTCAGGATGCGCGGCCTCCCCGCGTGATCAGCTTTACGATCTGCGATCCGAACAGGCCGAGGAAGGCCAGCACCAGAAACAGCAGCGCCAGCGGTTGCGTCAGGATCATCCACCAGGCGCCATCAAACATCTTCAGAGAGTTCTGCAGGTTCACCTCGACCATATGGCCAAGGATCAGACCAACCGCGATCGGCGCGACCGAAAAACCGTGGCGGCGGGCAAAGAAGCCGACGACACCGAAGATCAGCGCGATCCAGACATCGAGGAGCGAGGCGCTCAGCGCATAGGCACCGATCACCGACAGCGCGAAAACAATCGGCCAGAGTATGGCTGTCGGGATCAGGGAAATGCGGGCAAACAGTTTTGCCGCGTAAAGCCCCATGCCAAGGAAGATGATGTTGGCGACAAGCATCGAGCCGAAAATCTGATAGACCGATTCAACCTGTTCGGTGAACAGATAGGGGCCGGGGCGAAGCCCGTGCACCATCAGACCGACAAGAATGATGGCGGTGGTGCCGCTTCCCGGGATGCCAAGCACCATCGTCGGCACCATCGCCCCGCCGGTGGCAGCGTTGTTGGCGGCCTCGGCACCGGCGATGCCCTCGACGGAGCCCTTGCCGAATTCCTCGCGTTTCTTTGACCAGCGGCGCGCCTCGGAATAACCGATCATCGACGCCACAGTCGCGCCCTCGGCCGGCAGAATGCCGATGAAGGTGCCGATGCCGGATGAGCGCGCGATGGTTTTCCAGATCCGTTTGTAATCCTCGCGGCTGGGAAGCTTCACCGCCTTCAGGGTCACCATGTCGGCAACACGGTGGGCATGTTTCGACTGCACCAGAAGTTCGGAAATGGCGAACAACCCGATCATCACCGGCACAAAGGACAGGCCTTCATAGAGTTCGTAATTGCCGAACATGAAGCGTTCGATCGAGGTCACCCGCTCGGCACCGATGGTGGCAAGCCAGACGCCGAAGATTCCGCCAATGAGGTTTTTCACGGCGCCGCCGGCCCCCACACTGGCAAGCATCGACAGGCCGAAGATCGTCAGCGCGAAATATTCCGGCGGCCGGAATTCATAAGCCACCTTGGCCAGCATCGGCGCGGCAAGGCACAGCACAAGAATCGAGAAAATACCACCAATGGTACTCGACACAACGGCAACCCCAAGCGCGCGGCCAGCCTCGCCGCGCTGCGCCAGCGGGAACCCGTCAAAGGTCGTCGCGGCGGCTGCCGAGGTCCCCGGCGTATTAATCAGGATGGCGGTGATCGATCCGGCAAAAGTCGCCGACACATAGAGCGTCGCCAGAACGGCGATGGCGTGGACCGGGTCCATGGTCAGGGTGAAGGGCAGCAGCAAGGCCGCGCCCGTTGTGGCACCAAGCCCCGGCAGAACGCCGATGATGATGCCGAGAACCGTGGTGACGGTGATGAGCCCCAGAAGATACGGGTCGCCCATCACCGAGGCCATTGCGGAAACCGCTTCCAACATCCCGCTGTTTCTCCTCAGCCGTAATACCAGTTGGTGATCAGCCCGCGCGGGAACCTGATCTTCAGAACTTCATCGAACAGCAGGAACAGCGTCAGCGGCACGGTCACCGAAATCAGCGCGGCAACATGAAGCCGCCTTTCACCCCAGCTTGTCGACAGAACGAACATCACCACCGCGATGGCAATGAAGAAATCCGCATGGGTGGTCAGAAAATAGAAGGCGGCGAATGTCGCGATGCTGACCCAGGTCGTGATCCCCTCCAGCTCGATTGCCGGCGGCGGCGCGCGCCAGCACTCCCAGGCCAGAATGCCAATCAGAATCAGGTTGATCACCATCAGGAAGATCGGGAACGAGCGCGGCTGCATGCTGTGCCCGACGATCATCGGCGGCGACAGCTTGAGCTGCATTGCCAGATAGATGATCACCACCGAAAAAGCGGCAAGGATACCCGGTATAATCAAAGGTCGCATCAGAACGGTCCCCCGGTAATCACCGATGGGCGACACAGCTTGTGCCGCCCATCGGTCCGTTCAGGAAAGACTTCCTATTCGATCAGGCCCATTTCCTTGAGCGCAGGGCCGAACTCACCGACCATCATCTTGATCTGCTTGCCCCAGGCCTCGGAGCCCATCGGCGACGTGTCGTCAAGGCCGGAATTCATCAGATAAGCCTGATAGAGAGAATGACCCATGGCCTTCATCATGCCAGCCTCAAGCTCGGCGCGACGCTCCTCGGACACACCGGCATGAGTCACAAAACCGCGGGTCGTGGACAGAACGAGGTCGATGCCCATTTCCTTGGCGGTCTTGGCTGCCGGGATCGGATCCATGCGATTCTCGCCAAGGATCACCAGCGGGCAGAGATCGCCGGCCTCGATCGGGGCCGAAGCCTCGGACAGGTTCAGCGTACCGACATCAACAGCACCGGCGACAACCTGAGTGGCAAGCTCACCACCACCGCCGAACGGGATGTAGGTCGGCATGTCAACGCCGAGGCGCTTCGCCCACAGGAAGACGGTCAGGTGGTCAATGGTGCCCGACGAGGTGCCACCGAACTTCAGCGCGTCGCCATTCTTCATGCCGGCAACGAAGTCCTCGGGCGTCTTGTAGGGGCTGGTCTTGCAGTTGACCATCAGGATCTGCGGGTCGTTGGTGCCACGCGCGATCGGCGCCATGTCCTCAACCCGCAGCTCGGTCTTTCCCTTCGCCATGGTGATGGCGTGGCCGACGGTGAAGGTCAGAACGGTGTTGCCGTCGGCCGGACGGCTCTTGAAATACTGCATCGCGGCAGCGCCGCCGCCGCCACGCTTGTTGACAACAACCATGTCCTGCTTCAGCGCACGGCGTGTGCGAATCATCATCATCCGCGAGTTGACATCAGTACCACCACCGGCACCGGCATGGGTAACCACCTCGATTGTGCCTTCGGCAGCGACAACAGGTGCCGATGACATCGCCATGACGCCGGCCATCGACGCGATGCCGACACCAACCGACAGGATTTTCTTAGTGCTGAGCATTGGTTCCTCCCAGAAGTTTGCTCCAAAAATCATCTTTCATGCTGGACCAGTGTTTGACCTGGTCACTTTTTCGGGCCAGGGCGGCACGCTCCTCTTCATGATCACGACGCCCATGGGCGGAGTGACACCGCCAGCCTCGAAATACGGTATACCAAATCCCGAAGCGAGACAATGTTCAAAAACGCCACATCGCCCGGCGCCGGCATATCCGCATTACCGCTGCTCAATCGACGGCGAGGCCGGCCTCGCGGGCGCGGGCGACCATGTGGTCACGACCAGCCAGCATATCGTCAATCGAGCCGAACCCGTTCATGTAGTGACCGGTATAGCCCATACCCTCGATCTTGCTGAACATGGCGCCGAAATCGATCGTGCCATCACCGGGCTGCTGGTGGATTTCGTAGGACCCGTTATTGTCGGCAAGCCTGACCTCGTGGCACAGGCTGAAATCCATCGCGTCGATGAAATTGGCAATTCCCACCCCGGGAAGGAAATGCGCGTGGTTCGCGGTGAATGACCAGCGTACCGAAGGGCTGTCGATCTCGCGGAAGAAATGCATGCATTCCGCCGGCGTGACGGGCATGTAATTCACCTCGGCAAGCACCGGTTCCCAGTTCAGATTTTCCAGCAGCAGCAGGACACCTCGCTCAGCGGCATAGTCGCCAATGCGGCGCAGCCTGTCGATTGCGGCCTGCATCCTGATCTTGCGGCAGGCGGTGAAATGATAGCCACCATGAACAACGATCCAGTTCGCGCCGAGTTTGGGCGCCAGATCGATATAGGCCTTCATGTAACTGTCGACGGCATCGCGGCAGAAGGGTGAGATTTCGGCGACATTGACCCCGGACAGGGTATGAAGCCCGAAATGGACCCCTGTCTCGGCCAGCAGATCGCGAAGCGTCCCGCAGCGGGCATCATCGAAAGTCTCAAGCGCGTTCGGCGCGATGTCGGTCTGCGCGTCGATAAAGCGGACGTCATTCTCCGCCGCCCAGCGAATGCCGTCCTCGAGCGGCAATCTGCGGCCAAGATCAACACCTATCCTGTCTTTCAAAGTCATGCCGGTCACAGATCCCTCCCCAGTCTCATGCCAGCCCCCACGGCCGGCTGTATCAGCTGCCGGTGAATTTCGGCTTGCGTTTCTCCATGAAGGCGCGACGTCCCTCGATATAGTCCTCGCTGTCAAAGCACCCCTTCACCAGCGCGTCCAACGCATCGAGGTCACGATCCGCCTCGTCAAGCTGCAGCGCCTGCGTGATGGCCTTCACCGATTCGATTGTCAGCGGCGCATTCTCGCTGATCCGGCTGGCATAGTCATCGGCATAGGCGGTCAGCATCTGTGGCGACAGCACCCGGTTGACCAGCCCCATCTCATAGGCCTCGGCGGCGCTGAACTGGCGCGCGGTGAAGAAGATTTCCTTCACCATCGACGGGCCGACAAGATTGGCCAACCGTCTGATCCCCTCATAGCCATAACCGACACCAAGCCTGGCGGCGGGCACGGCAAACCGGCTCTTGTCCTCGCACAGCCGCAGATCACAGGCGACGGCAAGCCCCATGCCACCACCGATGCAATAGCCCTGGATCACAGCGACGGTCGGTTTGGGAAAGGTGAAGACGGCATCATAGAACGCCTTGCTTGCCTGCGCGTAGGTCTCGACATCCTCGGCACTGGAGCGTTCTGTCTCAAATTTCGAGATATCGGCGCCAGAGGCGAAAGCCTTGCCACCGGCACCGCGAATGACCAGCAGCCGCGCCTCGGGATCGGTAGCCATGCGGGCCACCTCCTCGGCACCGGCCCGGTACATTGCCAGCGAGATGGCGTTGTGCCGTTCCGGATTGTTGATCACCACATGGCCGACACGCTCGACGATGCCGGTCAGGAGTTTGCCGTCGGCATGCGATGTGAGCTGGTCGAATTTCATGTGATTCCCCGCGAGGCAAAGCCGTTGATCTCTTCTTCCGAATAGCCGTACTCGGCAAGTATTTCGGCGGTATGCTGGCCCTTTGTCGGCGGCGGACGGCGAATATCGGCACGCGAGCGGCTCATTCTGATCGGCTGGCCCACAATCTGCGAGGGACCACGTTCCTGGCTGTCGACGTCACGAGCCATGCCAAGATGCTGCACCTGCGGGTTTTCGAACACCTGCCGAATATTGTTGATCTCGCCGCAGGGAACACCGATCTCGGCAAGCCGCGCCACCCAGTATTCGGTGCTTTCCCGTGATGTATTCTCATTGATGATGGCGTTCAACGCGACGCGGTTCTTGCTTCGCGTCGGCTGGTCCGCATAATCCTCATGGTCCATCCGCGGATCTGCCAGCTCATCCTTCAGGCGCAGCCAGATATGCTGACCGGCGCAGGCGATGTTGATATAGCCGTCGGACGTCATGAACACACCGGTCGGGATCGATGTCGGGTGATCATTGCCGGCCTGTGCCGGCACATCACCATCCATCAGCCAGCGCGCCGCCTGGAAATCCAGCATTGCGATCTGTGCCTGCAGAAGCGAGGTCTGCACCCACTGTCCCTCGCCTGTCTTCTCGCGGCCAAGCAACGCCAGCAGAACGCCCTGTGCGGCGAAACCACCGGCCGTCAGATCGGCGATCGGGATGCCGACCCGCATCGGGCCCTCGCCCGGCGCGCCGGTGATCGACATCAGGCCGCCCATACCCTGCGCGATCTGGTCAAAACCCGGCCGGCCGGCCAGAGGCCCGTCCTGGCCGAAACCTGAAATCGAGGCATAGACGATGCGTGGATTGATGGCGCGAAGCGTTTCATAGTCGATGCCGAGGCGGAACTTCACGTCGGGACGGTAATTCTCCACCACCACATCGGCGGTGGCCGCCATCTTCTTGAGGACAGCCACGCCGTCAGGATCCTTGAGATTGAGGATCATCGAGCGTTTGTTGCGATGCAGGTTCTGGAAATCCGAGCCCTGGCGTGAGCCGCCCATGTCCGACCCGGCGGTATCGGGGTTCTCGATCTTGATGACATTGGCACCCCAGTCGGCAAGCTGGCGAACACAGGTCGGCCCCGAACGCACCCGTGTCAGATCAAGGACGGTGTAGTCGGACAGGATATCGCTGGCAGGCTCGAAAGGCATCTGAAACTCGTCACTTATGTAGGTTGGACAGGGTATAACGCCCCATCAACACTGAAAAAATATTGTATACCAAATTAGAAAACGATAGCCTTTTTGAAGTCAATTCAAAACTTGCCAATGCGCGCTGACGCGATGATCAGCCACAGCCGGCACCGCCCCCGGAGAGTGATTCACTTACATGAAGACGCTGTTCCTGTTGTTCGACAGCCTGAACCGGTCGGCGCTCGGTGCCTGGGGCGGGACCATCCCGACGCCGAATTTTGACCGGCTGGCGGCCCGGTCCACGGTTTTCGACTCGCATTATGCCGGCTCGCTCCCCTGCATGCCGGCGCGGCGCGACATGCAGACCGGGCGGCTGAATTTCCTGCATCGCAGCTGGGGACCGCTGGAGCCCTTCGATGACAGTTTCGCCGCGCAGTTGAAGACAGGCGGCACCTACTGCCATCTGGTATCGGACCATTATCATTATTTCGAGGATGGTGGGGCCACCTACCATACGCGGTACGCCAGCTGGGATTTCATCCGCGGCCAGGAATCAGACCCCTGGGTGGCGATGGTCGCCCCGCCGCTCGACATGTTCCGCGCGCAATATCATCCGCTACAGTTCGAGGATCATCGCGACGGACACCGCCTTCAGGGCATGATCAACCGGACACGGATCAGGGATGTTGGCGATTTTCCAGTGGTGAAATGCGTTGATTCCGCCATCGCCTTTCTGGAAGAGAATGGCGGTTCCGACAACTGGGTGTTGCAGATGGAAACCTTCGATCCGCATGAACCCTTTCACGCCCCGGATCAGTATCGCGACGCCGACAATGGCCATCAGGGGCCAGTGCTTGACTGGCCACGCTACAAAAAGGTCGATGAAACAGAGGCCGAAATAGCTGAACTTCGCGCCAATTACGCGGCGCTGGTGCGTCTGTGTGATGCCCAGCTTGGCCGCCTGCTTGACCATCTTGACGACACTGACGGGTGGGATGATACCGCCATCATCCTGACGACCGATCACGGGTTCCTGCTGTCCGAACATGACTGGTGGGCCAAGAACAGGATGCCTTTCTACAATGAGGTCGCGCGAATCCCGCTGATGATCCATCATCCGGACCATCCCGGCGGGCGGCGAATCAGCGCCCTGACGCAGACCATCGACATCATGCCGACACTTCTTGAGTTGCACGGCGAGACGCCGGGGCCGCATGTGCGGGGACGCTCGCTGCTGCCGCTTCTTGACGGGCGTGAGACAAAGATCCGCGATGTCGCGCTTTACGGAATCTTCGGCGGGGCGATCAACGCCACCGACGGGCGGCACTGCTATTTCCGTTATCCGGAATCCATGGAAAGCCACGACCTGTTCGAATACACGCTGATGCCGGCGCATAACCGCAGCCTGTTCACCACCCGCGAGCTGGCGCCCGCGACGCTGCATCGCGGATTTGATTTCACTTGCGGCGCGCCGGTGCTGCGGCTCCCCGCCCGCGCCGACGCCAAGCGATCACCGCGTCAGGGCGGATTCGCCGAGACGGCGACCGTGCTTTACGATCTCGCCACCGACCCGCAACAGACATCACCCTTTCGCGATACCGGGCTGGAGGCGGAGATGTGCGAGCTGATTCGCGCCGAAATGGCATCACATGAGGCGCCGCCCGAACTCTATACCCGTTTCGACTTGACCTGAGCCCCGGTTCCGGCGTACCGCCGAGCCATTCAAAACAGGATCGTAACCATGACCAATCATCTCTATGACAGCGTCTTCGGACAGCATGCCGCCAGCAGCAGGATCTTCCTCCACACCGATGCCGGCGCGGTGAGTTTCGCCGATTTCACCGCGCTCACCGATCGGCTTGCCGGGCTTCTTGTCGCCACGGGGCTGGCCCCCGGAGACCGGGTGGCGGTACAGGCTGACAAGTCGGTGATGCTGCTGGCGCTCTATGCGGCGACGGTCAAGGCCGGCGGAGTCTATCTGCCGCTGAATACCGGTTACACGGCAGCCGAGCTCGACTATTTCCTCGGCGACGCCAAGCCGCGGATCGTCGTTGTCGGAACCACCGCCGCCGATGCCATTGCGCCGCTTGCGGCGCGCGGCGGGGCGGTGCTGTTCACTCTCGACGGCGATGAGACCGGCAGCCTTGCCGAGGCGGCGGCCCAGCATCCGCCGCACTTCACCGCCGTGCCCCGCGGGCCCGAGGATCTGGCCGCCATTCTCTATACCTCGGGGACGACCGGCCGGTCGAAAGGCGCGAAACTGTGCCACCGCAATCTGTTGTCCAATGCCGAAGTGCTTCGTGACTACTGGCGCTTTACCGCCGATGACGTGCTGCTTCACATGCTGCCGATCTATCACACGCACGGGCTGTTTGTTGCCAGCAACCTGCTGGCGATGGTTGGGGGGTCGATGATCTTCCTGCCGAAATTCTCGGTGGATGCGGCGCTCAAATGGTTGCCAACAGCCACCACGATGATGGGCGTGCCGACCTTCTACACCCGCCTTCTCGACAGCGACGGGTTCACCGGCGCGGCGAGCGCGCATATGCGGCTGTTCATCTCCGGATCGGCACCGCTTCTCGCCGAGACGCACAGACAGTTCGAGCAGCGCACCGGCAAGGCGATCCTCGAACGTTACGGGATGACGGAAACCAACATGTGCACCTCCAACCCCCATGATGGCGACCGGCGCGCCGGCACGGTCGGCTTTCCGCTGCCGGGGGTCGAGTTGCGGATCGCCGATGCCAGGACCGGCGCCGAGCTTGCCGATGGCGAGATCGGGATCATCGAGCTGCGCGGTGACAATGTCTTTCTCGGCTATTGGGAGATGGAGGAGAAGACGGCGGAATCCTTCCGCGATGACGGGTTCTTCATCACCGGCGACATGGCCATGCGCGATGGTGACGGCTATGTCAGTATTGTCGGGCGCGACAAGGACCTGATCATCTCGGGCGGCCTGAACGTCTATCCAAAGGAGGTCGAGGGGCTGATCGACGCGCTTGACGGGGTGCTGGAAAGCGC
>Ga0181587_10005745_pt1 | contig 10108 bp, 9 predicted proteins | sample 071ome_27_FD_132463 | JGI IMG/M metagenome (GOLD analysis project Ga0181587, IMG submission 132463) | Coastal salt marsh microbial communities from the Groves Creek Marsh, Skidaway Island, Georgia - 071409AT metaG (megahit assembly) | ecosystem: Environmental > Aquatic > Marine > Intertidal zone...
AATTAATAATTTTATCAAATGCTTCATTGACATTTGCAACTGCTGAATGAAAAAATGTATGATTTTCAAAACGTGAATAATCGACTTTGAGTTGTTGACTAGATACAATATAAGGCTTATCACCGTACCTAAAAGAAGAAGTACTCTCAATATTTGTATTGCTGAAATTTCCTAGTGTTATATCATTATATTGACTAGCTAAGTAATTTGATGACGGTTTGTTTTGCCTAGTAAACTTAGGTGTAAATAGTTTACCTTGTTGTCTGTTTAAAAGATTTTTTGACATTATACGATCCTAAATTTTGACGCCGCGTCCTTAATAACTGTATCTGCACCATTTCTTCTAATTAAAAAATCAAAAGCATACGTTCGCCCTTTAGGTAAAGAGTCTGTATAGAAAATAAAAGACATACCTTCATCATCTGTGGATAGCCTTGTAGAATTTAATGATTTGTCAAAATCTATCAATATCTTACCGTCATTAACGTCTCTTATTCTATAGTACATTTCTCTAAATGTTTGACTTTTCTTCTCATAAGGAGTTCGAACAAAAGTGACCGGCCTATCTCGTTCTTCAGCAAAAACGCGGACGTTAATAACTTCTCCCTGTCTATACTCTTCATTAATATTTAAAACAGTAACTAAAATATTGTTTTGATTTTTTGTATTCGATTTTCTTCTATTTTCTCTATTTATTGTTATAGATGATGACAAATATGTAACAGTTTCTTGAGTGTTTGTCCAAACTTCATTAAATGTAATCGATCCGGTAAGATTGGCTTGTTCGTAAAGCAGTGAATTATAGCCTGATATCGCAACTGATGCTGAATATACACCGTCAATATAATGACGACCTCTTTTTGCTTGTGATACATTAAAAGTCTGCTTAAAGCTTCCACTTTCGAGCTTAAGAATCATACAATCATCACCGGTTAACTCAGTTGCGGATGACCCGGAAAGAATATTTGCGAGATTACCTTGATGATAATTCCTTAAGTAAAGCGAAGACGTGACATTAAATATTGTATCATTATGACCGTCTATCTGACTGTCATCAAATTTAATAAACATTTTAGGTCTTAGAGCGGCAACTTGTACATTCCTTGATGCAAATCTCTTTACAAAATAAGTTTTATCATTTTTCTCATAGCTTCCAGACAGTGCTATGAGAAAACCATGATCTGGTATTTGTCCGGACGCGGTACCCGATACTATTGTTGTCACATCAAGATATAGATCTTCCCTGCCAGATGAAAATATCTGCGTAGGAGACAAGCTAACTGTGGATGACCCATTCGGCCCTTCCAAAGTACCACTTACTATAACATCAATATTTGTATCCCCTAGGCTTCCAGAAGCCATGGCACCAGGTAAGTTCCAAGTAATTGCACTCCCACCCTGTATTGATGCAGTTATAAAATTGCATGCACCTAGGTCAGAATAGTCGACAATATTCATACCTACTCCCTCATCAAATCTTTGTGAGAGTGGAAAAAGTATTACCTTAAAATTTTCAGGAGTTGTTTGCCCACCATACACATCATGAAGTTTAACATATGCGCGGAAAGACGAATCATTAATATCTATGTCTCTGTCGCTATCCATCGATGTAATTTCTGATATAGGAAACTTAATAAGTAGCCGCGTTAATTCTTGCGGTGTCGTGCTTCCGGACAATGTATTTTCATTATGAAGCTTATAAAGGTCTAACGTTCCCGCTTCCCCTGTGTTAGCATCAGTTGCACGAAAGCTATTGTTGATAATCTTGTTTGTTATGTATGTATCTTTCGATGCTGATAGTATTCTTTGCATTAAATAATTCTCCCAACAATATCTTCTTTTGGATATTTTACTTCAAATATCCCGCCTGGTGGTGGAAACAATAGCCCACGATCGATATGTTCTCTTACGTTAAAGTCGTAATTATTGTAAGCATTACCGTCAATTATTCCTGATTTATTTACAATATTTAAAGATAGTGTAGAAACCACACCCGGAGTATTTAAAAGTATATTTTCTATTTCACCAATAATAATCGGCTTGTTAATTTGAAAATTTTCTATTTTAAAATAGTTTTTGATTTTTGCATTTGCATTCGATAAAACTACTTCTTGCCTATATCCTTTTTCAATTGTAATTGTAAAATCAATTCCTATATTAATAATTGCTGCGTCTAAAACATCTATTGCATCTGAAACTATTCTAAAATAATTCAAATATTTGCTTAAATTTTGCTTAAGCGTATCAGAAGATAATACTAGCTTGTTATTACTATTTCTTGATATAATATGCAATTCAGCTGCACTTGGATTTCTAGGGTTGTCTGAAACTGAAGCTCTAAAAACTCTTCCAAAGTTAGCCGGCATTGAATAAACTCTTGCCAATAAATCTTCTCTTGTTACAATTCTATTTTGCGAACTTCTATTAAAGATAGCAATTTGTCTCATATCTTCAAGTGTTGGCTCGTCTTCGCCTCCAGTGGCATTTTTTTGATTGAAGACAGTCACTGATGATCTTACACGTGCAACTGTTGAAGGTGGTGTGCTGGTGCTAAAATTTGTAATTAATTGAGAAACAGAATTGATTTCACCCGCAGATACATTGTGACTAATTCCACCTCCATAGCGATATGTAATTGTCAATGTCGTATTTCTTGGTGATATTCCGAGTGTCTGAGTTGTTAAAAAACTATTAGGATCTATTGAAATTGTTGTAAACGTCCTTCTATCTCCAAACATTTTGATTGCATGTTCACTAGGATCAGGAATAACATCTTCATCAAAACTATTCTCGTTACCAGAACCAAATCTAATGGTTGTTTTACCAGTATTAATGCTTCTAGTTGAAATAAATCGTTTAGGTGCATGCATTATTTCCATTCGATATGGCACATCAGTACTATCTTGTCGTGAATTGTCTAAAGCTTTAAATACTGTATCTTGCGACAACGTGTCTACCTCATAATAGTTATCACCAACTGAATCAATAATAGATACTATTTCATTGACATTATCTTCAGACAGCGTAATTGTCCTAAATGGTACTAACACATCTTCAATTTGAAACTGTTGAGTTTTGATTTTTGCACTTGATACAATTCCTTTTCTTGTTAATAAAAATTCTGTAACCACACCATTACTTAAAGATGAAGCTATTTCTTGCCTGGCTATTAAATTACCTTCTTCATCTGTTTCAGAAAAATCAATATCTTCTAATAAGTAAAATTGAACATTACTACTTGTATTAAAAATTGAATTTACACGTATTGTAGGAAGCGCACTAGCTGCAGGTATATACTGCCCGTTTATAACAGTTGCAGGAACAATTATTCTTACGTCTACTTCCGCATATGCTGGTGATGCAGCCGGAATTTTTATACCGGCTTCTCTTATAAGTCTTTCTAGATTTTCTCTCTCAACTGCATTTTCAATACTATTCTCATTAAATTGATGATCTAAGTAGTATGTCATTACATCTCCGACATAAGCACCTAGATCTACAAGCATTCCAGCCATAGAAGAGTCTGAAAAGTCGACAAGGTTATCAGAAAAGTGTGTAAGCATATATTGTCTTAGTTCATTCCTAAGAGAATTAAAATCTTTGTTTGTATAACTTACTTCTTTTATCTTTTTTACTTCTTTTTTAATATTTCTTGCCATATTATATTATCCACCAACATCTAGTTCAAGCTCTAGGCTCATCTTAGGAGAGCTAAACTTAGGAATAACATAGTCGATCCTTAGCTTAGAACGTGCCATCCCGTTATCATTTAAATTAAATTTTTGCGTCCGGTCAGTATCGTCAACTTCAATGTTAACGATTTGTATACTAGGAATATATCTAGCAGTTGTTTCTATAACAACCTCTGATACAATTTGTTCGAAATTATCTGTGTGTGAGTAATCAAAAACAATAGATTTTAGGTTTGCACCGTAATCAAACATTCCTAGGCGCTCACCGTGGTTTGTCATAATTAGATTTCTAAAGTTGTCTGCTATTTGTCTAATTGGACTATTGTGCATCTCAAATATATCGTCACCTTCTCGCAAAGGAGTTTTAATTCCAATTGGGCGAACAATTGTATTTTTTTGTGTAAATCTTCTATCAGTTGAGCGATAACCACTGCTTTTAAAATTAAATTGTGAACTTGACATAAATTGCCTCTTTTATAAAATATAAGTATCACTCACCAAAAATTTTAGTTGAACCAAGTGGACTTGGGTCTGATTTTGATGAACCGGTTCGGTCTGTGTCTCCAGAAGTTATTTTTGTTGCACCTGTAGACTGGGTTGCTGATGTTTCAGCCGGGGCTATTAAAGATACCATGGCACCTTTGACAACGTTATTTACGTACTCATCAAGTGCGTCGCCACTTAATCCGAGACCGGCAGGGGGAGACGCTTGACCTGTTACTGTTGCTGCAGCGGATGTACTTGTCGCTAGCGAAAATGTGTTACCAATATTATCTAGATAAAGATCATTAAGAATCAACAAATTAGTTATTATTTTGTCTAAAATTATTTTTAATTCGCTATATAAAATATACGGCTCCTCAGGATCTTTATTGTTTGGCCTGACAGCCAATTGCATTTTATCTCTTGCTTGAAGTCTGGTCACGCCATTATTTGATAGCGATAAAAATTGCTGACCGTTATCGATAGAAGCCTTGAGGACGATATTTCCGTTTGTGTCCAGATCGATAAATGACTCGCCGGCAATAGAAACCATTCTTGCGTTTTGGCTTCCTACCACTCTATTGACATCGGCAAAAGTAACAATAGACTCACCAAACTTGGGGGACAGCACGTCAAACGCAGATCCAAAAATTAAATCAGGGCTAGAGTCATGTGATAAATATAGTCTAGCTGCAATATCTCTTGCATCTCCAACATTATCTCTCAATTCAGAGTCGTAGACATTATCATCATTAAGCCTGATGTTGGCAAACTTATCGTTTTCAACGTATTCATATGCAGGATTGTCAGAGTTATTAACATTAAATGCCATCTTTCCGATCTTATCAGGGTCAGAATTAATAGTTCTGTTGAATCTTGCACTTTCTATTGAGCTCTTTTTTCTTCCAACGTATATGTCAATTGCTGATGATCTAGGTGTACTATTAGGCATGCCACCTACATTAGCTGAAGTTTCTTGGTATTTGAGCGGGTTTGATGCAAACTTTTCCGTTGTAATATGTATCCCTGCGTTATTTGAACCCTGGAATAACAAATCCCCACAATCTTTATGAAGTCTAGGTACTGGCTCTCCTGTAAACTCAACATTGTGTGAATATGAGTTATTAAATAACGATGCTAAAGGCTCTGGCATGTTTGTGGTACCTACGCCTTTAATGGCATTGTTATATTTGTCCTTTATTTCATTAAGAGAGTATACTTCGTCTAAGTCTAGCGTTGCAGCAGGCTGCTTTCTCTTTTGAACTATCATTGCATTTGCAGCCGGAGATCTTTCTAGGTTTGTAAAGTTTAAGTCGTCCACGTATATAGAACCTACTTTTCTACACATCCAATAGTAATAAGTTAAACTACCTATCTTTTCTGTAACGACCCACACGTATTCGCCAGCCTTTAAAGGTAGTGAAAGGTGGGGAGGAAAGAAAGGATAGCACACAACGTATTCTCCTTTGTCTCTCGCCTTATTTCCGTCTACTATGTAAGCAAAAATCGAGTTAATTGGCATCGACTCAATTAACTCTTTATTAACAATGTTAGAAGATACATCTGTCGGTTTAGGAGGGTTTCCTATTTCAGGTTTAAATCTTCCTGTCAGAACATCTTTAAGAGGTACACCTGTATTTTCAAATTCTCTTCTAAGATATTCATATGGATTTGAAACCACGTCTTTGACAATACCTGTTAAGAATGTATAGCTAGGATTATTTTGCAAAACGCGGTCATAATCTTGAAAGAGCTTTTGACTGGCAATTTCGCCCGGCCTAGACTTGAGAAACCTATGGTCTTGTAATGACATACTATTCTCCTATTGATTTAAATATATCATCAGGTGAAACAGTTGATTCTTTTTCTTCTTCTTTTGCAATAAGTTCGGCCAGTTTAATTATTTGGTCGTTAGACTTAGACATTCTTTCCAAGTACTTGGTTGCCAACCCACCATGTGTTGAGTGGTTTGCTGAATTACCGGGTATTGATATTAATAGGTCGTTTAGGAGCAGCGATGCACTTTCACGATCATCAACAGCATTTTGATATGATTCTTTCCATAAAAGTTTTTTCTTGTCTTCAGTGTTTTCCAAACTATCTAGCAAATCTGAGAATTCTTCAATTTTTTGTTCTTTTGTCTTTTTTGCCATCTTTAAAACTCCATTTTGAACATCATACTAAATTCTTCATTCTTAATTATTTCTCTATAGTGTTTTCTTATGCTAGACATTGCAACTGATAACTGTTTTGGATTAAGGCCTGATATCTCTCTTAAGTAAACAAAAATAGCACGCTTGTTTAAAAATTCTAGTTTGTCTACATCTTTAAACAGTTTTTCTACAGCTTGTATGCAGAGTTTTTCATTTTCATTTCTAATTTTGCTCTCAATTATCTTAATTACCTTAAACATACGCTCTTTATCTTCTTCAAATATCATCGAGCTTTCAGGCGAAGGTGTACAACTGTAAGATTCAATTGACTTTTTATCACGCATGCTCAAGTTTTGGAATTCGTCTAAGCTTACTTGTCTATTTGTTCGCTTTCTTTTTTTGTTTGTCTGGATAATTAAAAAGTGTTTTGCGCATACATTAAAGTAAGAAAAAGCCTTAGAACCTCTTTCTGGGTCAAACTTTTCTAAAGTCTCATAAAGAAAAGAAACACAATCAAATTTAAGTGTTTGGAAAGCGACAGGATCTCGAGCAAACCCATGAATAAAAATTAAATTTTCTGCTAATCTATTAAATGAAGATTTGATTCGGTCTTCGTATATTTTTTCTTTTTCTTTTCTGCATTCTGTTGATTGATAATCAATTATTGCATTATGTGCTTCTTTTCCAAAATATAACTTTTTAGAATTTGATGCTCCTTTTTTAACTGTTTTCTTCTTGAGTTTCGCCACTTTCCTCTATCCCCTTTGTTTGCCTTGTTAACTTATTAGCTATGATAAGTACAGCTCTATGACAATCTTTAATATCAGCAATAACTTGTCTGACTTCAACCGAGTCAAAAAATACAGGCTTTTGAACGATCTCATTCATGCTTCTATATTTTTCGTCAAGTATTTCCAACGACTCTTCAATTGCATCTTCGATATCAATTAAGACTAAAGAAAATTGGTAGAGTTTCCAAGATAAAACCACTGTAAGAAGAAAAAACAGGCTGCACAATCCAATAATTATCATATCAAAAACCATTTTTAAACTAACTCACTAAAAAGTTTATCATACTGTCTTTTGATCGCTGCCTTATTAAAGCTGTGCTGTATTTTTTTCTTAAGAATTTTTGCATTATTTTTTGCTTTGTCATAATTTTCATAGACGTCTCTAACGTTTCTTTTAAAACTAGTACTTATTGGATCAGCCCATTTAAAGCTTTCTTTAAAAATTCTTCCATCGACTTTTGTCTTATTAACGGGGACGAGATTATAATCAACGCTTCCTATTAAATCTTTATCTAAAAACTCAAGATGACCTGACCAGCCAGTCGCAACAATGGGTACACCGGATGCAGCAGCTTCAATTAAAGGTAGTCCATATCCTTCACCACGGGTTGCTGTTACATACAATTTAACTTTGTTGTGATTATACAAGGCAGCTACTTCCTCTTTTTTCATATTACCGTGAATTAATTTAAACTTAGGCGCTGATCCTGATCTATTTTTGTTAATTACATTTGCTAAATATTTTTTACACATTTTCTTATCAGCAGCCGTGCCTTTTCCAAAATTAGTTTTAAGTAATATTTCTACGTCTTTATTATCCTTAAATTCTTCACAAAGCCATTTAATAGAATTGACCAAATTTTTTCTGTCGTCTTCTGGGATTTGACTAGTTAAAGTACCTATCATAAGAATGCAAAAATTAGAATCGATATTATTGTATCTTTCATCAGATAGTGTTTTTGACATAAGGCTTCTATTCGAAACGTCCCCATTGAACCACTCTGGAATAACTGTCACGCTTTTAGTGAAAGGTCCGGATCGTTTAAGTACATTTTTAGTAAATGTAGACGGAACAATTACATGATCCATTTGATTGCACTTATCTACCCATTCAGGACTACATTTATCTGTTTCTATTAATGCAGTTACTCCAATGTTTTTCTTAGCTAACTTTGTATTCCATTCGTCAGGAAGTTGGACTTGAAATGAAACATCATATTCTCCTTCCTTGACCGGTCGAGAGCAATTCATAATTTTTTTATAGATGCCATTTTCTATATTGTCATTGACAATCCATGCAGTCCTTCCCCATTGCAAACATTCAACTGTTAACTCAACGTCTTCTCTTTCATAAAGCCATTCAAATAATTGTCGGGAATGTACGCCGTAACCACTATTTGTTAGTAAAGGTGCCCTAAGTAATACTTTTTTCATATTTAAATTTCCTCAATTGTCCAATTTTTTCTATTTTTAAACTCATCAATTGTCTTTAACATTGTATCATGCCATCTATCAACTGTATTTTGGTAATTAAATTCTGAATTTGCATACTCTAAAACTTTTTTAGATAAGATTTCTTTTTCATCAGGTGTTTTCTTATACAATATTTCAAATGCATTTGCAATATTCTCATTAGTTACGTAGTCTTCATAGATATAGGGAACTGTTTGGCTACCTACAAGTGTTTTTAAGTCAATATCTAGTGCGACACCATTATGAGACTCATCTCTGTGATCAACAACTTGACGTGTTAGGCCTCCTGTTTTAGGTGCAATAATTGGTGTTCCAGTTAGCATTGACTCAAGTGTCGATAGGCCGAAGCCTTCTGCATAAGATGTGTTAACACAAAAATCAGAGACGTTATAAAGTACATTCATTTTTTCAAATTCTAGTCTGTCTCTAGAGAAAAACACATTGTCTTGTATTCCTAGCATTTCTGTTACAGCAAATAAGTTTGGGCCTTCTGGATCTTGCGGCTCTGTATGCATAATAAGTGTTGCTTTTCTGTGACCCTCTGTTTTTTCTAAGTTTTCTAAAAACATTTTCCAAGACATTAATAAATCTGATGGGCGTTTTCTTTTTGCATTTCTGTTAACCCAAATACCTACAAAGTGATCTTTCCTATCTTCGCCTAGTAGTGATACTTTATATTTTGATATATCACTTTTTGACATTTTATAGAATATTTCTGGTGGTAAGGCGTGTGGAATAAAGTTTGTTTTATTAGGGTAGTACTCTTTAAGCATTGTGTATGTCATATGACTGTGACAGTTAATTAGGTCAGTCGCTTGATAGTAACTGTCATTAAACTCTGGGAATGGGTAGTTATCCCAAACGTGCCACCAGACAATCGGGCAAACTTGGTGCACTTCATCTTCGATATCAAATAACCATGTAAAAAATCTAGGGTCAGTAAAAATAAATAGCAAGTCAGGCTTTTCTGTTGCTAGTGTCACTCTTATAAGTTCAGGCGTCCCAAAACCATCAATAGGTTTAATAATAAAATCATCGTTGACAACAACTGTTCTATAGTCGTTGTGTTTAAGTGCTGCACCAAACTGTCTGAAAGACCACATATTCTTTTTAAGTAGTCCTTCTATCAAATGACGCGTTTGCGTTCCTACACCACTTGTTGATAGAGCATGGTCAGAAAGTACCAGCACTTTAAACTTACCGTCTTCAGTCATATTTTGTATTCCTCTTTGTTTAAATCAATATTACATTTTTATTATAAAAAGTAAACTTATTTGCAATGTTCTGTTTCAAAGTAAGGACAAAATTTACAGCTATTTCTATTTTTAAGAAACAATCCTTTTCTAACTGTCTTTACCATGCTTCTCATTAACTTTATTCCTTTTTCGTATGTTTTTGGACCAACAGATACCTTAACAATATCACACACTTTTCCTTTTTTTCCACCCCTCTTAAGCAATATAAAAGCACAGCGTACGTCTTTTAAATCAACGCCGTGCTTTTTTGCCCAAAAGTG
>Ga0181587_10005748_pt1 | contig 10107 bp, 9 predicted proteins | sample 071ome_27_FD_132463 | JGI IMG/M metagenome (GOLD analysis project Ga0181587, IMG submission 132463) | Coastal salt marsh microbial communities from the Groves Creek Marsh, Skidaway Island, Georgia - 071409AT metaG (megahit assembly) | ecosystem: Environmental > Aquatic > Marine > Intertidal zone...
AGCAAGGATCCGGCGGCGGCTGATAACACCAGCCCCAGCAAAATCTTGAAGCGTCTCTCCTGTGTCGCCAGCCGAGGCAGGGTCAATGATGCCAACATGCCAAAAACGGTCGGAATAGAGGACCAGTAGCCCGCTTCCGATGCGGTCATGCCATAGCTTTTAAGAATGGTTGGTAACCAGTTATTGAGACCGTGATTAAAGGCGAGAATGAAAACTCCCATTGTAATGATGATTCGGACCGCCGGGATGCTGAGCAGTTCGAAAAACACCTCCCGGTAGGGTTGTTTTTTTTCCGCGGCAAGGAGTTGTTCTTTTTCCCGGCTTGCCGGATGGATATTCACGGCAAGCCAGACAAAACCGGCGATCAGGACAAAAATTGAAAAGGCGAGAAGCAGCGCGCGCCAGTCATCGCCGAGCGCCGGCAGAAAATAGCTGTTTGTCAGAGAAAGTGCCGATATCCCGCCAAGCGCGTTACCGGTGAAATATATCCCGATAGCAAGGCCGCGATTTTGTCCCGAAAACCACAGGCTGATAACTTTCGGCGCGCCTGTTGAGATCAACGGGCCGCCGATGCCGAATACGACGACGGAGAGGAAGAGTTCGATATAGCTGTCCGAGACGCTGCGCAATGCACCGGACGCCGCAATCACCAATATGGCAATGAACAGCATCCGGCGCGGTCCGTACTTGTCGAGCAACGCGCCACATGGGGCCGAAGACGCTATATAGACTAATGGCCAGGCGCCCAGGATAGTGCCCATGGTCGCATGATCGATGCCGAGGTCGTTCTCGACCCGATATACGACCGGTGCCAGCGAGGCGACGGTAAGACCGAAGGAGAAATAGAGAAGCCAAACACCCCCCAGCATGGCCCACCGCCAGGGATGCGGTGGTGATGTATCGGTGTCGCCGGTTGGAGAAGCGCTCGGGGCCAACGCCATGCCGGATCAGTCTTTGCGCGAGTGAAGATAGGCGTCGAGAGCTGCCGGTGTATCGAGGTCGGTGATGACCGCATCATCATCCATTTCTATATCGACCACGTAATCGGCATGTTCGCCGATAAGATGTCTCGCCCCCACATCTCCCGACAATTGAGCCATGACCGAGAAAAACCGGCTGTGCCATAAAACAGGATTGCCGCGCTTTCCATGGCGGGTGGGAACGCATATCAGCTGATCCTTCTCCGGATCGAATGCCGCAATCAGGCGGTTCAAGTGGCTTGCGGCGATGCCGGGCATATCCCCGAGCGCGATCAGGGCGCCATTGATATTATCGGGCAATGCGCCGAGACCGGATTTGAGCGATGTGCTCAATCCATCCGCGAATTGCGGATTGTGGACGAAAGTGGCATCGATCCCGGTCAGCGCCGTCTTGAGTTCTTCCGGCTGGTGGCCGGTGACGACGACAAGGGGCTTGGCCCCGGTTTCGATGATAGCTTCCGCGATATGGCGCACCATCGGTTTGCCGTCGATTTCGACCAACATCTTGTTGCGTTTCCCCATACGCCGGGACTGGCCGGCGGCAAGGATGACTGCGGCGATGTTCTTTTCGTTTGGTGGATAGGAAATTTCGCCTGATCTGCGGGGCATGGGACGGCTTGGAATTTCTTTCAACAGACCGCCGACACCCATAGCGGTGATGTCGCGCGCTGTCACCTGACGCCCGGCGGAAAATCTTTGCAGGAGCCAATCAAATCCGTGCAACCGCGGAGAACGCGCCGACCCCGGTATACCGAGAATTTTCATTTCTTCGAGATGAGCCAGGAGCATGAGATTCCCGGGGTCCACCGGCATACCGAAATGGTCGATATCGCCCCCCGCATTGATAACCGCCTGGGGTACAACGTCGCGGCGGTCCGCGATGGCGGATGCGCCCAATATCAAAAGGATATCGATCCGTTTTTGTTTCATCTCCCGGATCGCGCCGGTGACTTGCTCTTCACCATGGGCGCATATGATTTCTTCCGCGAATTCAGAACCCAGAGCGGTGATCCGGTCGTCGGTCACGTGATGCGCCTTTTCAATGACGCTTTGTTTGGTCCCGGACAGGGTCGTCTGGATCAGGCCGATGCGAAGCCGGCTGAAAGGGTGAAGCGACACCGGTCTTTTCTCCGCGATCAGTTTTTCGCATCCGGCAACATGGTTCGCCGCCACACCGAAGGTGATGATTTTGACCGTTGCGGCAATATCACCTTCTTTAAGGACGCTTTCGGGTGAAACGGTCGCAATCGTGATGGCTTCGTTTTTGCGGTTCAGGCGAGCGATGATCTTCGCGTCGATTTGGATCAACCCGTCGAACTGAGCGATCAGGTTGCAGCGTCCCGTTCCTGCGCGGCCTGCTTTGAGGCCCGTGGTTTCAAGCGCCTTGGCAAGGCGGTGCGCCGCCTCGTTTTCATCGAGGTCGTTGGGACCAAGCCGAGCGGTGACAATATTTTCAACGCCGTTCTTGCGAAAAAAATCGGTGTCGTCTGACGAGAGGACCACGCCCTTTTTGAAGGTCCTGCCGCCGATGCGCTGGCTATGGGCCAGGATGGCGCCTTCCGCTAGCCGCAGTGGCGTATCGCCGAACTTCACGCCGCCGCCTTTTCCTCCCGCGCATGCAGCGTGGCGGTGATTTCGGCGAGGATGGAGACCGCGATTTCGGCGGGCGATACGGCATGAAGGTTAAGCCCGACCGGACCGTGTATCCGGCCGATTTCGGCGTCGTCGAAACCTTCTTCCTTCAAGCGCTCCACCCGGGAGGCATGGGTTTTCCGGCTGCCCAGCGAGCCGATATAGAAGGCGGGTGAACGGATCGCCACCTCGAGACCGGGATCGTCCAGCTTGGGATCGTGGGTCAAGGTCACGACGGCGGTTCGCCTGTCGATATCGATTTGTTTCATGCCGTCATCAGGCCATTCATCGACGATGGTGACGCCCGGGAAACGTTCGGGAGTCGCAAAACTTTCCCGGGGGTCGATGACGATCACGTCATAACCGGAAACCATCGCCATGCGGGACAAGGGCTGCGCGATATGAACCGCGCCCACGATCGCCATGCGGAGGGGTGGGTTAAAGACATGGACGAATATCTCACGGTTGCCGGCGGTGATGATGCCACTCTTGTCATCTTGCAGAGAGCGGCGTGCGAGCGAGACCAGCTCTGTGTTGTCGGCGAGCGGACCCGCCGCTTCGTCGTGATATATCAGGGCTTCATCGCCGGATTCGAGATCGGTTGCCAGCGCGACGGGTGTTTTCGCTTTCTGATCCTTCAAAAGCCGATCGAGAATATCGCGTTTCATCAGTCCAGAGCCTCCACGAATACTTTGACCTGTCCGCCACAGGCGAGACCGACCTCCCAGGCGAGCTCGTTACTGACGCCATAATCCAGCACTTTCGGCGCGCCCGATTTCATGACGTTCATGGCTTCGGTGACGACGGCGCCTTCGATGCAGCCGCCCGAGACAGAGCCTACGAACGTGCCGTCTTCGGCGACCGCCAACTGGCTGCCGGTGGGGCGTGGGGACGATCCCCAGGTTTTTACCACTGTGGCCAGCGCGACCATTTTTCCTTCATCGCGCCAGGATGCGGCTGCGGTCAGGATATCGTCGTCATTCGCTTGCGGTGTCAGATCGCTTCCCGCCATTGTGTCATCTCCTGTTGTCTACGGACTAGCTGGCTGTTGAGAGCCTCAACAAGCTGCGTCAGGCTTTCAAGATTGTGTACCTGACGGAATTCGTCAACATGCGGAAGAATTGCCCGGATACCTTGCGATTTGGGCTCAAACCCTTCGAAGCGGAGGAGGGGGTTTAACCAGATAAGCCGACGGCAGGATTTATGAAGCCGTTCCATCTCAAGACCGAGGCCCCGTCCCGCGTCACGGTCCAGCCCGTCGGATATCAAAATCATCACCGCCCCCTGACCGAGAACGCGGCGCGACCAGAAATGATTGAATTCCTTGAGGCATTCCCCAATTCTCGTGCCACCGGACCAGTCTTCGACGGCATCCACACAACTATCCAGCGCGAGGTCTATGTCTTTCTGACGAAGATGCCGCGTGACATTGGTCAATCGTGTTCCGAACAAAAACGTATGCACCCGGTCCCGGTCGTTGGTGATGGCGTGCATGAAATGCAGCACCATGCGGGTATAACGGCCCATCGATCCGGAAATATCGCAAACAATGACCAGAGGCGGCGTCCGCGTTTTTGGTTTGCGGTATTGCAGTGGAATGACCGCCCCGCCGTTGCGCAACGCGGCGCGCAGTGTGCCCCGCATATCGACCTTGGCGGGATGGGTGGAACGCCGGAAGCGCCGGATGGGGACGTCCTGGATCGGCAACCGCATTCTGGATATGACGGATTTGGCCTGCGCCAGTTCGTCCGCCGACATATCCTCGAAATCCATTTTCTGTAAAAGCTCGTTGGCCGATGCTGTCAGAGTGGCCTCGACGTCGATTTCCGGTTCTTTTTCTTCTTCCGGGCGGTTGGGGTCGTCACCGGAACTCAGCGCTTCCGCCACGCGGCGCGACGGCGGTTCGGGTGGTGGGGCTTCTTCCTCATCGCCGATAAAGGGCATGACTAGTCCCAGCATCCGTTCCAGCAAATGCGGATCGCGCCAGAAAATATGAAAGGCCTGATCGAAGATTTCGTGCTGATCGCGGCGGTTTACGAAAACAGCGTGCAGCGACCAGTAGAAATCACGGCGGCTGGTAATCCCAACGGCCTGTACCGCGGCGACGGCATCGAGGATCTTTCCAGGACCGACAGGCATGCCGGCGGCGCGCAACACGCGGCCGAAATGCATGATATTCGGGACAAGTTTATTCCCTTCCAGCCTTTCCAGCAGGGCGAGACCGGGGGGCAGTTCCGCCGCTGCGCCGTTGCCGTCATTTGCCGAATTACCCGCCATCGTCAGACCATCAGCGCGCGGCCAGGTCGGCCTTTACCTGTTCCAGAAGGTTGGCCGCCTCGCTGCCCTTGATCTTCTCAATGTCGTCCTGATATTTCAGAAGCGTTCCCAGCGTGTCATTGACGGTTTGAGGATCAAGGTCGATGCGGTCGAGCTGCACCAGCGCATTGGTCCAGTCGATGGTTTCGGCCACGCCGGGTAGTTTGAACAGGTCCTTTTCGCGGAGCCTCTGGACAAAGGCGACGATCTGCCGCGACATATCCTGCGGCGCATCGGGGCATTTTACGGCCAGGATTTCCAGTTCCCGCTTGGCGTCCGGATAGTCCACCCAGTAATAAAAGCAGCGGCGCTTGATGGCATCGTGAATTTCACGGGTCCGGTTGGACGTGATGATGACAATCGGCGGTTTCTCCGCCGTGATGGTGCCGATTTCCGGGATCGTCACCTGGAAATCCGACAGGACTTCCAGCAGAAATGCTTCGAACGGTTCATCCGTGCGGTCAAGCTCATCGATCAGCAGGACAGGAGCCTCTCCCGAAAGGTCTGGCTCTAATGCCTGAAGAAGAGGACGCTTGATCAGAAACTCTTCGGAAAAGATGGTTTTTTCTAGTGAATCCCGGTCCTGATCACCTGCCGCTTCCGCGATCCGGATATCGATCATCTGCCGGCTGTAATTCCACTCATAGACGGCGGAGGCAACATCAAGCCCTTCATAGCATTGCAGACGTATCAGCCGGCGCCCCAACGTGTCAGACAGTACCTTGGCAATTTCGGTTTTGCCGACCCCGGCCTCTCCTTCAAGGAAAAGCGGGCGTCCGAGCTTCAGGGCGAGATAAAGTGCCGTTGCCAATGACCGGTCGGCGACGTATCGGCCATCTGACAGGAGGCCAACGGTATCTTCGATGGAGCCGGGGAGTGGATTGCTCATTTGGTGTCTTTCCAACAACGCATTGTCTAGTCTACAGAAATGCGCGGGGGGACGGAAACCCGTCCCCCCGGCAAAACTTCTCTAATTCGACGATTGCCACGCAGGTGGGATACGCCGGAGGATATTAGCCAATCGCTTCCGCGACCGCGCGTTTCGCCATCACCGTCACCAGATGGGCGCGGTATTCCGCGCTGGCGTGGATGTCTTCATTGAGACCATCGGCGGAAATCTTGATATCCGCGACCGCTTCCGGCGCGAAATTACTGGAAAGCGCGGCCTCCATTTCCGGAACGCGGAACGCGCAGGCCCCGGCACCGGTGACACCGACGCGGACGTCGGAGCCTTTCTGGGAGACCATCACCCCGACGATGCAGTATCGCGAGGCCGGGTTGGGGAATTTCATATAGCCCGCCCGGTCGGGAACCGGGTAGGTCACCTTGGTGATGATTTCGCCTTCTTCCAGAGCGGTTTCGAAAAGATCGAGGAAGAAATCATCGCCGGTGATTTCGCGCCGGTCGGTATGAACCGTCGCGCCCAGACCGACGATAGAGGCGGGGTAGTCCGCCGCCGGGTCGCTGTTGGCAGTCGAACCACCGATCGTGCCGCGATTGCGCACCATCGGATCGCCGATGCCGCCGGCCAGCTTGGCCAGGGCGGGTAGTGTTTTCTGCAGATCCGCATTCGCGGCGACAACCGCATGCGGCGTCCGCGCCAGAATGGTCACCTGATCGGCGGTGACCTCAACCCCGTTCATATCGGGGACGCCGGAAAGGTCGATGACGTTGGACGGACGGGCCAGCCGCTGTTTCAACGTCGGCAGCAGGGTCATGCCGCCTGACATGTATTTGGGTTCTTCGCCGGCGCCGTGAAAATTCTTTGCTTCGTCGAGCGAAGAGGCCTTCTGGTAGGTGAATTCGTACATTTTCTGTGTCTCCCCTTGTCCCGACGGCCTCAGGCGCCCTTGTTCATGACTTCAGACGCCGCAAGGATTGCTTTCACGATATTGTGGTAGCCGGTGCAGCGGCAGATATTGCCTTCGAGTTCGTGCCGGACGGTCTTTTCGTCCAGCTCTTCGCCTTCATGACGGTCGACGATGCCGATGGCGCTCATGACCATGCCCGGTGTGCAGAAGCCGCACTGCAGCGCGTGATTTTCGCGGAACGCATTCTGCATCGGATGAAGTTCTCCGTCCTGGGCGAGGCCTTCGATCGTGGTGACCTCGCAGCCGTCGACCTGAGCGCACAGGATGGTGCAGGACTTGATCGGTTTCCCGTCGATATGGACCGTGCAGCAGCCGCACTGCGTGGTGTCGCAACCGACATGCGTCCCCGTCAGGCGCATATCCTCGCGCAGATACTGGACCAGCAATGTCCGGTCTTCGGTTTCGCCTTGCACGGGCTTGCCGTTTACCGTCATGGAGAACTTTACAGTCATTTCAGCCTTCCTCGATTGCGTGACCGTGAATAACGATCTTTTGCCGATGTTGTTTTATAGGAGTTTTTCGTTTGTACAAGTATGCCTCGACCGACCGGGCGGTCAACCCACGCCGGGTGGAAAAGAGCCCTTATTTAGTGCTGAAAACCAGCAGCAATACGACCACGACCGCGATCAACCCGCCGATCCAGATAGCGGGGCTTATACCGCCTGATTGGGCTGGTTCGGCCGCGGCCGGCGCAGGCGCTTCTGCGGTTGGTTCGGTCGAGGCTTCGCTTCCCGCGGAAGCCGTCGCGTCGTTTGACCCGGACGCATCGCCCGTGCCGATCTGCTCAACAAAATTGGTGAAGAATTCATTGGCCATCTTTTTCGCGGTCGAATCGATCAGACGCGATCCGATCTGCGCCAGCTTGCCGCCGACCTGTGCGGTCGCGGTATATTTCAGAACGGTTTCGCTACCGTCTTCATTCAACGTCACTTCGGCGCCGCCTTTTGCGAAGCCCGCGACACCGCCCTGGCCCTCGCCGCTGATCTTGTAACCTGCGGGCGGATTTATGTCCGAAAGGGTGACCTTTCCGGAGAAGGTCGCCGAGACCGGACCAACCTTGGTCTTAACCTTCGCGGTCATCTGGTCGTCGCCGACCTTGTCGAGTTCCTGGCAGCCGGGAATGCTCGCTTTCAACACTTCGGGATCGTTCAACGCTTCCCATACGGTCTCACGGGATGCGGGGATCCGGAATTCGCCTGTCATATCCATAATATTGGCCCCTTCGGGTTGTTCGGGCGCCCGCCTCTCGGGCGCAATATGAGGACATAATTAGACTTTCGGTGCGGGACCGACAACCCCTTGGTGCAGCGGGATTAACCGGACTTTCACCAAGAATGGGGTATGGCTTCCGCCATGCGCTATGCGGTGAAAACCAGTTTTGACGTGGCGGTGTGGTTCATGGACCGGGCCAGCGCCGATGACGCCTATTTGCAGCCCCGGATGCTGCAAGCCCTGTTGTTTGTTGCCCAGGGCATTTATACGGCAGCACATAAGGATGCGTTGCTGATGCCGTCGGTATTCACGATGGATGATACCGGTCCACTGGAACCGAATCTGTATAAGGTACTTGAGTATGGTCGGCCTGATTTCGCCGTCAACGCGCCGTCGCCCGGGATCTCGACATTTCTCGATTCTGTCTGGAGACGTTTCGGCCATTTTGATGCGCTGCGCCTCTGCCAGTGGATCAAACGCCTGTCGGGTAAGCTGTCCGAGGACGATTTGGGTGCCGGTAGGGTAATCGGGCCCGAGGAAATGAGGGCGCTATTCGCAGAAAGCGGGAAAAAGGAAAAACCTGCCGTGAAACCCGTTCCGACCCGTAATCCCGTCGAGCGAAAACCGGCCGAGGGCGTACCGGTTACCGTTGCCAAGCGGGAAGGCGTAATTCCACCGAATGGGGAAGTCGGCGCGGCATATCGCCCCGATGGATCGGCGGTGATCGTCAAAAAGTGGGTGCCGGGGATTGGCTAGTCCAAACGCGTCAGCTTCATACGAAATAGAATATGACGTAAAGCGCGAGCAGGATCGCGACCCAGAGAACGGTTGAGCCCGTCGGCCAGGTGCGGGCGAGAACGCCTTCCGGTCCGTGATGGCGGAAGACACCGCTTATCAGCCGAACAATCCGTCCCTGCAAGGCGGCGAGCAGACCATTATATATGGGCCAGTAAATTTTGCAGGCGCCATCGATAATTGTCGGCAGGACGCGCTGGTATACCCAGTCGAACTCCAGATTGATTGATCTGAAGTCGCCGGGCAAAAGACCTTTACGGGCGAGATAGCAATAGGCGAGGGCTGACGCCGAGAGTAATTGCAGCTGTGTGATGATGTGGGTCGCGGTATAGGGGTTGTAGGACACATCGAAGGGAAGGATCGCATAGAGCGGTGCGGGGTATAGCCCGACTAGGACACAGGCGACCGCGACGATTCCCATAGCGATCAGCATATTCGCTGGTGCTTCTTCCGGCCGCTTACCGCTGTCAGCCGCGAAAAAGGCGAGATAGGGTATGCGAATACCCGTGCTCAGGAAGACCCCGGCGGACGCAAACAACAAGGCGCCCCATACTAGCCAGTAACCTTCATAGGCCGTGGCTGAAAAAATAAGCGATTTACTGGTGAAGCCGATGAAGAACGGAAACGCCGATATGGAGGCGGCGCCGATCATACAGAAACCCGCTGTCCAGGGCATGGTACGAAACAAGCCGCCGAGATCGCTGGCATTCGAGGTGCCGGTCCGGAAGAGGACGGCCCCCACCGCCATGAAAAGCAAGGATTTATATAGAATACCCGTAAAGGCGTGGGCCACAGCGCCGTTGAGCGCGAGCTCGGTTCCGATTCCGACAGCGGCAACCATCAGGCCCAGCTGTGTGTTGAGGCTGTAGGTTATGACGCGTCTCAGATCGTTTTCGATAAGGGCGTAAAACACCGTAAAGACCGCCATAACGGCGCCGATCCAAATCAGTATCTCGGTTCCGGGAAATCCGCGCGCCAACGCATAAATGGCGAGTTTCGTCGTGAAGGCGCTGAGAAATACCGTCCCGGTCACGGTCGCGCTGGGATAGGCATCATGCAGCCAGTTGTGCAGAAGCGGGAAGGCCGCCTTGATCCCGAATGCCGCAAAGATAAACCAGGCACCCGCACCGGCCAGAACCATCTTGTCGAATGCGATGGAGCCGGTTTCTGTGAAAAGGATGACGGCGCCCGAAAGCAGCAGCACGCCCGACGTAACCTGGATAATCAGGTAGCGCATGCCGGATTTGTAGGCGCTTTCCGTACGATTGGCCCAGATCAGGAAAACGGACGATATGGCGGTG
>Ga0181587_10005789_pt1 | contig 10073 bp, 9 predicted proteins | sample 071ome_27_FD_132463 | JGI IMG/M metagenome (GOLD analysis project Ga0181587, IMG submission 132463) | Coastal salt marsh microbial communities from the Groves Creek Marsh, Skidaway Island, Georgia - 071409AT metaG (megahit assembly) | ecosystem: Environmental > Aquatic > Marine > Intertidal zone...
GTGCCCAGGAGAGGACTTGAACCTCCACGCCCTTGCGAGCACTAGCACCTGAAGCTAGCGTGTCTACCAATTTCACCACCTGGGCAGCGGGAAATCTCTGATCACTCAGAGGGCGCGCAGGCTAACGCCTCCCTACATCGGTGTCAATTTTTGCGCGGGCTTTGTGTGCGTCCCGCCACGGCACATTTATGGCTCGCCGTCTCATCCTGTTGATGTTTCCGACGTATAATCGTCGCTCCTCCCCTTCCGGCTGAGCCCAGCCAATGGATACGCGCTTGGCACCTCGCCGCAAAAACAGTAAACCCGGTCTTTCTTCTGATCCTCATGCCGCGCGCGAGCGTGATCGCTATGAGTATCCTATTCCCAGCCGGGAAGTGATCTTGAGCCTGCTCGAGGCCGCGGATGCGCCCATGGCGTTTGGTGACATTGCATCGCAGTTGGACCTAAGCAGCGAGCGTGATCTCGATGCGTTACGTAAACGACTCCGCGCCATGCAGCGCGATGGCCAGATTATCTCTGGCAGGCGGGGCGCCTACGGGGTGTCCAAGCGAATGGACTTGTTGCGTTGCCGCGTCATGGGACACCGCGACGGCTATGGCTTTGCCAGGCCGCTTGAGGGCGGTGATGACCTCTTCCTCTCTGCCCGCGAGATGTATCAGGTCTTCGACGGTGATGAAGTCCTGGTGTCGATGGCGGGAGTGGACCGGCGCGGTCGCGCTGAGGGTCAGGTGGTTGAGGTGTTGACGCGGGCGCATACCAAGGTAGTGGGCCGTTATATGGAGGAGAGCGGGATTGGGTTTTTGCTCCCCCACAATACCCGGATCCGAAACCATATCCTCATACCGCCCAAAGCCAAGGGTGGCGCGCGTCACGGTCAGTTGGTCTCGGTGGTGCTCACCGACTACCCCTCAGCCACCCTGGGTGCCAAGGGCGAGGTCGAGGAAGTTCTGGGTGATCATCTGGACCCGGGGCTGGAGATCGACGTTGCCATCCGCGCCCACGGTATCCCCTGGGAGTGGCCTGATGAGGTCCTGCGCGAGGCCGGCGCACTGGGTGAAGAGCCTGCCGAGGCAGATAAAATGCACCGCGTCGATTTGCGCGATGTGCCCTTCGTCACCATCGACGGCGAGGACGCCCGCGACTTTGATGACGCGGTGTGGTGTGCCCCGCATGCCAGTGGATTTCAGCTACGCGTCGCGATTGCCGATGTCTCGCATTATGTGCCCGTAGGCTCCGCGCTTGATGAGGAGGCCAGCCACCGGGGCAACTCGGTGTACTTCCCGGAGCGGGTTGTGCCGATGTTTCCCGAAGTGCTCTCCAACGGCCTTTGTTCCCTGAAGCCCGAAGTGGATCGTCTCGCGATGGTCTGCGACATGCAGATTGACCACAGCGGTCAGCTGCAGGATTACGCTTTTTATGAGGCAGTTATCCATTCCCACGCTCGACTCACCTATACCGACGTGGGTACGGTCATTGAAGACGGTTGGAGTCGCCATGTCCCTGCAGAGCGCGTTGAGGACATTGAGCGCCTATTCGGGCTCTATAAGGTGCTGCGGAGTGCGCGTGAGCAGCGCGGTGCGCTCGACTTTGAAACGCAGGAAACCCGCATCCTGTTTGATGAGCAGCGAAAGATTGCTGCCATTGAACCTGTGCACCGCAACAACGCACACAAGCTGATCGAAGAGTGCATGTTGATTGCCAATGTCGCCACGGCGCAGTTCCTTGAGGCGCTGGAGCAACCTGCGCTGTTTCGGGTTCACGAGGGCCCCAGCGCCGAGAAGTTGGAGAACCTTCGTGCCTTTTTGGGCGAGCTGTCGCTGGATCTGCCCGGGGGAATGAAGCCAACGCCTGAGCACTATCAATCGCTACTTAGCAGGGTAGAGGGTCGCGACGACAGCCATATTATTCAGACCATGTTATTGCGCTCACTGTCTCAGGCCGTCTACCAGCCCGAGAACGCTGGTCATTTTGGTCTCCATTACGAGGCTTACGCGCATTTCACATCGCCTATTCGCCGGTACCCTGACTTGTTGGTGCACCGTGCCATTCGCGCGGCGATTCGCGGCCGCAGCAAAGGTGATCACATCAGGCGCGTGCAAGGTGCAGCTCCGCTCAAGCGAGAGCAAATTTACCCCTACGACACGGGCACAATGGTGGCATTGGGTGAGCAATGCTCGATGACAGAGCGTCGTGCCGACGACGCGACCCGGGAGGTGGATGCCTGGCTTAAGTGTGAATTTCTCAAGGACCGAATCGGTGAGGAGTTTGAGGGCGTGATCGCGGCGGTGACAACCTTTGGTGTGTTCGTCGAGCTCAGTGACATGTACATCGAAGGTCTCATACATGTGAGCGCTTTGCCCGGCGATTACTATCACTTTGACCAGGCCAAGCAGCGTCTGATTGGCGAGCGCACTCGGCAGGTATTCCAGTTGGGCGGTGCTGTTACCGTGAGGGTCGCGCGGGTCGATCTCGATGATCGAAAAATCGATCTGGAATTGTCGGGGGTTGCGCCTTCCAGACGCACGAAAACCGCCAAAACCGCCAAGTCACAGAATTCCTCGAAGGCAGACAGGGTCGCCAAGGCGGCTAGGCCAAATAAGGCGCCCGGGTCAAAAAAGGCGGCGGGTAAGAAGCGTCGGCCTGACAGAAAATCGCCAGCCGGCAAGAAACGGCGTTGAAGGATGAGTGACACAGTTTTTGGATACCACGCTGTAGAGAGCCTGATTCGCAGGGAGCCCGGCCGTATTGCCGCGCTTCACGTGCAAACAGGCCGACAGGACAAGCGGATGCAAGCGCTATTGACGCTTGCTCGCAATCAGGGCGTGTCCATTTCTCAGGCTGAAAAACCCGACCTTGATGGTCGGGTCTCCGGTCGTCATCAAGGCGTGGTTGCAGTGCTGCATGCCGGCGCGTCGGCTGACGCCATTGGCATGATGGCCGAGGGTGAGCTGATTGACCGTGTGACCCAGTCTGCAGAGGCGCTTTTATTGATCCTAGATGGGGTGACGGACCCCCATAATCTGGGCGCCTGCCTGCGCAGTGCCGATGCCGCGGGCGTCACGGCTGTGATATTCCCCAAAGATAAGAGCGCCGATGTGAATGATGTGGCGCGAAAGGTGGCCAGTGGCGCGGCTGAGGCGGTGCCCTGGGTGCGCGTCACCAATCTGGCCAGAACCATCGAGTCATTGCAGCAGGCGGGTGTCTGGGTCATCGGCACTGACGGTGATGCCGAGACAACCCTCTATGATCAGGATCTGACCGGGCCTTGCGCACTCGTGCTCGGCTCTGAAGGTTCAGGGATGCGGCGACTGACCCGCGAGCGTTGCGATTTTGTTGTGAGACTGCCGATGTCGGGGTCCGTCTCAAGCCTGAACGTCTCGGTAGCGGCAGGGGTGTGTTTGTTTGAGGCGGTCAGACAGCGCGCTCAAAGGACCAAATGACGTCGATTTCGGTGCCAAATTCCGCCGTTGCAAAGCGGCAAAGGCCTCTATAGACTCCGCCCCTCAAAATTTGGTCGGGTCATTTTAGGCCCATCCTCCTTGCCACACCGACCTTCGGGTGGCTTTAATCCACAGGGAGTACGCGAGTGCGACACTACGAAGTTGTGTTCATGGTCCATCCGGATCAGTCCGAACAAGTCCCCGGCATGATCGAGCGCTACAGCAACGTCATCACCAAAGATGGCGGGACGGTGCATCGTCTGGAAGATTGGGGTCGACGTCAGTTGGCCTACCACATCAATAAGATCCACAAAGCGCATTACGTGCTGATGAACGTTGAAGCTTCCAATGAGGCGATGGAAGAGTTGACGACAACCTTCCGTTACAACGACGCGGTCATCCGCAATATGGTCATCCGTCGGGACGAGCCCGTGCTTGAAGAGTCTCTGATCATGAAGGCGGAGCGCGAGGACAAGGAGCGCAAGGCCCGCTATCAGGAGCGGCAGTACAACGACGCCCGTCGCGCAGCGGCGGAGACAGCCGAAGCGTCTGATTCCGACAGTGGCTCGGAAGAGGCGGCTGAAGCTGATAACGAAGCAGCGACTGAGGAATAAGCCATGTCACGTTTTTTTCGACGCAGAAAGTTTTGCCGGTTCACCGCTGAGGGTGTAACTGAGATTGACTACAAGGATCTGGACACGCTGAAGCAGTACGTCTCCGAGACCGGCAAGATTGTTCCGAGCCGGATTACGGGCACCAAGGCCAAGTACCAGCGACAGCTGGCGACAGCTGTTAAACGCGCTCGTTACCTCGCTTTATTGCCTTACACAGACGCTCACAACTGAGCGCTGGTTGTGCGCGGCCTCGCTGAATTCATCATGCGCGGCCGGTGGCAGGCTCTCGGTATTGCAGTTTTAGGTTCCGGGAGTCTGCTGTTTGGCTGGATCAGTGCGGCGGCCATCGCACTGGTCACCCTGAGAAAGGGTACAGCCTCCGGCGGGTGGTTGGTCCTGTGGGCGTTACTGCCTGCGGTGGTGCTGACCGCGATGACTGGAGACACGGGCAGTGTGATATTGCTGCTCGGCGCATACGGGTTGGCGGTTGTCCTCAGGGAGACGGTCAATTTGTCGCTGGCGGTGATGGCGAGTGTGCCGTTGGCCCTGCTGAGCGGGCTGGCGCTCACCCTGTTGAATGGCGCCTTCCTTGAGGAACTGGTGGCGACATTCAATCAGGCGCTGGCTCAGCTTGAGCAAGACCTGAGCCAGGAGGGGTCGCAGCAGTTGGCGTTTAACGCCCTGTCTGTCCCCCAAGTGGCCGCATTATTGGCGACGGGCAACGCCGTGATCGCGTTGATGAGCTTGATGTTAGGGCGGTATTGGCAAGCGGCTCTGTACAACCCGGGCGGGTTCGGCGACGAATTTCGCGCACTGAGCCTGCCACGAGAAGCGGTATTGATCATGGCCGCTACAGCGACGGCGCTGTGGTGGATGGGGCCGGAATGGAGAGTCTGGAGTGCGGTGGCAGTGCTACCCCTCACAGTTGTTGGGTTTGCGCTGGCACATGCTTATGCGGCTCAAACCGGGAAAGGGGTCACGTGGTTGACCTTGATTTACGTGGTGTGGATCGTGCTCGATCCTGCCAAATGGGTATGGGTGGTATGCGTGGTGGTCGATGCCTTCGTTAACTTCAGGGCCAAGTGGTCGACGAAGACGGGCACAGACTCAAAGGATGTGTAAGTCGCGCAGCGATTTTTAGACAGCGGACCCGCGCGGCGGGTAGCAGAGGAAATAGAGATGGAAGTAATTTTGCTCGAAAATATTGGCAACCTTGGCGCCTTGGGCGACACAGTGGATGTCAAACCCGGTTATGGCCGTAATTTCTTAATCCCTCAGGGCAAGGCCGTTCCGGCCACGCAAGATAATGTGGCCAAGTTCGAGACGCGTCGCGCCGAGCTTGAGGCGGCGGCTGCCGAAACTCTGGCCGCGGCACAGGCGCGGGGTGAGGCGCTCACGGCTCTGGAGGCCGTCAACATCGCAGCTACGGCGGGTGAAGAGGGTAAGCTCTTTGGTTCTGTGGGTACCCGCGACATCGCCGAAGCCTTAACGGCTGCTGGTTGTGAAGTTGACAAGTCCGAAGTACGGTTGCCTGAGGGCGTGATTCGTGAACTCGGAGAATACGAGATCATGATTCAGGTGCATGCTGAGGTCAGTTCCTCGGTCGCTATCCATATCGTTGCCGAGTAATCCTCTTCGGCGGGGCTGAACCGCTCCGCCGCCCTTTTTGTGGGCGGCTCAAAAGCATCCCGGACCGCCCCCCGCCTCTTATTGCTGGCAGTTACCAGCCTCCACAGGTACTCTATCCGGCCCGTCGACGATAAGTTGATGGCGGGCTGCCATGCAGCCAGATGTAACCCGCAGCCAGCAGATAGGGCGTCATTTTGGAGTCGGTGAAAACTCAAGATCCGGATATCTCCCGGATTCGCATGCAACCGCAGTCGGTCGAAGCTGAACGATCCGTTATCGGCGGTATTTTGCTGGCCCCGGAAAGCTGGGACGCCATTGCCGAGTTGGTAGATGCGAATGACTTTTATCGCCCCGAGCATCGCGCGATTTTTAGACAGATCGCCACCTTGGTGGATCGCAATGAGCCAATCGATGTCATCACGGTCTCAGATCGCCTGCTGGCTACCGGTGAGCTCGACTCAGCGGGCGGCCATACTTATCTCGCCGATCTGGTCGAGCAAACCCCCACCGCCGCCAATGTTAGCGCTTACGCGCGCGCGGTACGTGAGCGCGCGCTGTTGCGGAAGCTGATCGGCGCGGCACAGGATATTGCTACTGCCGGTTTCAACCCGGAGGGGCGCAGCGCTGAAGAACTGGTGGATGAGGCCGAGCGACTGATCATGGCGGTGTCAGAGAGCGGTCCCAAGTCGGGAGGTCCTCTCGGTATGGCGCCGCTTTTGACCGGAGCCCTCGAGCGGATTGAGGAGCTCTACAATTCAGGCGGCGATATTACAGGGCTCACCACCGGTTTTATTGATCTCGATAAACGAACCTCTGGCTTGCAACCCTCCGATCTGGTGATCGTCGCAGGAAGACCCTCCATGGGTAAGACCAGCTTTGCGATGAATCTGGTCGAGAATGCAGCCGCCACAACCCAGAAACCGATTGTTGTGTTCTCCATGGAGATGCCCGCCGAACAGCTGGTGGTCAGGATGATGTCTTCTTTGGGCAAGATCGATCAGTCGCGTTTACGCAATGGCAAGCTGCAACAGGATGATTGGCCCAAGCTCTCAGCGGCGATGGCCAAGCTCAAAGAGACCTCCATTTTTATCGATGATACGCCGGCATTAACCCCCACTGAGGTCAGAGCCCGGGCACGGCGTTTGTCCCGTGAACACGGTGATTTGGCGATGATTATGGTCGACTACTTGCAATTGATGCGGGTGGCCGGAACCAGCGAGGGGCGCACGGCAGAAATCTCGGAGATCTCCAGAAACCTGAAAGCAATCGCCAAGGAGTTCCGCTGCCCGGTGGTGGCGCTGTCGCAGCTGAATCGCGCCTTGGAGCAGCGTCCCAACAAGCGCCCGGTGAACTCCGATCTGCGTGAGTCAGGGGCGATAGAGCAAGACGCCGACGTGGTGATGTTTATTTACCGTGACGAGGTGTACCACGAGGATTCGCCGGATAAAGGCGTTGCAGAGATCATTATTGGCAAGCAGCGAAACGGACCGATCGGCACCTGTCGACTTGCCTTCCGGGGTGAATTCACCCGATTTGAGAACCTGGCCCGGGATGATTATGCCGGTTACTGACCGTGATCGAGGGTATCGGTACCCGCTATTACGGTTCGATGCGCTGTCATGACGAGCACCGCACCCATTGACTTCGATGCACTATTCGCGATGTTTGGTGGTGATCGGCAGATTACCGCTACGCTGTTGGCGACATTTGCGGAAGAGTTATCGGCAGATATCGTTGCTGCTGAGCAGGCGCTCAACCAGCAAGACACCGAGGCACTGCGGCGGATCGCTCATCGCATCAAAGGCACCAGTGCCAACCTGCAGGCCACACTGTTGTCTGCAGCGGCGCGCGAGTTGGAGCAGGCTTGTAGTGAGACGACCGAGGGAGTTCGCGTGGTCAAGCACCGGGTCATGCTGGATCAGGCCCAAAGTGTGCGCGACGCCATCGAGGCGTGGTCGATGGCAGGTTGACTCGCAAACCGCTTACAGCCCGACTTCTCTTCGCAACCTCGCCAGATGAGTGGATTGCTCCTCCACGCTAAGCGGGCTTTCATCAGGGGGTGAGAGCGGCGCCCGCTCGGGCCCTTGCAGTACCTCCCCTTTCGCTGCTCGGCTGACCCATCGCTCGTAGTGCTCACGATAAATCGGCCAGCTTTTATTTTCAGGTTGGTTGGCGAGGAAAAACCAATCGCTGTCGCGCCCCGCCAGATAGACCGCCGCATGCGACCAGGGAGCCTCATTTTTAGGCGATGGCGCAAGGCATGCCTCGCGGTAAGCATCATAGGGGGAGGGCAGACCCAGATCGCTCAAACAGTGTCGGCATGCCTCAATCATCCTGTTGAGTGTGGGTAGGTAATCGCTACGCTCAATGGCATGCTGTGCGGCGCGAAGAATGACAGCAGTAGGATAGGTCTCGAGCGCGTCCAGCCAGAGTCGCTTCACCTGCTTGACCTGTTCGGCATCTGACCAGGCGGCATAGTATTGGTTGTGATAATTGAGACGAAACAGCGCGAAGATCTGATTGATGGTCTCTATCAGCTGCGAGTCGAGGGTCTCCGGTGCCTCAGTTGGCCCAACTGGTGTCGGTGAGGTCGTCGCTGAGACTTCGGTCCTTCGAGCGATGTCCTGAGCCAGCGTTGCCGCGTCCTGTTTGTCCGCCATCCTGATCTCCATATCCTGCAGCGCGGCATTGTCTTTTTACGTGCTGCAGAAATTTACTATTCCAAGAGGTGTGTACCTCATTGCTATCAACCCAGTACATCACAAATTCAGGCAACAATGCCTTGGCCTCTGGCTCTGTAATCCCCGCGAGGCTGAGTGTCTCGTAGACAGAGGTATCGGGCTGCCAGTTGCGCGGGATGCGCGTTGGTTCCGTGCTGTGATGGAGCTGACTGGTGTGTTTCAGCCAGCGTCTGCGCACATGCTCTAAGAAACGGCTGTTGACCTCTTTAGGCGGGCCACCACGTTCACTCCAGTAGAGGATAAATTCGGCGCGCACCGACTCGGCGAAAACAATGTCGATGCCCGCTTGCGCCAGAATGTCCAGCGCGTCCTGACTCGGTACCCAGTCCCGACCGAAGGGCGGCGGGACACTGACTTCAAACGCTTGTGACCGCTCTGCCTTTGCCTCGCTCTCTTGCGCTTCTCGCCACCGTGAAAGTACGAGCTGCCTAAACTGGGTATCGATCTCACTGCCCGGTGTCTCGACAAACTGCGTGGCGATGCTCGCGATAAAGTGCCGCGGAATACCGTGGGTCAACGCGATCAGATCCTCGAGCGCAGCGCTGGGCTGCCATTTACCGCCTTCCGTCGGCTCGGGTTCAGCGGGTGGGCTTGAGACGCCGCCCGCCGATGCCGATGCGTCAGCGGAGGCACTTAACAGGACGCTGCCGGGCGTCTGGCTGGGCCTGTGCTGGAGAATACCCAGCGTCACCAGCTTCCCGATGAGATCCGAAATATGCTCGATGGACCAAAATGACAGCGTTGCTTGCAACCTCGCGAGGGAAATCGCGGTCCAGGCCTCACGATCTGCAAGCTGTTCGCCCAGTGCCTGAAGGAGCACCGCTTCCTCAAGACCGATAGTCTCTGCCAACTCGGGTGAGAAAGTGAGTTGTCGGTCGGGGATGAGTGAAACGGAAGGCATGGTGATGCTGTTGAGGCTTGTTGGTCTGATAGGATACCGACTTACCTCCACCAATACAGCAATTACGCTCAGATATCGGAGAGTGCCGCGTGGCGAAGGCAAAAACCGCGTTTGTCTGCAACGACTGTGGGGCCGATTTTCCCAAATGGCAGGGCCAGTGTGGGGAATGCCATGCCTGGAATACGCTCTCTGAGGTCCGTTTGAGTGGCCCGGCCTCCAAATCGGCTTCAGTTCGGTCAACGGGCCGCTCTGGCTACGCCGGTACAACGGCGTCGGTACAGCGCCTCGAAGAAGTGGCGGTGGTGGATTTACCCCGACTTCGCTCGGGCTTTGACGAGTTTGATCGTGTGTTGGGCGGCGGCTTTGTGCCGGGCTCCAGCATACTGATTGGCGGACACCCGGGGGCGGGTAAGAGCACGCTACTCCTGCAAACCCTGTGTCGCCTGGCAGCGCAGCAGCCGGCGCTCTATGTCACAGGTGAGGAGTCCCCCGAGCAGATCGCGTTGCGCGCCAATCGGTTGGGCTTGCCCACCGATCAGCTGCAGCTCATGGCCGAGACGGATGTGGATGAGATCTTGGCTTCAGTAGAGGCCCTGAAGCCCAGGGTCTTGGTCGTGGATTCGATTCAGGTTGTGCACAGTGAGACGTTGACCTCGGCGCCCGGTAGCGTCTCACAAGTTCGCGACTGTGCCGCGCAATTAACTCGTTACGCTAAACAGACGGGCATCGTGCTGATTCTGGTCGGTCA
>Ga0181587_10005807_pt1 | contig 10053 bp, 8 predicted proteins | sample 071ome_27_FD_132463 | JGI IMG/M metagenome (GOLD analysis project Ga0181587, IMG submission 132463) | Coastal salt marsh microbial communities from the Groves Creek Marsh, Skidaway Island, Georgia - 071409AT metaG (megahit assembly) | ecosystem: Environmental > Aquatic > Marine > Intertidal zone...
AAGATCTTCATTCGTTGCCAGTACACCCGTATAAAATAATACACTAAAAATAATACCTATTAATAAAAGTACTGCTAAAAATACTACACCACCAATAATTATAATTTTGCGTTTTGAGCGTACACCTTCTTCCGCACCAACTATTTCTTCTGCCATGATATCACCTAATAATTTTTAGTCTGAACAGTGTCAAACAAGCTTATCGATATTGTAAGGACTTATAGGATCGATTCTTACATTAGCTTCGTCAACCTCTTCCATTAGCATTGAATCTTGCTCTTTATTACTTAATGGATCAGATTCCGCTTGATCCATTAATTGCTTTTGTGATTCCCCACCATAATTTCCTTCATTCGATGAAATATTAAGCTCTATTGAGTTGAAATTACTAATGTTATTTTTAAGAGAAGACGCATTTTCTTTCAAAATATCAGCTGTGTTTACGTTTTCACTTATCAAATTAATCTTGATTCCATACTCCTCAGAATATTCTATATTAACTTCCAAAGAACCAAGATTTTCAGGATGTAGGTTGGTTGTAAATTTATATGTTCCTTGCGCGCCTGATTGCATCAGCCCTGTAACTGAAGAGGAAATATTTTCCACAAATTTTCCAAATATATTACGTGGCGATAAATCTCTACCTTCTTCAGATACGGATCCTTCGCTAACGAATTTTGACAAGTCAAGTACATTGTCTTTATGTACCAAATAATCAACATATTTTGAAGCATGAAGATTTGAAAGGGGCTCGTTCGAACTATTGGAAGTTCCTGCTTGATGGGCATCATTAACATCAAGTGAATTTTTTTCAAACTCCTGAAAAACTCGTTGAGAAGCTTGGATAGCAACATTTGTTGATGTTTTCGAAGTTATATTATTTTCAATATTCTTGTTTAATACAATAACATCAATCTCATCTGTAAATTCTTCATTTATGTTATGAGTTCTGCTAATAGCATTTAAATCACTTTTAGAAAGCTTTTCTGATTTTGATATTTCATTAGAAATTTCTAAATATTTTTCTGCATTACTGTTTAAAGGCTTGTCGCCGATATTTCCACGCGCAACGTTTTGAGACGCTATTCTGTTAGACATTTGAATTTCATTGCCATGATTTACGGCGCCTGAATTATCATTATGGTCTTGGCTGCTGTAATTATATTTTTGATAAAATCTATCATAAGTTACAATCTTATCCAGTAGGACTTTATCATTGCTACTCATCGAATTTGTATTTGCAGTAATGCTGTCAACTATAGAATCATTAGAATTTGAATTTTTGATAGCTATTTTGTTGGTTGATTGATCAGTATTTGATTCTATTAAATCTGTATGGTCTGCATTATCTGTTTGAACAGAAGAATCTTGAAAGTTATATCCAAGCAATATTGGTCTTTTATCGTTTAAATTTTTTATTATGATTTTAGGAGTATTTACTAAATTATCTTTATTAAACTCTTTGTCATCAAGGTTGGCGAGCGCTTGTCCCAAGTCCAATTTAAGGTATCTAGGCGCAGAACTATCTTTACCGAAAAGAATATGATCTTCATTAACAAAATCAGTTCGCATCTTTACTTCATCATTTTTATCTAAATTTGTTTGTGAAGAAGTTGAAGAATCTCCTCTATCTAAAATAGTTGATAGATCCGCAGAAGGGGGACTTATGGTAACAACCCTAGTGTTTTCTTCCGAGCTTTCAGCCAGAGCAGATAAGATATTTTGATTGAAAGTAACTGATTCCTTGTCATCAGAAGTCAATGAAAGCGGTAAAGATTTGCCACTTGTTGCCACTTTTTCCGGCGAACCATGTGCATCCTTTAACTTGAGTGTATTTTCTAGAATAACTGAAAAAAGAGACTCGTTAGCATCATTTCCTTTATTAACAGTTACTTGGGAGGATATATTAGATACAATGTCTATAACATCATACTTATTAGTCGCATCTATTTTCATTTTTTGTTTTCTGCTTTATATAAAAAATTTAGTAATTCTTAATATATAAGCAATATTCATTCCAAGTATGAATTAAGTAGTTAGAATTTATCTATCATGTATCCTCTTAAAGCAATTTCTTCAAATTCATTATTTAAACCTTTTTCTTGTTCTGCTGATTGCACCTTTAAAGAGTTCTCGTGGAGTTTTTCATATTTGTATAGCTCTATTTTTTGCCTGCCTATTATCTTAGAGATATTATTCATTTTATTTTGATAGTTACTTTGCACCTTACTGAGACCTTTTTTTGCATCAGTCAATTTGTTTATCATATCTACTCTATTTTTATATAGTAGGAAGCTTGGTTCTACATCAATATTTTTAATACCGTAAATATATTCTTTTATAATCTTGTCTATATTTTCAATTCTAGAATTTAAATTTTTAATTTCAGAATCATAACTATCTCTCGCTAATTTTAAAGATTCAATTATTGATGTCTCTTTTTGTGCAAGTGTCTGCCAAATTTTTAAATTAGACATTTGAATCCATTATATTAATAAGATTTTCCATGGAGTCATTAAATAGTACTTTTTCATGACTATCCTGAACTAAGAATTTATCAATTTCTGATTTTATTTTTATCGCCATATCAATTTCCTTATCAGACCCCGCTGCGTAGGCACCAACCTGAATCAAGTCTTCTTTTTGCTTATATAATGTCCAATATTTTCTAAGTTTTTGGGAATATGCAAACTGCTTTGCATTTAATAATGTCGAAGATAGTCGAGATATTGAGCCCTCTAAATCAATCGCAGGATAGTGAGCCGAGTCCGCTAAAGATCTTGAAAGCATTATCTGCCCATCTAGCGTTGCCCTTGATAGGTCAACTATAGGATCATTTTTATCATCACTTTCAGCTAATACTGTATAGAAAGCCGAAATTGAACCATGATTGTTTTTTCCCATTCCGGCTCTTTCTATTAGCTTTGGTATTAAACCAAATACTGAAGGGGTATAACCCTTAGTTGTGGGCGGCTCCCCAGTAGCTAATCCTATTTCTCTTTGCGCATGCGCTACACGAGTAAGACTGTCAAAAAGAAGTAAAACTTTTTTACCACGACCAGCAAAATACTCAGCTATTGCATGACTATATTTTGCAGCTTTAATTCGCATTACCGACGAGACGTCTATTGGTGCCGCGACTACGATTGATTTCTTTAAACCATCTTCTCCAAGAGTATTCTGAATAAATTCCTGTACCTCTCTGCCCCTTTCTCCAATTAACCCAATTATGACCACATCGGCATTGGTATTTCTAGCCAACATACCTAGTAGTACACTTTTACCTACACCAGACCCTGCAATTAGGCCAACTCTCTGGCCTTCACCAAAGGTTAATGCTGAGTTAATAGCTTTTACTCCGGTATCTAAAATATCTTTTACCTTACCTCGTTCCAATGGATTTATAGCCTGCCCATCTAAAGCAATTGTATGATCGAAATTTATAGGACCCTTATTGTCGATCGGATTCCCTTGCCCATCGATCACTCTACCAATTAGCTCTTCTCCTACTTGACAGTGGGAATCATTCTTTAAAATCCTAACTAAACTTCCTGGTTTTATCCCATCTATTGTCTGCAAAGACATTAAATAGGTTTTTGACTCATTGAAACCAACTACCTCGGCATCTATATATTTATCTTTACCATTTTTTACATGTATCTGGCATTGGGCTCCTATTTCAACTGACAACCCTATTACTTCAATTGTAAGTCCTACAACCCTGACAACCTTTCCTACAATTATTGGTACAGAGTAAGGTAGTGATTCTGTTATATCAAACAGCTCCTCAGCAAAGATATTTTTATAATTAAGGGTGTTCATTAATTCTTTTTAGGTGCTAATATATTTTGCACTATCTGATCTATTCTATTATTTTTTATACTTTCGATGTTCTTATCGCCAAGCGTAATTTTTACACTACCCTTTTCAAGACGATGATCTGGAATTACACTAAGCTTTTCATTTTTAATATGTCTTTTAATAAATATTTCTTCTTCAGGATTTAAATATAAATTTATTTTTTCTGGTTGATAATCACCATATTCTTTTAACATAGTGCTAATAATTTTTTCGATTGATCTTTTACTTTCCTTCAACTCGATATGCATAATTGACTCTATAGCTTTAATGATTAAACTTTTCATTGGCTCATAGAAACTTTCAAAATCAGCATTATTTTCTTGGATTTTATTAATAATATTGTCTAGGATTTCAATCTTTTCATTAAACTCATCTTCTTCGTTATTTTTGCACTCGTTATATCCTTGTAAATATTTTTCTTCACCATATTTTACATACTCCTCTTCTGAATATATTTTGCCATGATGCAGATCTTTTTCTTTTTTATCATCATCTATTTGGCTTGATTTTATATCAATATCTCTTTTTAAATCTGATGAAATCTCCATCACCTCATCTACAATATCTTCATCAAGCGGTATCGATGCAGCTACATCCTTCTCAGCTTCAAGTAGATCATTTTTTTTAATTTCTTCGTCTTCCTGTTCTCCCTCATAGTGCAAGTTAGAAACAGACTCAACATTAGGGGGCGACCATGCCTTAAAGTGGCCTTTTGTCTTCTCTGATTTAAAATTCAATCCAGCAACAAAATCACCCTCCTGGATCTTCCTAAGCACAGACATTTCGTCATGTTGAGTCATATCAGACAAAATCATCACCCCGACCTGCTAAGACAATTTCACCTGCATCTGATAATCCACGAGCAATCCGCAAAATATCTTTTTGGGCCTCCTCTACATCACTTATTCTAATTGGACCCTTATCTTCCATCTCATCTAGAAACATTAATCGAGCTCTTTGGGACATATTCGAAAGGAATTTTTCTTTAACAGTTTCTGCCCCACCCTTCAATGCCGTCATAAGTAGGTCGCTATCAACACTTCTCATTAATATCTGAACGCTTCGATTATCAAGCCCATCAAAGTTTTCAAAGGTGAACATGTTATCTTGGATTTGATTTGCCATTTCATCGTCTATACTCGAAACTCCAGTTAAAATTGCACCTTCCATATCTGTTTTTGTATAGTTCATTATTTTGGCAGCATGCTTGATACCCCCAAAGCTTGATGCTTTAGCTGTAGAGCTGGAAGAAAATTGTTTCTGCATCACTGCTTCTAGTTTGTTCATCGCATTGGGATGCACAGTTTCTAAAGCTGCAACCCTATGAACAACTTCTGCCCTTATGTCTGCTGGTATAAAATTCAACACATCAGCGGCGATATCATAATCTAATACAGAAAGTATAATTGCTATGATTTGAGGATGCTCATCGATTACCATTTCCCCAATCGATCTTGCGTCCATCCATTGCAAGATATCTAGCCCCTTACTACTTGAGCCAGGCATAATTCTTCCTAAGACAGAGGCCGCTTTATCATCGCCTAAGGCTTTTGTAAAAACGTTAGTTACATAATCCCTAGCACCTAAACCAATGTTTGTTTGTTTTTTAATAGTCTCTACAAAATCGTCGAGAACTACATTTACTGCCTCTTGCGAAAGATCCGAGACACTTACCATCGTGGAACCGAGATTTTGAACTTCTCTGGGTGACATGAAAGTTATTATTTCAGACGCCTGTTCCTCACCAAGCAGTAATAAAATTACAGCTGCCCTCTCAGATGGACTAAGAAGTTCCATGGTTTTTTCTACTTCTGTTGACTCAGCTAACTGTTCTTGTGTTTTAGGTATATCGGCCATATCAGTATTCCTTAATTTCTAGGGGCATTAAGCATTTTCTTAAGAAGACTGGCCACTCGTGAGGCATCTTCCTCAACAAGCACTCTAACTATTGCCACCTTGTCATCATAGGTATTAGCAGTATCGAACATGTCAGCCGTAACATTTGTCTTTCGTGGCTTCAGTCTGGCCTTAATATCCGCCAATGTTTCGCCTGTTTCTTCTGCTCTCTCAAGCATCTCTTTCTCTGTACGTAAAACTCTTCCACCGTCAATGACGCCTCCATCTTCAAGTGGGATCTCTTCTTCGTCTAGAGTGTCAATTTCATCTTCTGAATCTGCGCCAAGCATTTTCTGTTTTGAATCTCCAGCATCCCCTTTAGACTTGGTCTTAATTTTCAAAGGAACTCCAAGCATTCCATACACTACAGGCCTCAAAACCATCAGCGAAAATATAATAAAGAATATAAAGATAGTAACTAATTTTATATAATCGATATACAGTTCATTCTGATACCATTGAGTTTCAACCACCTCTTCTTCTGCAAATTTCGAAACAAGCACCATCACATTATCGCCCCTTGTTTCATCAACACCAGTCGCCCTTGCGACTAACATCTGCAAATTTGTGGTATCAATATCCTGAACGCCCTCATTGATTAACTCGTTCTCATCAAGAAAAACTTTTTCATTAATTACAACTGCCACATTAATACGAGTAATATTACCAGAGGGGTTTTTTTGGTATTGTATTTCCCTGTCAACCTCATAATTCCTTGTAGTTTGACTACTAGTAATGTTAGAGATTTGATTTTGTGCCTGACCATTGTCTATCTCTGTTAAATTAGTATCAGCTGGAGCTACGTTTGTTGCACTCCCAGGAATACCCTCAGCTGCTGTTGAGCTAGACAGATCCTGCAATAGCATTTCAGAACGTGTTCTAGGACCGTTCCCGCTCCTATCGAATAGTTCTGATGTCGATTCAAATTCTGTAAAATCTAATGCTATGTCGACATCAGCTCTTATATTTTCTGGCCCGTATACTGGACCTAGCAGACCTAATATTTTTGACTTATATTCTTCTTCTAAATTTCTTTTAAATTCTACCTGCTCGTTTGCCTCGATGAGGCCGCTTTGTTCTCTATTTGTTAATAATGTTCCAAGTTGGTCAACAATCGAAACATCATCAACTGAAAGATATGGAACACTAGAGGCTACCAAATTCACTATTGCCTGAACCTGTGAAGGACTTAATATTCTACCCGGCTGAGTTTCGACAACTACAGAGGCCTTTGCAGGCTGTCTATTTCTTATGTATGAGCTTTGTCTTGGCGCTGCAAGATGAACCCTTGAACTTTTCACAGAAGATATTCGTTCAATGCTTCTTGATAATTCTGATTCTATAGCCGCAATATACTGTGCCTGCTCCATAAACTGGCTTGATGTTATCGATGAAGCATTGACCAATGCATCTAATGACTGGGTACTACCGTCCCTTGGCAAACCATTTGCGGCCAGCAACATCCTGGCTTCATAATATTCATTTTCATCTATGAGCAAGACGCCATTATTCCTGTCCAAAGATACATTCATATTATTAGATTGTAGTAACGCATATGCCTCGCTTCGATCTTCTTCCGTCATATTAGGGTATAAAGATCTAGATCCTGATGCAGTTAAAGTAAGGTAAATCACCATGAAAAGGAGCACGCCAAAAAGACCTACTAGCGCAGGCAAGGTTCTTTTTAGCAACGGATTACTAGTGATACTTGAAACCAACCTATTTGGAGTTACGTCCTTTGGTTTATTTATCTCCAAAGCACCAGTGGGCTCAGTATTTGAACTGTCTAGCGCACCCGATGAATTAGTTAAAGCTATTGTGTCTGACATTTTTTAGTACTTATCAACTGTAATTAGACTTGAATATTCATTATTTCTTGGTATGCAGTTAAAACTTTATTTCGTATTTGAACAGTTGCTTCAAGAGCTAATGAGGCCTTTTGCATTTTCATAACTACATCAGTAAGAGGGATATCCTCTCCCATCTGGTATCTTTCTTGGGCATCAACAGAAACGCCCTGAAGTTCATTCACCGACTTCATAGTTTCACCCAGTGCACTAACTAGATTACTGGTAAAATTTGCGCCTGTAGAAGTTATTTCCGCACTTGAATCTCGAATATTCCCAATACGATTTTCTTGAATCTTATTCTGATATTCCCTAATTTGAGCTAGTAATGATTGTGCGTCACTTTCTATTTTCATTATCTTTACCTATTATATTTTTCGCGCATATGATCTTGGGACTTCATAGCCTTCATCCCTGAAGTTTTTTAGTTTCAGCCTTAATGTCCTTGTGCTTATCCCTAATTCTCTTGCTGCCTGCTCTCTGTTCTCAGACTTTTGCAAAGCAGTTAAGATATTGCACAATTCTGAATTATTTGAATTTCGCAACAATTTCTCTGAGAAATTGGATGTACTGTTCAAGGCATGACTTATTATTGAAGATGATACAGATGCGTCAAACGAGGTCAGCTTGTCGAAAATTATGTGGTTATGGTCAATTACATTTTTTTCCTTAAGAATAAATGACCTAAATATAGTGTTTTCAAGTTCCCTGACATTACCAGGCCAGTTATGAAAATATAATTTGTCAACTGCAAGTTTTGTTAGCTCAACTTTTTCACCATTTGAATGTTTTTGTATAAAAACTCTTGCTAGGGGTTCAATATCTTCCCGTCGAGACGCTAAATTCAATATTTCTAGAACAAACCCACTCAATCTGAAATAGAGATCTTCTCGAAAATTTTTCTGCTTTATAGAATCTGCAATATTTATATTGGTAGCAGAGATTATTCTTGTATTGATAGGTATTGGCTTTGTAGCACCCACTCTATATATTTCTTGTTCTTGTAATACGCGCAACAACTTAGATTGAAGATTTATAGGCATTTCCCCAATTTCATCAAGGAAAATGGTACCGTTGTTAGCTTCTTCAAAAAATCCTTTAGAGATAGAATTTGCACCGGTGAAGGCTCCACGCTCATGCCCAAAAAGAGTATCTTCTACTAAATTATCTGGTATAGCGGCGCAATTAATAGCTATAAATGGTTTGTCAGAGCGTTGCGACGATTCATGAATCACACGGGCAAGCACTTCCTTGCCAACACCAGAAGGCCCTGTGATCAACACAGGAATATCTGCTTTTGCAACTTTTATAGCGAGGTTAAAGAGTTCAACGCTTTTAGGGTCTACAAAGACAAATGGGTAATCTTCACTAATTTTATTCATTGAAACGCTTTGCTAGTGTTTTTCATATTTTATGAAAAGCAATTAGCGTGCCAATATTATATTATTAATAAAAACAATACTTTATATTAACTGCGTCAAGAATATGACAGGATAAAAAGCTGGAATGATTATGCAGCTTAATAAAAATGACACCTACAAAGAGCGGGGGGGATCTTGGAAAAAGGTTCTAATTTTTTTCGCGCAAGGTTGAAAATACGAATAGATGAAAAATAGTTTAGCCTAGGGCATCTCGGGGAAGGAGGTCAGGGTTCTTCCCCTGCCCACCCTAGGCTAATTCTTTGTGTCTATGTCCTCCTTCAGGCCATAGACCTTAACTATACAGACTCAATGTTTAGCTGATGATGGTAAGAGCTGTCCCATTGTATTCTTGAAAAATTTAGAGCCTCTCATTTTTTAGGGTTACTCTTATAATAATTAGCCTAAGGTATCTCGGGGAAGGAGGTCAGGGTTCTTCCCCTGCCCACCTTAGGCTAAATCTCTGTGCCTATGCCCTCCTCCTGGCTATAGACCTTACTCATCAAATAGCCTAAATGTGTTATCAGAGGTACCTGTCGTACTCTCGGCAAATACCATTAGGCTAGTTTGTAAACTTGTTTTTTTATTTTTTATTTCAAGTTACATTTATATTATTTAGCCTAGAGCGTTCCTGGGAAGGAGGTCAGGGTTCTTACCGTTCCCGCCCTAAGCTAAATTCTTTAATTTATCTCGTACAATGCGAGATAAATATTGGTTCCTTTATAATGTCATGCTATTAGTTCAAAAATTATAGTTATCGCGCTCCAGGAGCGATAAGAATATATCTTTTGTCTGATTTGCTTGAGCCAAGATAGCAGTCGATGCTTGGGACATCATATTTGCTTTTGATAAATTTTTTGTCTCAACGGCAAAGTTAGAATCTTCGATTTTGCTTAAGGTTACCTTTTGATTCATCGATCTACTCACTAAATTTTCATAATGCAGTTGAAATCTAGATATCCATGAGGCGTATTTTGCCCTTTCTGAAGACACGCCATCGATAGCAGTATCTAATTGATCCATTGTGAATT
>Ga0181587_10005811_pt1 | contig 10050 bp, 10 predicted proteins | sample 071ome_27_FD_132463 | JGI IMG/M metagenome (GOLD analysis project Ga0181587, IMG submission 132463) | Coastal salt marsh microbial communities from the Groves Creek Marsh, Skidaway Island, Georgia - 071409AT metaG (megahit assembly) | ecosystem: Environmental > Aquatic > Marine > Intertidal...
GACGATGGCGCGGGTCAGCACCAACCCGGCCGCTCCGCCCAGCGCCTGCAGGAACCGCAAAGCGATCAACCAGCCGATGGAATCGGTCATCGCGCAGAAGAGCCCGGCTACAACGTAAAACGTGATCCCGAACAGCAACAGCGGCCGTCGCCCGAACCGGTCGGAGAGCGGCCCGTAGAGCAGCGGCCCGATGGCAAACCCGATGGTAAAGGAACTCAGCGTCAGCTGCGCGTTACTGGCGGTCGTCAGAAAATCCCGCTCGATTGTCGGCAGCGCCGGCAAATACATATCCATCGACATCGGCCCGAAAGACGACAGCGTGCCGAGGATAAGGATGATGGTTGTTCCCGCCGCGACGGCGCGGGCCGGTTCCGCCATATTACAAGTCCGCGAGGTTTGGCATCACCTCGCTGGTGAACAGTTCCACCGTCTGGCGCATCTCGGCCTCACTTTGGTCGCCATAGGCAAACTGACAGACCAGATAGTTGATTTTGGACGTCACCGCGTCTTCGCGCAGAATTTCCGTCACGGTTTCGGGCGACCCGGCTACTCCCATCCCGTCCTTCGCCAACCCGTCATAGCTATCGGCGCGCTGGTGACGCGGTGCGGAACCGCGATCGCGGAACAGATAATTGAAATTATCGTGCCACACCGGATAGGACCGCCGCGCGATATCCAGCGCCTCCCCGTCGGTCGGCGCGACAGTGACGAACCGCCCGATCCCCATCAAAGGCGGTGTCGTGCCGTCATCCAGAGCACCGAGATAGGAATCGACGAACCCGGCGGTCAGATCGGCGGGGTCCAGGCTGATGATGTTGAGCCCCGCCTTTGCCGCGCGAGCGGCGCTTTCAGTGGAATGAACACCATACCAGAGCGGCGGGTGCGGCTTTTGGTAAGAATCAAAGATTACCGGCACATCGTCAAAGTCGAAATACTTTCCCTTGACCGAGATCCGCCCACCTCTGAACCCGGCCATGATGACTTCCTTCGCCTCGTCATAAACAGGCTGCGCCTCCGCCGGATCGATACCGAAAATTTCGAGCTCCAGCGGAGAGGCGCCGCGGCCGAAGCCAAGCTCCAGCCGCCCCCGGCTCATTTGGTCCAGCATGCAGATTTCCTCGAACAGCCGCAGCGGATGATAAAGCGCCAGCGCGAAGATCATCGGGCCGAAGCGGAGGTTCTTCGTGCGTTGCGCGACGGCGGCCAGAAACACGCTGGGCGACGCGGACATGCCGAGCGGCGTCGAATGATGTTCGGCGACGTGATAAGCGTAAAAGCCGGCATCGTCGTAAAGTTCGACCAGCCGCATCCGCTCCTCATAATAATCCGCCAGCGCCGCGCCGCTGGCATCGACATGATCGAAAATTCCAAACTTCATCTGAGTACCGTCATATTTTTATCCGGGTGCAGACATAGTCGAGACCGTCCGCGAGATTCATATCGGCAACCGTCAGAAGATGTTTCTTGGTCGCCGCGACGGCGTCCGGCGGGTAAGCCGCCATCTCCGCCGCGATATCCTGAACGAATTCATCCAACGCCCCGTCGGGCGCGATCCGGCTGACCAGGCCGAGGCGCAACGCTTCCGCCGCGTCAATTCGCCGGCCGCTCGCCAACAGATCGAAGGCCGGCTTCGCCCCTACCGCGCGGACCAGAGGCGGTAACACGCCGCGCCCCACCATGCCGTAGCGGATTTCCGGATAGCCGAAGGACGCATCCGGCGCGGCAATCGCCATATCGCAGGAAAGCAGCAACGCGCAGCCGCCGCCAAGCGCAAATCCGTTCGCCGCCGCGATCACGGGCTTGGTCATTTGCGGGATAAAATCATATAGCCGGGCATAGAGCGCGGCGCGTTCTTCGTGCCCCGGATCGTCGGGATCCCCAAATTCCTTGAGATCCGCCCCGGCACAAAAGGCGGAACCGGCGCCGCTCACTGTCACGACATTGATACCGGCATCGGCCTCCGCCGCTTCCATCGCCGCGATCAGTGCCACGGTCAAAGACGTATCGAGCGCGTTGCGCTTGTCCGCGCGGTTCATCGTGAGGATGCGCACGGCGTCTTTTGTTTCCGAGATTACCAGAGGATCGGGCATTGGGAGCGTCTGAAAGTCCTTGTCGCCAACAGGATAGACCGCGAATTCTTCCTTGGCACCCCGGCGCTGGACAGTGACGGACAATTTCACTAAGCTTGCTAATAATTGCTTAGGCAATAATTGTTCTACTTACAAAAAATCAGGAGTCGGACGTGGCCTATCGGGACCCACCGGAACATGTCGCCTATCTGATCGGCGATGTCTCACGGATTTTCCGCACCGTCTATGACAGACGGGTCGAACCGCTGGGGCTGACGCGCGCGCAATGGCGGGTGCTTTCGCGCATCAACCGGATGGAAGGCGCAACCCAGACCGAACTGGCCGCCGTTCTGGAAATCGAGAAACCGACGCTTGGGCGTTTGCTGGACCGGCTGGAGGAAAAAGGCTGGATCGAACGCCGCCCCGACGCGCGGGACGGCCGGACCAAACGCGTTTATCTGACCGCCGCCGTTCAGCCCGTGCTGGAGCAGATGTACAAGGTCGGGGATGAAATCCTGGACGCCGCCGTCGCCGGGCTTAGCAAAGCGGAAGTCGAACAGCTGCGCGGTGCGCTGGACAAGGTGAAGCACAACCTGTCCGAACTGATGGATCGCGGCGCCCCGCGAAAGGACGCGGAGTGATGTACAGGCTGCGGCGCTTTTTCTTTCGCATGCTTTTCCTGGTGATCGTGCCGGTCTGCGCTATTGCCGCGGGCGCGCATTACTGGGTCAAAAGCACGCGCTACGTCACGACCGAGAACGCTTACGCGAAAGCGCACCTTCTATCGGTCAGCGCCGATCTCGACGGGCGCGCGGTCAAGGTCCATGTCCGGCAAAACGATTTTATCCGCAAGGGCGATCCGTTGTTCGAACTTGACGGAGAACCGTTCCGCATCGCGCTGGCCAAGGCGGAGGCCGAGCAGAATTCAATCAGATACGACATCGATGCGCTGCGCGCCGAATTGGCGGAGGCACGCGCCGAACTGGCGGAAGCGCGCGCCGAAGTCACCTATTTCCAGCGCGTGTTCGCCCGCCAGAAAAAACTGTCGGCCCGGGGTGTTGCCTCCCGCGCCCGGTTTGACGAAGCCGAACGCGAACTGATCATCGCCCGCCAGCGCACCCGTACCGTTCAGCAGAAAATCAAACGCGTCATGGCCAAGCTGGGCGGCGATGAAAAATTGCCGCTTGAAAAACACCCGATTTACCTGGAAGCGCAGGCGCGGGTCGCGGCGGCCAGGCTGGATCTGCGGCGGACTGTCATCGCGTCGCCCGCTAATGGAACGGTGGGCAAGATCACCCTGCAGCCCGGCGAATATGTCGAGGAAGGCAAACCCGTCATTCCCATCATCCAGAGCGATGAGCAATGGATCGAGGCCAATCTCAAGGAAACACAGCTGACCCATGTCCGGACCGGCCAGATGGTGGAGGTCACGATCGACGCCTATCCGGATGAGCCGCATGAGGCACGGGTGATTTCGATCAGCCCGTCGACGGGGGCGGAGCTCGCCATCCTGCCGCCGCAAAATGCCAGCGGAAACTGGGTCAAGGTGGTGCAGCGCGTGCCGGTCCGTATCGAGCTGGCCGACCGGGAGATCATCGGCAAGCTGCGCGCCGGCATGACGGTTTCGGTTACCATCGACACCGAACGCGACCGGTCGCTATTGAAGATGATTGGCAGCGCCATCGCCGGCACAGGCAACGCCGAATGACCTCCGCCGCGGCGGCCGCGCCGCCTGACTCCGGCGCCCCCCGGGTCAATGTCCCGATGGCGACGATATCGATCATGCTGTCGACAACCGTCGTCATCATGGACATCAATATCGCCGGCATCGCCCTGCCCAGCATGCAGGGCAGCCTGTCCGCCAGCCAGGACCAGATTTCCTGGGTGATGACCACCTATTTCATGGCGCAGGGCGTGACCATGGCGGCGACCGGCTGGCTGGCAGGGCGGATCGGACGCAAGCGGCTTTATATGGGGGCGCTGATCGGGTTCGCCCTGTGCGCCGTCATGTCGGGCAATGCCACGACGCTTGAGGAAATCATTATCTGGCGCGGGCTGCAGGGCATGTTTTCCGCGCCCGTCGTGCCGATATCACAGGCGCTTATCCTCGACCACTATCCACGCGAACGGCACCCTTTCGCGATCTCGCTCTGGGGGTCGGGGGTGATGATCGCCCCGGTTCTGGGACCGGTGCTCGGTGGCTATATCACGGAAGAATATAGCTGGCGCTGGGTGTTTTATCTGTCGCTGCCCTTTGCGGTGTTGGGTGTCGCCGGGACCATGATTTTTATCCGCGAAATTCCCCGCAATCTGGAGCGGCGCTTCGACTGGCTGGGGTTTTTCTGTCTCGCCGTCATGCTCGCCTGCCTGCAATTCACCCTCGATCGGGGCGAGAGCGAGGGCTGGTTCGATTCCGATCTGATCATTCTCATGACGGCGATCATCGCGCTCAGCCTCTATCTGTTCGTGGTGCACAGCATGACAACCGACAATCCCTTCATCAGCGTCGGCATTCTCACCAACCGCAACTTCATGATCGGCATGATCTTTATGTTCCTGCTCGGTGTTCTGGTGATGTCGATCAACGTCATCATGCCGCTTTTCCTGCAGAATGTGCGCGAGTTTCCGGTGGTGACCGCGGGCTTTACCATGCTGCCGCGCGGGCTTGGAACCATGTTCGCGCTGATCCTGGCGGGGCGGCTCAGCGGACGCGTTCTCGACCCCCGGCTGGTGATCTGGATCGGGTTCATGTGCGTCGCCTATTCCGCCTGGACCTTGTCCAATTCGACCACCGATGTGGGTTACGCGACCTTCGCCGTCGCCGGATTTTTCAACGGCGCCGGGATCGGGCTGATCTATGTGCCGCTGACCACCGTGTCCTTCTGGACACTGCCGGTTCAGTACCGGACGGAAGCCTCGACGCTCTCCAGCCTGTTCCGCAATTACGGCAGCGGCATCGGGGTTTCGATCGTGATCAGCCTCCTGTCCCGCTCGCAAAAGGAAACCCACGCCTACCTGACCGAGCGGATATCTCCGTTCAACGAGGTACTGCAGGCGCCATGGCTGCCCGAGTACTGGTCGATCGACACCGTCCAGGGACTCGCCGCGCTGGAAACAGAAATCACCCGCCAGGCGCTGTCCATCGGGTTTCTCAACGATTTCAACCTGATTCTGGTCGGCGCGTTTCTCTCCATGCCGCTGATCCTGCTGCTATCGCGCGGCAAGGCGGATGACAAACCGGTATAATCGGGCAGAATCCCGTTTGATCGATTGGGCGGAGGGCCGAAATGACCAAAGACAACAAGCCGCGCGCCGATAATGACGCGCTGTTCGACGGGATGCTGGAAGCATCCGGCGTCGATATGCCGGATCAGGAACGGGAAAATTTGAGAAAGGCCCACAGCGCCCTGATGGTTTTGGCAGAACGCGCCCGGCCAAAGCAAAAAGACCGTGCCTGGGAGGTCCGCATGGCGCCTTTCCACACGCCGAAACCAGCCAAGAGAGACGGCGGCGCATGAGCACCCCCCCGCCCCCGCCGACCATCGCCGACGCAGCCGCCGCGATCAAAGCAGGCGATCTGTCCCCAGTCGCGCTGACCGAACAGGTGCTGCGACGGATCGAAGCGCTGGATGGGACGCTTCATGCCTATCACCGGGTATTTACGGACGCTGCGCGCGAAGCCGCTGCCAGAGCCGAACGCGAGATCGCCGCAGGGAATTATCGCGGGCCGCTGCACGGCATCCCGATAGCGGTCAAGGACGTCTTCTATATGGAGAACAATCCGACGACGTCCAATTCCCGCGTCATGCTGAACTGGCAGGCGGGTGAGGACGCCACCGTGATCTCCCGGCTGAAACAGGCCGGCGCCGTCCTGATGGGACAGCTCAACACGTTTGAATTCACCTTCGGCGGACGGCCGACCTTCGATGCGGCTTTTCCGCCGGCGCTCAACCCCTGGAATATCGAACGGGTTACCGGCGGCTCCAGCTCCGGTTCGGGCGCGGCGGTCGCCGCAGGTCTGTGTCTCGGCGCGCTGGGCTCCGACGCGGGCGGTTCCATCCGCACCCCGGCGGCGTTTTGCGGTATCGCCGGGTTGAAACCCACCATGGGGCGTGTCGGGGCCTATGGCGATATGCCGCTGACCTATTCCTTCGATTGCGTCGGACCGATGGCATGGAACGCTGAAGATTGCGCGCTGATCCTGCAAGCCATCGCGGGGTATGACGAACGCGACCCGACCAGCGGGGATGTGCCGGTCGATGATTACAGCGCTACGCTGAAGAACGGCTTAGAGGGTCTTAAAATCGGGCTGATCCGCCATTTCTACACCGGGGACTGGCAGGTACCGGGTTCTATCGTGACCGCCGTGGACGGCGTGGCGGAGACATTGAGCGGCCTCGGTGCGACGGTGAAAGAGGTTTCGGTCTCGCCGTTGATGGACTGGCACGCGGTCGGCCGTATTCTGTTGCCGGCGGAAGCCTATGCCATTCACGAAGACCGGCTGCGTGACCAGTGGGACGATTACGGATCGCTGGCACGAGGGCGGATGATGCTGGGCGCGACCATCCGTGCCGCGGATTATATCCAGGCCCAGCGCCGGCGGACCGAGTTAATGGCGGAAATGGACGCGGTATTCGAGGATTGCGATATCGTCGTGACCACGGCGACGCTGTCCGATACCGCGCCGCTCTCGGACAAAAACCCGTTCCCAAGCCTTGAGACACCAATGATTCAGATGCCGTTCAACCTCACCCTCCACCCGGCGATCGCGGTCCGGGCGGGGTTTGCCCATGACGGGATGCCGATCGGCGCGCAGATCGCCGGGCGTCATTGGGACGAGGTGACAACCCTGCGCGCGGCCCATGCGTTTGAACAGGCGGCGGGGCTGCTGGACCGGCGGCCGGCGGATAATTTCTGAATCAGGGATCGGTCTCCAGATCGACCCGCAGCGCCCCCATCACGCGGCCATGCATGTTGTAAGCGCCGATCAGCACGGTGATCTCCACCATCTGCCGGTCGGTGAAATGCGCGGCCGCCGCGTCATAAATCGCGTCCTCGGCGCCGGCATCTTTGGTCACCGCATCGACATAGGCCAGCACCGCGCGTTCGGCGTCCGAGAAACTGTCGCCCGTCCGCCAATCCTTCAGCGCCTCGCATTCGGCCTCTGACACCCCGTCCGCCAGGGCAAGTTTCGGCACATGCTGGCGCAGCATATAGGCGGCATCCAGCAGATAGCCGATCCGGATGATCACCAGCTCCCGCAGCCGGCCCGGCAATTCGGTGCCCCAGCGCACCGCGTTCATCTGGCCGAACCAGGCCTCCGCCAGCGGCGGCGCATTGAGCAGCATGCGGTAGATATTAAGCAGATTTCCGCGCCGCCCGGCGCGCATTTTCTCGATCAGTTCGGATGCATCATCCGGCAATTGTTGATCGGTCAACAATGGTACACGGGCCATCTGTCTCTCTCCCTGTTCAGACCATACGGCAGTGTATGGAGCGCGCGCCGTCCCCGCAATTGACCGGACGCGCGGATCGGGCCTACTCTTTCGCCAACAAGCAAGAAAATATCAGAGGGAGGAGACGCCATGTGTGCGAGCCCGGTAATTGAACGGCGCGACGATCTGATCGTGCCGGTGACGGACGCGGAATGGAATGTGCGGGTCGATCTGGCCGCCTGTTACAGGCTGGTCGCCCATTTCGGGATGGACGATCTGTTCGCGACCCATATCACCGTGAAGGTGCCGGGGCCGGACATGCATTTCCTGCTGAACCCCTATGGCGTCCATTTCAGCGAAGTCACCGCGTCGAGCCTGGTGAAGGTCGATCTCGACGGCAATATCGTTTCGGACACCGACCATGTGATCAACCCGGCGGGGTTCGTCATCCATTCGGCGATCCACGCCAACCGGCCGGACGCCACCTGCGTGCTCCATACCCACACCGTCGCCGGGATGGCGATTTCTTCCATCGAGGAAGGGCTGCAACCCTGGTGTCAGAAGGCGACGCGCTATTACAAGCGGCTCGCCTATCATGATTTCGAGGGCAAGGCGCAGGACATGGATGAGCGCGAACGGCTGGTCAAGGATCTCGGCGACAAGAATTATCTGATCCTGCGCAATCACGGGCTGCTGGTCTGCGCACCCTCCATCGCCACGGCGTTCAAGGAAATGTATGCGATGGAAAAGGCCTGCCAGACGCAGATTCAGATGATGTCGACCGGCGGCAAGATCATCGAGCTGTCGGAAAACCTGCTGGAACATACCGCCCAGCAGTTCGAAAACGACGCCAAGGTCACCCGCGAACGGCCGAGCGGCTGGCCGTCATTGTTGCAGATGCTCGACCGCGTCAATCCGGGTTACGACGCCTGATTGGAACTCTCGCCCCCTCCCCTAACCCCTCCCCAAAGGAGTGGGGGGATTAATATCTTCCCAAATTCCAGCAAAACTCTTAATTCCCCTCCCCCTATCAGGGGGAGGGTCAGGGTGGGGGTGGACAATTTTCAGGAGGAAAAACCGCTTCCCAGCCTGACCGCCAAGTTGGGTCCGCTATGCCCGGCGGGAAGACCGGACAGGACCGGATAATCCGTCCCCGCGCAATGATGCAGAACGATCTCCGCCACATCCGCGCCGAATTCGGCGACATCGCCGATATCGGAGAAATTCCCGAGGATCAGCCCGGCGAGATTCTCCAGCCGTCCGCTGCGTTTCAGTTGCAACATCATGCGGTCGATGGCGTAGGCGGGCTCGTCCACATCCTCGATAAAGAGAAACTTGCCGGCGGTGACCTGCTGATAGGGCGTGCCGCAGAGCGTCGCCAGGATCGATAAATTCCCGCCGGTCAGTGCGCCTTCGCCATTGCCGGGCCGCAGAACGGTCAGATCGCATTCCGGCAGCGGCGGCGCCTCGCCCGTCACAACCGCGACCAGCCGCGCCATCGCGGCCTCATCGATCCCGGCGGCAATATCGGTCAGCATCGGCCCGTGCCAGACCGGCACATCCGTTCGTTCGGAAATCGCCGTCAGCAGGCAGGTAACATCGCTGTAACCGATCAACGGCTTGGGGTTGGCGGCAATCAGATCGAAATCCAGCAGATCGAGAATCCGCTGCGCCCCGTACCCGCCGCGCGCGCAGAGGATCGCCTCTATCCGGTCGTCTTCATAGAGCGCCTGCAGGGCCGCCGCGCGCGTTTCGTCATCGCCCGCGAACTGACCGTCTTTCAGGAAATTCTGGTCCGGGATTGCGACATCGATCCCCGCCATCTCCAGCGCGCCGCAGGCCGCGCGCAGCGCGCCCGGATCAAGCCAGCGCGCGGGTGAGGCGATCCCGGCGCGGACAGTCATTCCTCCTCGCCGAGGGACTGACGGCGCTGAGCGAGCTTGTCACCGGTCTCGAAATAACGCCCGGTAATGGCCTTTTCGGCCTCATCCTCATTCTCTGTCGTCCAGGCGGTCAACGGGTAGCCATGCCACGGTTCCTTGAGGTCCAGCGGCGGCAGGCCGAGGGACGCCCATTTCGCCTGTGCCGCTTCCATGAAATCCTTCCTCGGCAGGGACACCGGCGGGTAGGGATGTTCACGGCAGGCATTGATCAGCAGAGCGGACGCCCCCTGCCCGTCGGGATAAAGCCGGTCCATCTCCGGCAGCAGCGGCGAGACCGACGGGTCGAGCCGGGGCAGCTTGCCGCGGATGATCTCCACATCGCGGTGCGGCTGCATCGCATAGGACAGCGCCCAGAGGATCGCATCCATCGAATCCGGGTCGACATCGGAATCCACCGCAATGAAAATCTTGCCGAGTGAGGAATCGAACCCGGCCGCCGAATGCAGCGCCTGCCAGGGCTGGCCCAGCGCCGGGCGGTCGAGCTGGATCACGAACATCATGTTGCAGCTCGCCATCTCATGGCAGGCGACCATTGTCACCGACGGGATATTGCAGTTGTTTTTAAGATGGTTGAGATAAATCCCGTCAAACGCGGCCTTGCGC
>Ga0181587_10005820_pt1 | contig 10043 bp, 12 predicted proteins | sample 071ome_27_FD_132463 | JGI IMG/M metagenome (GOLD analysis project Ga0181587, IMG submission 132463) | Coastal salt marsh microbial communities from the Groves Creek Marsh, Skidaway Island, Georgia - 071409AT metaG (megahit assembly) | ecosystem: Environmental > Aquatic > Marine > Intertidal...
CCGGTTTTTCGATCGAGTACGTAAAAGAAGCCGTTTTTCGGTGCCTGCATGATAACTTTGTGTTGCACCCCAGCAATCTCGAGATCGGCGAGTATCATGTGCTGTGTAGCAGTATAGTCCCACTCATCTGCGGGAACTTGCTGGAAATGCCACACATATTCCCCCGTATCGGGCCGTAAGGCGACGATGGAGGTCAGGTAAAGATTATCTCCCTGCCCGTTGCTGCGCTCACGATAGCTCCATGGGCTGCCATTTCCTGTCCCAACATAAAGAAGATCTAGTTCTGGATCATAGGCCATCGAATCCCACACGGTTCCACCACCGCCATGTTCCCACCACTCGCCGGCCCAGGATTGCGCAGCAATCTCCATCGCCGCGCTCTCAAACCCGGCATTTGGATCACCCGGCACTGTATGGAAGCGCCACATCTGCTTGCCGCTATCGATATCATAGGCAGTCAGGTAACCACGCACACCATACTCACCGCCGCCATTCCCGATCAGGACCTTGTCTTTCACGATACGAGGCGCACCTGTGATGGTGTAGGATCTGTCCTTGCTGGTAGTCTGAACACTCCAGATTTCGGTACCTTGCTCTGCATCCAAAGCCACAAGCCGGCCATCAAGCACGCCGACAATCACTTTGCCTTCATGATATGCCACGCCGCGATTGACGACATCGCAGCACGCGCGCCTGGCCCATGCGCCATCTACCTGGGGATCATACTCCCATAGCTTGTCTCCACTCGCTGCATCGAGCGCCATCACAACGCTCCACGGCCCGCTGACATACATCACGCCATCGACCACGATCGGTGTCGCTTCCACCCCTCGCAATGACCGTGCGCTAAAGTCAGCCGACCAAGCAACATCGAGTTGGTCGATATTCTTCGCTGTAATCTCCTCCAGGGGGCTGAAGCGCGTCTCCTGCGAGTTCAATCCATGCTGAGCCCAATCCTCATCCTCAACCAGCAAAACAAAGTCAGAACACCCCGCCATCACGAACGTGAGAAAGATCGCAATTTTAGACTTCATCTTGGATTCCAGCATGTTTGCACCCATCCACTCCCCGCGGGTCAGAGCTCCGAAAGTTATGAAACTGAATTCATAACGTGAATATTCAACTGTTATGGCAAGTCCTCCTGAGGATCAAGACCGCACCGTCATAGGCACGCACCCCGGCCAAAGTGCCAGAACCATACCATTGGGGGTGCTAGACATTCCCAAAAGGTGACACCTCTAACTCGCGGGGAGTGACATCTCTAATTTGCGCTTACAAAATCCCAGCCCGATATCCGCCATTATGTAAAGACCGGGTCGCTTGACGATTTCTCCAGCTTTTTCAGCACATTGCATTGGACTTGTGGGCCGTCGCCGAGCATTGGTGTCCTTACTGAAGCGCGGTGCCATAACCGGTCGCACGGGCAGCGAGGAGATCACCGTCTACAAGTCGCTTGGCGTTGCGGCGCAGGATATCGTGACCGCGCGGCGCGTTTACGAGTTGGCCTGCGAGCGGGATGTGGGGACGCTCGCCGGGGTCTGATCGGCGTTACCCGATAAGCAACGGCATAACCATCCGCTGTCTGCCCAATGACGCCTCCGTCACGATCACCACCAGAGGTGAAGAGAAGGGGCGCGCCGCCTGGGTTGAATCTGAGAAAATCAAGGATCGGGTGTTCGCTGACATCTCTCCTGAGGATCGCGTCCAGATGATCGATTTATTGCGCAGGCTGTCGGGCGAACTGAGCCAGTTCTAGGCTTCCGACTCACCTCGTCAGGATGACGATCAAATCGCGAAAAGAGAATACTTGAATATTCACGTGATTTATATATATTACTCTGAGCGCGAATCGGCAGATCGAAGGCGCTTTCTGGGAGGGTAATCGATGGGCAAGGATGCGGGCAGATCTGAGCTAGCACCTGCCAGTGATCTTGCAATAGCCATGCAGAGCGTATTCGTCGGTAAGATGTCAGATCTTGGTACGGGCCCTTCTGCAGCGATCAAGGATTGCATCGATGTCGCCGGCCAGGTGACCATGTGTGGATCTCGCGCACTCGCCAGCGCGGAGGCAGCTTTATCGGATGCGGATGTTGTTATACGCTTGAAAGCGGCGAAGATCGAGTTGCTCGGGCGTACCAACATGCACGAGCTTGCATATGGCGTGACGGGGGTAAACTCCTGGACAGGTACGCCGGTCAATCCGCAGTATCCTCATTTCATACCTGGCGGTTCGTCCAGCGGATCGGCCGTCGTAGTCGCTGCGGGTATGGTGGATTTTGCCATAGGCACGGATACTGGCGGTTCCGTGCGTGTGCCGGCAACCTGTTGCGGAATAGTCGGCTTCAAGCCGACCTTTGGTCGCGTAAGCCGCGAAGGTGTGCATCCGCGCGAAAGCAGCCTCGACTGCGTCGGTGTTTTTGCCCGCGATGTCACCAAGGCCGAAGAAGGCATGGCGATAATCTGCGAAGGCTGGACACGTGTCGAAGAGACAGGTTCGATCCCTAGTGTCGGGTACTTCACGCCAGATGGGGACGCGCAGATTGCCAAAGCAGTTCGCGCGGCAGCTAACGACGCATTTGATATCGCTGATATCGAAATCGAAGGCTTCAACGCGGCTTCTGGCGCCGGCCTTTCTATTATCGGACGCGAAAGCTGGAATGCGGTCGGGCATCTGACAGAAACCGGCCTCGTGGGGCGCGATGTGCACGAACGCCTGCTCGCTTCGTCCAAGATCACCGACCAGGACCTTGCCGCAGCCGAAGACGTGCGAACGCGCTTCACCGCTCAGATCGATGATCTGCTTGAGCAGTTTGATGCAATCGCGCTTCCAGCGATGTCATATCCGGTCCCAACTTTGCTTGAAGCAGCGGACACCGCAGCCCCTGCTCCGATCACCTTGGCTTGCCGCCCGTTCAATCTTTCCGGCCATCCGGCGATCGCCTTGCCGGTCGGCGAGGTTGAAGGACGACCGGTTTCGCTACAGCTGGTTGGCAGGAAAGGCGAAGACGAGGCGCTTTGCGCGTTGGCGCGCACAATCAAACCCCATTCAAGAGGAGATGCATGATGGGCATCGCGAAGCTCAAGACTGACGAAACGGTTTCGCTCGACGCTGTGCTTGCGGACGTCCGGTCACGCCGGGAGGAGTTCCAGAGCCTGCGGCATATCCCGCAAGATGTGATCGATCAGTTCAAGAAGCTGGGAATCTATCGGGGCCTGGTGCCGGAACAGTTTGGCGGCGCGGGCTGGAGTGCGCGTGAGTTCATGGAGGTGATCGAAGCGATCTCGGCAGCGGATGGTTCCGCCGGCTGGGTCGCGAGCTTTGGTTTCGCGACCAAGTACATCTCGTCGCTACCGGAAGAAACGCTCGCAGAGATCTATTCCGATGGTCCCGACATTGTCGTCGCGGGCGCGGTATTTCCGCCGCAGCTAGTCGAAAAACTCGATGGCGGCTACAAGGTGAATGGTCGCTGGGGCTTTGGCAGCGGCAGCATGTGCGCCGATATCATCGGTGCCGGAATCAAGGTGGAAGGCGAGCAGGGCGGACTGCCGCGCATGGCGTGGATGCCGCCAAAAAAGGTCCGCATCGACCAGACCTGGAACACCATGGGGATGCTCGGCACGGGAAGTCACGATCTTGTGGTCGAAGACGTCGTCGTGCCTGAAAACTATACTGCCATTCGCGGTGCGCCGCCGACGATCGACTGCCCATCCTATCGCTATCCCAGCATGGCGATGGCGGCACAGGTCCTGGCCGTCGTTGGCCTGGGCGTGGCGCGCGAAGCGATCAATGGAGTGGTTGGTATCGCGACCAAGAAGAATTCGATTACGGGCGCGCCTTCCATGGCAGATCGTCCGGGCTTCCAGATCGCGCTGGCGCAGATGGAAGCGCGACTGCGTTCAGCCCGGGCCTGGTTCTATGAAGAAACCGATCGGGTCTGGGAGAAGGCCGTCGCGGGCGATGAAATAACGAAGCACGATCAGGGCCTGCTGCGCCTCGCCAGCACACAAGCTGCAAAGGCGGGAGCGGATGTGGCCCGGCGCGCCTTCGAGCTTGCCGGGACCACCGGCATCTTCTCCGGCCACCCTCTCCAGCGCTATCTCAACGATGCGACAGTCGTCGCACAACACGCGTTTATTAACGATGGTACCTGGCAGTCGGGCGGGCAGTCACTGCTCGGCCTGCATACACCGCCTGGATATCCCTGAGGGAGAGCAAAAGAATGGCTGATAACAAACCCATCCGAACCCTGTTTTGCGGGGCAGTGCTGCAAGGCTTTTTCGACCTTCCCTCGGCTGAAATCATGACTGTCCTCAAGGCGACGGGAAAAATGATCCGCACCATCCGCGAGATGGACGGGGTGGAAGTGATCGGCACGATGGATGATGACGAGACCATGGTCGGCACATCGCCTGATGGCTTTCCCTGGACCTTCTACATCCTCGCGGACGTCGAAGATCGCGATAAGGCGGTCGAGGTTTGCAACCTGTTTCGCACAACCGAAGTGGGCGAATATCGTCTCTGGAAGTACATGCGGGTCGAAGCGCGCCTTGGCCGCGAACTGGTCATGCCTGAATGAGCGATCGGGCTATCCTTGAGCGCTTGAGCGATCTTGAAAGCGAGGCGGCGATCCGGCGGCTGGTCGCGCGATATTTCGCGATCTGTGACGACCTGGGCCCGCATACGCCATTCCCGGAGCTGGGAGAGCTATTCTCCGAAAATGCGCTCTGGGAAGGCAAGGGGCGCTACGCAAAGGCCTTTGGCCGATATGAAGGGCGCGCAGCGATCGTCGAGATGATCCGGTCCTACTGTGTGCCGATACCGCATTTTGCGATGACGGCGCATTTCTTCTCGAGCGAAAATCTCTCGGCAGCAGGCGCAAGCGGAGCAGGGCAGTGGATGATGTTGCAAACCACTGACTACGCCGATGGCACCTCCGATTTGCGCAGTGCGCGCCTGACCATGAAATTCGCCCGCGAGGGCGGCGTCTGGCGCATCGCGCACTTCAGGACAGAAAACATTTTTTCACGCCAGGTCGAGCCTTGGAACGATGAGGAAAACATCGCCGTGCCAGACCAGGCGACAAGCGGAGCTGAATGATGAGCGCTCAAAATTTTGCCAGCCTGGTAAAGCAGGACCGGGTCCATACCGCGCTCTACACAGACCCGGAGATTTTCGACGAAGAGATGGAACGCATCTTCAAGTCGACCTGGGTGTGGGTTGCGCATGACAGCCAGATTCCCAACAAGAATGACTGGATATCGACTCACGTGGGGCATGAGCCGGTGATCGTGAACCGTGACAAGAACGGTACGGTGCGTGTCATGCTCAATCGTTGCCGACATCGCGGCGCGACCATTTGCGAGAAGAAAAAGGGCAATTCGCCCGGCTTTGTCTGCCCCTATCACGCCTGGACCTATGGTGTTGACGGGAGCCTCAAGGGCCTGCCTTTGCCCAAGGGCTACAAGGATTTCGACAAGAGCGACTATGGCCTGATCCAGCTGCGCGTCGAAAGCTATAACGGGCTGATTTTCGCGACCTTCAACGAAGACGCGCCGCCGTTGGAGGAATTTCTCGGCCGTGCACGCCCGTGGATCGACCTCTTCATGAAGCAGGGCGGTGGCTACCCGGTCAAGACGCTGGGCGAACACAAGTTCACTTTCCCCGGCAACTGGAAAATTCAGCTCGAGAATACCACAGACGCCTATCACTTCCCGGTGGTTCACAAGAGCTTCCTCTCGTCGCTCGATGGCGACACGGAAGAGCTGTTCTCTTTCATGGATGCAGGCGGCTATGTCGAGGATCTGGGCAATGGCCACTCGGTCATGGTGATGATCCCCGACCTGGTCGACCTCGAAGAGAATCTCGACGAGCCGATCCCGGAGAGGTTCGAGGAATTGGCCGAGGAACTGCGCCAGGATCACAGCGAAGAAGAAGTCCGCAGGATCGTGCGCGCGGTGACAGGATCGGGCTTCAACGTGAACCTGTTCCCCAACCTTGCATGTTCAATGGCCTTCTTCCGCGTTTTGCGCCCGCTTTCGGTCGACGAGACCGAGATCCGTCATATCGCGATCGGGATGGATGGCGGCCCTGCTGCGGCCAACCGCATGCGCTTGCGCCTTCACGAACATTTTCAGGGGCCGATGGGTTTCGGGACAACCGATGATGCTGAGGCGTGGGAACGAGTACAGCGCGGAGCGCAGGGTGGCGAAGATAACGTCTGGATCATGCTCAATCGGGGTGAGGACAAGACCGAGAGCAACGCCGGCGATGTCACTGCCGAGACCGGGATGCGTGCCGCTTACCAGATGTGGAAAGAGGTAATGACCCAATGAACACGCTGACCGCAGATAGCAGGCTGGCTCATGTAGCCGAGTTCATCTCGCTCGAGGCGGATGTACTGGACCAGTATGACTACCAGGCCTGGCTCGCCCTGTGGGTCGAGGAGGGCAAGTACGTCGTCCCGGTGGAGCCCGACGAGCAGAATTTCGAGGACACGCTCAACTACGCTTATGACAACGCCGCGATGCGCGACATGCGCGTGAGGCGGCTGACGAGCGGAGAATCGATGTCGGCCTCGCACGCAGCCCGTACGCTGAGAAATGTGTCTCGTTTCCGTATTCTCGGGACGGAGGCCAATGGCGATCTTCGGGTTCGAAATGCGCAGACGCTGGTTGAATACAAATTCGATCGGCACAGGACCTTTGCTGCCAATGTCGAATGGGTGCTGCGTCCTGATGGTGATAGCTTCAAGATTGTGCAAAAGGTCGTCCGCCTAATCAATGGCGGAGACTCCCTTACCGGGCTGACCTTCCTGCCATGAGCATGCCGGATCATCATAACGTCGCACTCGTCACTGGGGGTTCGGGGGGTCTTGGTAAGGCTGTTTGCAAGCGGCTGCTGCGTGAAGGTTACCGCGTCGCTATGGCGGATATTGACAGCGCGGCGCTGGATAGAGCTGCGATCGAGCTGGATCACGCTGATTTTTTCACATGTGAGCTGGATGTCACGCAGCGCGCAAGCTTTGAGGCGGTACTGGCCGTGATCGCCAAGCGTTGGGGCGGAATTGGCGTCCTGGTCAACAATGCAGCTCTGACACGAACCACGCCATTGTTCGAAATCTCCCCGGAAGAGTTCGACGCCGTAACTGCGGTCGCACTCAGGGGAACCTTCCTCGGCTGTCAGACCATCGGCGCGCATATGCGCGAGCATGGCTATGGCCGCATCGTCAATATGGCTTCGCTGGCGGGGCAAAATGGCGGCGCGGCTACCGGGGCGCATTACGCAGCCTCGAAGGGCGGGATCATCACTCTGACCAAGGTCTTTGCGCGCGATCTCGCCGCAGATGGCGTCACTGTGAACGCAATCTCCCCGGGCCCGCAGGATCTGGATTCGGTGCGCGAATTGTTACCGCCGGAGAAGCTGGAGGCCGTGGTCAAGACAATCCCTGTCGGTGAACTGGGCGATCCCGACTATATTGCGCGCCTGGTTACACTGCTGGCCGATCCGCAAGCTACCTCTGCCACCGGCGCGACCTTTGATGTCAACGGCGGGCTTTACTTGCGATGACCTCGATAGAGCACATTGAGGTCATAATTGCGGATGTTCCGACCATCCGGCCGCATGTGCTCTCCATGACAACCATGCAGAGCCAGGCAGTGGTGCTGGTTTTTCTGCACCGCAGTGACGGGATCACAGGTGTGGGCGAGGCGACGACGATCGGCGGCCTAGCTTACGGCGAAGAAAGCCCCGAGAGCATCAAGATCAACATCGAGCGCTACTTTGCGCCGGTGCTGAAGCAATGCGACGCTGATGATCCGGTGGCGACGATAGCGCAGCTCGATAAACATATTGTCGGCAATCGCTTTGCCAAATGCGCGGTCGAAACGGCGTTGTATGACGCACTGGGACAAGCCGAAGGCAAGCCGGTCTCCGCCTATTTCGGCGGAGCTAGGGTTGATCGGCTGGAAGTCGCGTGGACGCTCGCAAGCGGTGACACAGCGGCGGATAACGAAGAAGGCGAGCGTGTGCTTGCTGATCGCAAGCACCGGCATTTCAAGCTCAAGATCGGCAAACGCGATGTCGTATCGGATTGCGCACATGTGGCGGCGATCGCCCGAGCCTTCGAGGGGCGGGCCTCTATCCGGGTGGATGTGAATCAGGCCTGGTCGCGCGAGCAGGCGCGCGAGGGGGCAGCTGCGCTGCAGGACGCGGGTGTGGCCCTGATCGAGCAGCCGATCGCCAAGGCTGACATTGCAGGCATGGCCGCCCTCACTGCGGATTTCGACATCGCGATTATGGCGGACGAGGCGCTTGCCGGACCGGATAGCGCGCGGCTTCTGGCAGCCGCGCGGGCAGGTGATGCTTTCTCGCTCAAGATCACCCAATCAGGAGGGCCCTCGGGCTGCGCCGAGGTTGCCCGTATCGCCAGTGGGGCCGGGATAGGCCTCTATGGCGGCACAATGCTCGAAGGCGGGATCGGGACCGTCGCATCGGCTCATCTGTTTGCCTGCCTGCCCGATCTGGCGTGGCACACTGAGCTGTTTGGGCCGCTCTTGATGACCGAAGAAATCCTGACCGAGCCGCTCGATTATTCAGAGTTCGGCCTGGCTGTTCCGCAAGGGCCGGGGCTGGGCGTGATGGTTGATCGCGCAAAATTGACGCGCTTTGAGCGCCGATAGGAGAGAAAGCAGATGCTGTTCATGGTAGAAATGGATCTCGACGTTCCTTACGATGTCGACAAGGTGCAGTTTGAAGACATGAAGGCGCGCGAGAAGGCGCGTTCGCAAGAGCTTCAGCGCGCAGGCAAGTGGCCGCATATCTGGCGGGTGGCGGGGCGCTACGCCAATGTCAGCATTTTCGATGTCGAGGATGCAGGCGAACTGCACGACATCATGATGAGCCTGCCGCTTTACCCCTTCATGACCGTCAAGGTTACGGCGCTGTGCCGCCATCCATCCGACATCCACGAAAACGATTGAATACGGGAGCTTAGCTATGACCGATATTGTCAAGACCAAGGAAGTGCAGGACCTGCTCGACCGCGCCAGCGGTCTCAGTGAAAGCGGCGGCAATCCGAGACTCAAGGCGATCATGCGCGATGTGCTCGAGGCTACGATGCAGATCATCGAGAAGCATGACATCGACGAAAGCGAGTTTTGGCAGGCGCTCAAATTCCTGCAGGATGGGGCAGGAGAGTTTGGCCTGATTGCACCAGGTGTTGGCATCGAGCATTTCCTCGATCTGCATATGGACGCCAAGGATGCCGAGGCCGGGCAGACAGGAGGTACACCGCGTACAATCGAAGGGCCGCTCTATGTCGCGGGTGCACCTTTGATTGATGGTGACCTGACCAAGACCAACGATGTCAATTTGACGGACGATCCGGACGATACCGAGACACTGACCATGTCGGGCCGCATTACCGGGCCGGACGGCGAGCCGATCAAGGATGCAGTGCTGCACGTTTGGCACGCCAACTCGCAAGGCTTCTATTCGCATTTCGACCCGACCGGGGCGCAGAGCGACTTCAACAATCGCCGCCGGATCAAGCTGGGCGAGGACGGGCGCTATGCCTTCCGGTCCAAGATGCCTCGCGGCTATTCCTGTCCGCCGGGCGGTGCGACTGCGAACCTGATGGAGATGCTCGGACGCCATGGCGACAGGCCGGCCCATGTCCACTTCTTCATTGAGGCTCCGGGCTATCGCACGTTGACGACGCAGATCAACTTTGGCGACGATCCTCACGCCCGTGACGATTTCGCCTTTGGTACGCGTGAAGGCTTGCTGCCGGTTCCGGATCGCAGCGGCGATACGGCCGACATCCAGTTCGACTTTCAGCTGCAGAAAGCCCGTACGGGCAATGACGAGGCGTTCTCGCAGCGCCCACGTGCGGAAGCCTGACCCAGCATGCAGAAGGTCTATCCGACGCCTGCTGCCGCGCTTGAAGGTGTGCTGTTCGACGGCATGACGATCATGTCGGGCGGGTTCGGGCTCTCGGGCAATCCCGAAAGTCTGATCCCTGAAATCAAGGCCGCCGGGGTCA
>Ga0181587_10005822_pt1 | contig 10042 bp, 10 predicted proteins | sample 071ome_27_FD_132463 | JGI IMG/M metagenome (GOLD analysis project Ga0181587, IMG submission 132463) | Coastal salt marsh microbial communities from the Groves Creek Marsh, Skidaway Island, Georgia - 071409AT metaG (megahit assembly) | ecosystem: Environmental > Aquatic > Marine > Intertidal...
GGAACAAAGGTCCTGGCCTTCATGGGACGAACCCACCTCTACGAAGAGCGCGGAGTGGACTCGGTCACCCACGCCGTGCGAACCGCGCACTTCGCCGGCTGCCAGACCATCATCTTGACCAACGGCTGCGGTGGATTGGATCCCGCGTGGTCACCGGGAACGCCAGTCCTCATCAAGGATCACATCAATCTGACCGGGACCAGCCCCCTGCACGGCCCGCACTTCGTAGACCTCACCGATCTCTATAGCCAGCGGCTGCGCGAGATGTGTCGGGAGATCGAGCCTGCCCTCCCCGAGGGTGTCTACTGCCAATTCCGCGGACCGATGTACGAAACACCCGCCGAGATCGGAATGGTCAAGGCCATTGGAGGAACCCTCGTCGGTATGAGCACCGCACTCGAGGCGATCGTCGCCAGAAGTCTGGGAATGGAAATTCTCGGGCTGTCCCTGGTCACCAATGCCGCCGCGGGCATGACGGGCGAACCCCTCAACCACGAGGAAGTCCTCGCCGCAGGTCAGGCAGCCGCTACCCGCATGGGCGAGCTTCTCGGCAAGGTCGTTCGGGCTCTTTAGAGATGGACCTCATCGAGCAAGCGCAGGCGTGGATCGCGCAAGATCCCGATCCCGCAACCAGGCAAGAACTTCACGACTTCATCACGAACAACGACGACGAACTCACCGACTGTTTCGCCGGACGACTCCAGTTCGGCACCGCCGGTCTCAGGGGCAAACTCGGACCCGGCCCCAACCGGATGAACCGCGTGGTGGTGATGCAAGCGGCCGCCGGACTCGCGGCATACATCAAGCAGCATCATCCGAACCAGGCCTCGATCGTGATCGGCTACGACGCCCGCTTGAACTCCGACGTTTTCGCGCGAGACACCGCGGCGATCATGCAGGGAGCGGGCATCAACGCACTCGTCCTCCCCAACGCTCTTCCCACACCCGTGCTCGCCTTCGCCATCCAACACCTCGGCACCAGCGCTGGAGTAATGGTCACCGCGAGCCACAACCCACCGCAGGACAACGGCTACAAGGTCTACCTGGGCGACGGATGCCAAATCGTTCCACCGGCTGACGCGGACATCGCCCGCGAGATCGAGCGCGTTGCTAACACGATGAGCGTCCTGGAAATCCCCACTGATGACGAGTGGGTGACGCTCGGCGACGATGTCCTCGAGGACTACATCGCCCGCACAGTGAGCCTGATAACCGAGGAGCAGAAGCAACAAAACGCGCAGGTGACCACCGTCATCACCCCGATGCACGGTGTCGGCGGCGAAACCCTGCACACGGTCCTCCAGCAAGCGGGCTTTCCTGCACCCATCCACGTCACAGAGCAATTCGAGCCCGACCCAAACTTTCCCACCGTCGCCTTCCCCAATCCCGAGGAACCGGGCGCTATGGATCTCGCACTCGCGAGGGCGACCGAAAATCAACCCGATCTCGTGATCGCGAACGATCCCGACGCAGACCGCTGCGCCATCGCGATCCCGACCGATAGCGGCTACCGAATGCTCACCGGAGACGAAGTCGGATCACTTCTAGGCTGGTGGGCCACCCAGCAAGACAGCAGCCGAACAACCCTCGCCCAATCCATCGTCTCGGGAACGATGTTGAAGTCCATCGCCGAAAATGCAGGACTTGCCTACGAGCACACCCTCACCGGCTTCAAGTGGATCGGACGCATCCCCACTCTCCGCTTCGGATACGAAGAAGCTCTCGGCTACTGCGTGGACCCCGAGGTTGTCAGCGACAAAGACGGCATATCGGCAGCCCTATTCGTAGCAACGACGGCAGCGCACCTGAAGGCTCAGGACAAGAATCTTCAGGACAAGCTTGACGACCTAGCGAAAGAACACGGCGTCCACGCCACAAAGCAGGTGTCGGTCCGCGTTAGCGATGTCGCCCGCATCGCCGAAGTGATGGCAAGCCTGCGCAACGAGCCCCCCGAGGCCATTGGCGGCCTCGATGTCACACGATTCATCGATCTCGAAGAGGGCAGCGACCTGCCACCCACCAACGGTCTGCTCTTCGAACTTGCAGGCAACGCACGCGTGATCGTGCGGCCCAGCGGTACCGAACCCAAGGTCAAGGCCTACCTACAAGCAGTAGTCCCTGTTGGCACCGAGCTCCAAGAAGCCCAGACACGTGCCCATCAGCAGATCACCGACCTTGAGGCAGACGTCCGCACCTGGCTCTGTTAGCGCCTGTCCGCAGCTCCCTCCACCTGCGGCACCACATCCACAGCCCACGAGTTCGATCTGTACGTGCTTTGAAAATCACGGGCTAATGGAGCATGTCCGAAGATGATTCTTTTGTGTTTGACACAAATCTAGGAGCGAAGGTACGGTTCCTCCCAGGGGCGCATAAGCATGGTGTCGAAGCTGAGGACCAGTTGCATGTGCTGGATGCGGCTCGCGTGGTCTTCATCCGCGACGCGACACGTGGACGGTCCAGGCGCGAGTGGCTGTTCCTCGGCGAAGGCCCCAGCGGGGAGGTCTTGGAAGTGATCGCTATTCCGGGAACGAGAGAACATTTCCTGGTCATTCACGCGATGCCCATGCGCAAGAAGTGGCAACCGTTGTGGAACTGGATGCAGCAAGGAGGTTCATCATGAGTACAACACCCAAGAAGGTGGAACCGATCTACACCACACCGGAAGCAGAGGGCTTCACGCAGGAAGAGATCGACGATCTGATTGCCGAGATTGAAAGCGACGACTACGACCTGCTCGAAAACGCGATCATGATCATCCGACCCCGAGGCAGGCAGTCCCTGACCGCTCCGGGAGTTCATTCCCCTCTGGTCAGCACAAGGGTCCCCGCCTCACTTCTTGACATGCTGAAGGCCAGAGCCGCCTCTGAGGGAATAAGCGTTTCGGAAGTGCAACGCAGGGCACTGTACGAATATGTGGGGCAGCCGCAGCCCTCAGCAAACTGACATCACTCAGAAGTCAGCCTGGGGCGTCGTGCTCGCGGTGGACTTCTCCAAGCGCCTCGAGCGCGCATAACCCACCGACTACCCTTCCACCGTGAACCTGCTTCCCACCCGTCCCCTCACGGACACCTCTAATTCCGGCCTGAAGGCCTTTCTGCACGGTCTGCCAGGCGTGGACGCCGTCGGCCTTGAGGCCCGAGCCGCCACCCTCGCCACCCGCTCCATCAAGAACGAGTCCAAGGCGTGGGCCATCGACACCGCCATCTCGATGGTGGATCTCACCACCCTTGAGGGCATGGACACCCCCGGCAAGGTCAAGGCGATGTGCGCGAAGGCCCTGCATCCCGACCCCACCGACAACAGCTGCCCGAGCGTCGCCGCTGTTTGTGTCTACGGCGATCTCGTCACCACCGCCCGCGAAGCAGTCGGCGACCGTCTCCACGTTGCTGCTGTCGCCACCGCGTTCCCCAGTGGCCGCGCGAGTATGGACGTCAAGCTCATGGACACCAAGCAGGCCGTGGCCGACGGTGCCGACGAGATCGACATGGTCATCGACCGCGGCGCTTTCCTTTCCGGCAACTACTCCAAGGTCTACGACGAAATTGCCGCCATCAAGGAAGCCTGCGGCGACGCCCACCTCAAGGTCATCCTCGAAACAGGCGAACTCAAGACCTACGACAACGTCCGTCGAGCTAGCTGGCTTGCGATGGAAGCCGGCGCCGATTTCATCAAGACATCCACCGGCAAGGTGTCCCCCGCCGCGACCCTTCCCGTCACGCTGCTAATGCTCGAAGCAGTCCGCGACTTCGAAACCAAAACTGGCACCAAGGTCGGCGTAAAGGCAGCCGGCGGAATCAAGACGAGCAAGGACGCCATCCGCTACCTCGTTGTGGTCAACGAGACCGTTGGCGAAGCATGGCTCAACCCCGACCTCTTCCGCTTCGGGGCATCGAGCCTGCTGAACGATCTCCTTCTGCAGCGTCAGCGCATGAGCACCGGCCATTACTCCGGCCCCGACTACGTCACCATCGACTAGGACAGGAACCAAACACCGCCATGACCTTCGAATACGCACCCGCGCCCGAGTCCCGCTCGGTGGTGGATATCGACGCCAGCTACGGCCTGTTCATCAACGGTGAGTTCGTCGACCCATTTGACGGGCAGCATTTCAAGACCATCAACCCGGCTACCGAGGAAGTCCTCAGCGAGGTTGCCGAGGCCGGCCAGGCCGACGTCGACGCGGCAGTTGCTGCAGCGCGTAGGGCCTACGACAAGACCTGGTCCAAGATGTCCGGCAAGGACCGCGCCAAGTACATCTTCCGCATGGCCCGGCTGATTCAGGAACGCTCACGAGAACTTGCGGTCTTGGAAACCCTCGACAATGGCAAGCCGATCCGCGAATCGCGCGATGTGGATCTCCCGTTGGTCGCAGCGCATTTCTTCTACCACGCGGGCTGGGCGGACAAACTCGAGTTCGCGGGCTACGGACCCAATCCGAAGCCACTCGGCGTCGCCGCCCAAGTGATCCCGTGGAACTTCCCGCTACTCATGCTCGCGTGGAAGATCGCACCGGCGCTGGCCTGCGGAAACACCGTTGTCCTCAAGCCCGCGGAGACCACTCCCCTCACCGCCCTCGCCTTCGCCGACATCTGCCAGCAGGCCGACTTGCCACCGGGCGTGGTCAACATCGTCACCGGCGCTGGAGACACCGGTCGCATGTTGGTCGAGCACCCGGACGTGAACAAAGTTGCCTTCACTGGATCCACAGAGGTTGGAAAAGCGATTCAGCGAGCAGTGGCCGGTACCAACAAGAAACTCACTCTGGAACTCGGCGGTAAGGCAGCCAACATCGTCTTCGACGATGCCCCGATCGACCAAGCTATCGAGGGCATCGTGAACGGCATCTACTTCAACCAGGGTCACGTGTGTTGTGCCGGTAGCCGGTTGCTGCTGCAGGAGTCCATTGCCGACGAAGCAATCGACTCACTCAAGCGCAGACTTCAGACGCTGCGGCTGGGTGATCCGCTGGACAAGAACACCGATATCGGTGCCATCAACTCATCAATGCAACTGGCCAAGATCGAGGAACTCACCCAGTCCGGCGAGGACGAGGGTGCTGAACGATGGAGCCCCGAATGCCCGATCCCGGACAAGGGCTTTTGGTTCCCACCCACCGTCTTCACCAACGTCACGCAGGCTCACCGGATCGCCCGCGAGGAGATCTTCGGGCCTGTCCTGTCCGTTCTCACTTTCCGCACCCCGGAGGAAGCAGTCGAAAAGGCGAACAACACACCCTTTGGCCTCTCCACCGGAATCTGGACCGAAAAGGGCAGCCGAATCCTGTGGATGGCCAACAAGGTTCGATCCGGCATCGTCTGGGCTAACACCTTCAACCGATTCGATCCCACGAGCCCCTTCGGCGGCTACAAGGAGTCCGGCTTTGGTCGCGAAGGTGGCGTTCAGGGCTTGGGTGCCTACCTTCATGTGGAGGATCCGTCATGAGCAGAGTCGACGTCCGTAAGACCCACAAACTCTTCATAGGCGGCGCCTTCCCCCGCAGCGAATCCGGTCGCACCTACGAGGTCACCGACGCGAAGGGCGAGTTCATCGCCAACGTCGCCCAAGCAAGCCGTAAGGACGCGCGTGACGCGGTCCTTGCCGCCCGGACAGCATTTGCGAAGTGGTCGACCGCCACCGCGTACAACCGCGGTCAGGTCCTATACCGGATCGCGGAAGTAATGGAGGGCCGGCGCGAGCAGTTGGTCCACGACGTCGCCCAGGCCGAGGGACTGTCTAGTAGGAAAGCCGCGCAGCAAGTAGATGCGTCCATCGATCGCTGGGTTTGGTACGCCGGTTGGGCTGACAAGTACGCCCAAGCGATCGGGAACACCAACCCCGTCGCAGGCCCCTTCTTCAACTTCTCGATCCCTGAAGCAACCGGCGTTGTCGCGGCCGTCGCACCGCAAGACAGAAGCATCCTGGGACTCACCAGCGTGATCGCGCCGATCGTCATGACCGGCAACGCTGTCATCGTTATGCCGAGTCCTTCGGCGCCGATCCCCGCGATCACCCTCGCCGAGTGCCTCGCTACATCAGATGTTCCAGGCGGAGTGGTCAACATCCTCACCGGCGCACCCGCCGAGGTGATGCCGTGGCTGGCCGAGCATGCGGACGTGAACGCACTCGACCTCACCGGGATCGTGGACGAAGCCGTTGCCGCTGATCTGGAAAGGCAAGCGGCCGGAACCGTCAAGCGCGTGCGTCAAGCAAAGCCCCATGCGAACTGGGACGCCACTCCCACCCTGTCGCGCATCCGTTCATTTACAGAGATTAAGACTGTCTGGCATCCCCTGGGTCTTTGACGTGATCACGTTGTCGGCCGAGGAAAATGCCTAGGCTCCAGGCATGACCACAAGGCGACTCTTCGCAATCGGAGCAGGCATTACCTGGTTCGGCTTGGCGCTAGGAATGGCTCTCACCATTCTCAACGTCTATCCGCCGGTTGACATTCCACCGAATTCGCTCGGGGAAAACAGCGACGGCCTGGCCGGGCTATTCGGCCGGGTGGTGGATTCGCTGAGCTACTTCACCAACCTGAGTAATCTTCTGGTCGCAGTCGTGCTAACCATGCTGGCGCGAAATCCTGAGCGGCGAGGCGCCGTGTGGTCAGCCGTTCGCATGGACTCGCTGGTGATGATCTCGATCACGGGTTTGATTTACGCCATAGTGCTAGCTCCCGACGCTCAGGTCGAGGGCCTCGACATCATCGTGAACGCGATGAAGCACTACATCGTTCCGGCGATGACGGTGCTCCTGTGGTTACTTCTCGGCCCTCGTCGGCAGTTGACCTTCGGCTCGGTGTTTACCGCGCTCGTGATACCCATCGCCTGGGCCGGGTACACGCTGATACGCGGTGAGTTCATTGCCGCCTATCCCTACGGCTTCCTGAACGTGGTCGCCTACGGCTTGCCCGCAGTAGTCGTGAACATCGCCGGGGTAGCAGCACTCGGAATAGTTCTTGGGCTGCTGTTTTGGGGCATCGACCGACTTCTCGGGTCGCGTCAGCAAGCGTGATCTATGCGTAGGCGGTAGCGAGCGCCGTTCGGGCGGCGTTCGCAGCCGCGGCGCCGTAGGAGCCGCCGAACAGGATTGCGTGCACGACGAGCGGGTAGACCTGATGCAGCGGCACACGAGTTCGGAATCCCTCTTCCAAGGGCCACTGTGCGTGATAGGACTCCAGGACCTCTTCAAGGAACGGTAACCCGAAAAGCGCGAGCATCGCGAGGTCACTCTCTCGATGTCCGCCGTGCGCGGAAGGATCGATAATTACGCAATCACGTTTGCGCCACAGCACGTTTCCACTCCACAGGTCGCCGTGTACCCGGGCGATTGGTTCGGCAAGCCCAATGAGTCGGGAGTCCTCGGTTTCCAGAGCATCGGCGAGATCGTGCAGGTCGCTTGCCTCGCTGGCAGAAAGAGCATTGCGGGCTCGGGCACGCTCGGCAAGGGGTCGGATCCGAGCCTGGGCGTAGAAAGAACCGAACGTCTCCCACATCCCCTCAGGAAGTTCGAGATCGGCAATGAACGAGCGGTGACAACCCGGCGGCAGTTGGCCGAATCCGTCGGCACCGGCGCGATGGGTATTGGCGAGTTGCGCGCCGAAGGTACGGGCGGCAATAGGACTCGGCGCGGTGGTAGGAACGAAATCGAGCGTCAGATGATCGGTGCCGACGTCGCGAATCCAGGGCACAGGACAACCCTCGTTGTCTTCGTGAGCTCGGCGCAGCCAGGTCAGACTGTGCGCCTCGTAGGCGTACGCCTGAGGCGTCGAACCCGCTCGCCGCTTGACGAATACATTGGCGTCATCTCGCCACCTTCGCCTGACCAACGGCTAGAGGTCCGGGTGCTGTGAGTTCTTCCGCTTGCGCCAGAAGTACACGCCAACCGCAGCCGCGGTCACGACAACGGTGACCGTAATGATCACCGGCAAAGCCTTGCGGGCCTCTTCTAACGCTTCCTCAGCGACATGCAGACCCTCCTCCGCGATCGCGAGCGCGCTATCAGTGTTGTCAAGGGCGTGACGCACTTTGCCGAGCTCTTCTCGAAACTCCTCAACGCGACTTTGACCTTCTTCGAGTGCTTCGATAACCGCCATTGCATTCACCCCTCTTTTACTCCTGCATCTTCAGCCTTGAGTTCCGCGTAGACCGGCTTGATCCGCGTATTGATGATGTCCAGTCTCTCATCGAAGGGCAGGAAGGCGCTCTTCATAGCGTTCACTGTTAGCCATTGCAGGTCATCGAGAGTCCAGCCGAAGGCCTCGCAGCACAGTTCCATTTCGCGGGACATCGAGGTACCGGACATGAGCCGGTTGTCGGTGTTGAGCGTGACCCGGAAATTGAGCTTGCGCAGCATCCCGATGGGGTGCTCGGCGATAGATGGCGCCGCACCGGTCTGGACATTGCTCGATGGACACAGTTCCAATGGAATACGTCGATCGCGAACGTATGCGGCGAGCCTTCCCAACGACGGGTTGTCAGCGTCGGTCACGTCGATGTCATCGACGATGCGCACCCCGTGGCCGAGTCGATCGGCACCACACCACTGGATCGCCTCCCAGATGGACGGCAGACCGAATGCCTCGCCCGCGTGAATGGTGAAGTGCGCGTTCTCGCGTCGGAGGTATTCAAAGGCATCGAGATGACGGGTGGGAGGGAAACCAGCCTCAGCCCCAGCGATATCGAAGCCGACGACGCCACGGTCGCGGTACTCGACCGCGAGTTCGGCGATCTCCTTGGAGTGCGTTGCTGTGCGCATCGCCGTGAGCAGGACACCCACGCGAATCCAGTGCCCCCGGGCCCTCGCGGCCTCGGTGCCCTCCTCGAACCCCGCGAGGACCGCGTCGATCACCTCGTGCAAAGTCAAGCCCTTTGCCACGTGAAGTTCGGGAGCGAAGCGGACCTCGGCATAGACGACACCGTCAACCGCCAGATCCTCGGCGCACTCTCGCGCAACACGGGTTAGTGCCGGTGCGGTCTGGGTGACTCCGACGGTGTGCTGAAAGGTCTCGAGATACCTCTCGAGTGAACCCGAATAGGCCGATTCTGCGAACCAGCGTCCGAGTTCGTCCGCGGAGTCAGCCGGCAGGCCCTGGTAACCAGACTCCCGAGCCAAATCGATCACTGTCTGAGCCCGAAGTCCACCGTCTAGATGATCGTGGAGCAGCACCTTGGGCGCCCGAGCGATTGCGTTCGGTGACGGTGATGTAGCCATGAGGAGAACTTAACCCGTTCACCTTCCAGACGAGGGATGCGGACGACGGGTCTCACAACATCCGAGCAGTTTCAGGGGACCCACAACGCCCTAATGGTGCACACTCGGAGGTTATGGACGGGATTGGTCGCATCGCTTGGTTGATGATCTCGCACGTAGAGGCCCTTTCATGACCGCAGGCCCTTCCCACGGTGCGTTGCCGCAGTTCCTGCGGTATCTCGCATCGCTGCCAGAACCGGATGCCGTCGCCCGCGCGTTGCTCCTAGGGCCGATGGCTGTATTCGACTCGGCTGCGATTTCTATCACCACTATCGATGACGATTGCCTCGTGCTCAATGGCACCAGCGGATACGAAAAGGATGAAGTTCAAGGCTATTGGCGCGTTCCTTTGTCGGTGCCCACTCCCTTCAACCGTTGCGTGCACGAGGCAGAGGTGCTCATCGACGAGATCGAGCAGATCACCACGAGTTTCGAGGCGTTGCGGGTTGACGAGGGCCTGTGGCAAGGATTCATGGATCGCTTCGGCATCGGTCAGGTCATCAGTGCGCCGATCGTGCTTCAGGGCACAGTCATCGGAGCTTTCGGGGGCATCACGCGCAGTAAGCGACAGTGGACCTCTTTGGACTTCGCGTTGCTCGACGGGATCTCTTCGGCACTCGGGTTGTGGATGACGCATCCGGAAACGCCCGCCCCGCGGAGCAACCGTCTGGCTCGTCCAGAAATCGGCCTCCTTCATCTGACCGAACGCCAAAAGCAGATCCTGGTGCTCGTCGAGGCCGGCAAGTCCAATACCGCTATCGCGCATGCCCTCGGCTATTCGGTTTCGACC
>Ga0181587_10005828_pt1 | contig 10040 bp, 9 predicted proteins | sample 071ome_27_FD_132463 | JGI IMG/M metagenome (GOLD analysis project Ga0181587, IMG submission 132463) | Coastal salt marsh microbial communities from the Groves Creek Marsh, Skidaway Island, Georgia - 071409AT metaG (megahit assembly) | ecosystem: Environmental > Aquatic > Marine > Intertidal zone...
CGGTGTGGTGCCGACCCTGATCCACGATGGCAAAATCATCATGGATTCCAGTGTAATCTGCGAATACCTGGATGAGGTGTTCCCGCAAACCCCGCTGACGCCGTCGGAGCCGGCGGAACGCGCTCGTATGCGCAAATGGATGCGCTATATCGAAGAGGTCCCGACCGCGGCGGTTCGTTTTCCGTCCTTCAACATGGCTTTCCTGCCCCGCTTCGATGGCCTGAACGAAGAACGGTTCTTTGCCGAACAGGCTGACGTGCGCCCGCTGCGGAAAGGATTTTTCCGGCGCATGGGCCCGACCGGCTTTGCGGACGAGGATATCGAGGAATCGTTCGACCAGATTTCAAAAACGGCCGCCCGCATGGACGAAGCCCTGACCGACGGCCCGTGGCTTCTGGGCGAGATGTACACGCTCGCGGATGTCATCGTCGCGCCGCTGATCGACCGGATGGCGGATCTTGGCCTCGCGCATCTGTGGGAGAACGACTGTCCGCGCGTTACCGACTGGTATGCCCGCATCCAGGCCCGGCCCTCGTTCGACATCGCTTTCTACAAGGGGGCCAGGCTGACCGAGTTTCTGGATATTCGCCCCTGGTCGAAACACGCGCACGGATGACGGCCATCGCCGCGCTGGACCCTGACCGCCGACAGGCCGTATAAACGGGGCTCATACGCGAACGGACAGCATGAACGACAGTTTTACAGCCTTTAACGAAACCGATGTCGGCGCGCCCGCCGGCATTGTCCTGCACGGGCCGGACGAGTTCGAAGGAATGCGCAAGGCGGGACGTCTCGCCGCGGAATGCCTCGACATGATTACCGAGCACGTCGTCCCCGGCGTGACGACCGATCGGCTGAACACGATCTGTCACGAATTCACCCTCGATCATGGCGCGGTGCCCGCGCCGCTGGGATATCGCGGGTTCACGAAATCGATTTGCACATCGGTGAACCACGTTGTCTGCCACGGTATCCCGGGCGACAAGGTCCTGCGCGAAGGGGACGTGATCAATATCGACGTCACGCCGATTCTGGACGGATGGCATGGCGATTCATCGCGCATGTATCCGGTCGGAAAAATCGGCGTCAAGGCACAGCGTCTGATCGACGTGACATACGATTCCCTGATGATGGCGATCGATATCGTCAAGCCCGGCACCAGCCTGGGCGATATCGGCCATATCATTCAGTCCTTCGTCGAAAGCGAACGGTTCTCCGTGGTGCGCGATTTCTGTGGCCACGGACTGGGACGGGTGTTTCACACGCCGCCGAGCGTTCTCCACTACGGAAATCCGGGCGAAGGTCTGCGATTGCGCGAAGGCATGTTCTTTACGATCGAGCCGATGGTGAACGCAGGCCGACCGGAAACCAAAATCCTGGCGGACGGGTGGACGGCGGTGACCAAGGACAAGTCTCTGAGCGCGCAGTTCGAGCATTCGCTGGGCGTTACCGCCGACGGCGTTGAAATCTTCACGCTGTCACCCAAGGGATACGACAAGCCGCCCTACAACGCCTGACCGGCGCTTCGAACTCAGAATCCCTGCAGGAACACAACCTCCGGCGACTTGGGCATGTTGCGAAGGCTGACCAGGATAGTGTCACTGTCTTGTCTGCGCACGGTCCATTTGTCGCGAGCGCGCGCGATGAATGCCTCCGTTCCACCCATGGATCCGAAGTGCATCGGGATCACCATCCGCGCCTTGATGTCGCCCAGCACGCGGAACAATTCGTCATGGCTCATCGTCCACATCCCGTCGATGGGCGCAAACGCGATGTCGATCAGGCCGAGCGACGCCAGCTGGTTCTTGGACAGATAGTGGTGCAGATGACTGATATGGACCGCGCACAACCCTAAGGCTTCGAACACGAACATCGAATTGCCGTTTCTTAGCGTCCCGTCACCATTCTCCATCAGGTTCGTGGCGACATTGCGGACACGGATATCGCGAAACTTCAGATTGTGCTTCGCGACGCCTCCCTTCGGGTCCCATCCACGCAGGACATGAAGGATGCGTTTGTCAGGAGCGTAGGAAAAATGGGTATCGTGCGAATTGTTCATCGTCACGATATGCGGCACCCGTTCGCCCGGCACGTAGTCGTTGTAATCCGTCAGGATCCGCGCGCCTTCCGGCGTCTCGATCTGAAACGTCGAATGTCCGACGAAGGTAATCCGCAGGTGATGCGCCGGCACCGGCGCCACTGGTTCGCCGGCCGCCGCCCGCATAAAGTACGGGTGCGGCGTGCGCAAAGGGGCCTGTGCCATGCCGGCACAACTGGCAAGGACGGGGGTGACCGCGGTCGCGGCAAAACCCAGTCCCAACAGGGTGCTGGCCAGCAATGCGGTCAGTCTGTTTCGGTATCCCGATATCATCGATCCCCCCGTCTCTTCGCCATCTCACGAATGTTAGCAACGATCTCCGCCGCAAGAAATGCCGCGGCGGCATCAATTCCGGGTGATAAAAATTCCCCCGGAGAGGCACCTGTCACGGGGAAACGGATATGGCGGACAAAAAGAACCGCCCCAATTTTTTCAAACGCCTGATGCGCGGAACGCTGATGGAAAAACTGGGCGTTTTCGGCCCGGCGCTCGCCATACTGATCGCGGGGTTCGCGGTTGCGGGGAATTTCGTAAAGCCGGCGCCGCCCGACAGCCTGACCATCGCCAGCGGCGGCCCGGACGGTGCCTATTACGGCTACGCCCAGAAATTCAGGGCGATCCTGGCGCGGGAAGGCGCGGAACTGGACATCAAGGTGACCTCCGGATCGGTTCAGAATCTCGCCATGCTCCGCGCCGGCGAAGTCGATGCGGCCTTCCTGCAGAGCGGTATCGCGAATCCGATGCCGGACGATGCGCTGATTTCCCTCGGCAGCCTTTACTTCGAGCCGCTCTGGGTATTTCACCGCGCCGGCGCACGGATCGACCTGCTCAGCAATCTGAAAGGAAAGACCGTCGCCATCGGCGGGGTCGGTTCGGGCACCCGCCGCTTCGTCGAACCGCTTCTCGCCCGCAACGGGATCGACAGGACCAATACGAAGATCGTCGACCGGGGCGGCAAACCCGCCGCCGATGCCCTTCGGCGCGGCGAGGTCGATGCCGCCTTTTACATTGCGTCCGCTGAATCGCCGGTGATCCGCGCCCTGGTGCAGGATCCCGCCTTCGAGCTTCTCGATTTCAAGCGGGCGGAGGCCTATACCCGCCACTATCTGTATATGTCGAAAGTCACCCTGCCCCGCGGCATGGTCAGTTTCACCGAGGACGTACCGCGCAAAGACAAGACGCTGGTAGCGGCCGCGGCGACGATGGTGGTCCACGAAAACCTGCATCCTGCTCTGCGAACCCTGCTGCTACGGGCCTCATCGGAAATATTCGAAAGCGGCGGATTTTTCGAAAATCCGGGACAGTTTCCATCGGCCAAATACGTCGACTTTCCGCTGAGCGACAAGGCGCGCCGTTATATCGTCGACGGACCGTCGCTGCTGGACCGCTATCTGCCGTACTGGGTGGCCGACATGATCGTCAGGCTGTCGATCCTGCTGCTGCCGCTGATCACGCTGATGATCCCGCTGATGCGTATCGTACCGCCGCTCTATAAATGGCGCATGCGGTCGCGGATCGTCCGCTGGTACAAGGACATGGTGAAGGTCGAGGAGCAGGTCCGAAACGCGGAAACAGCCGAAGAGAGAGAAGCGGCCTTCGCGCGCCTCGAAGAAGTCGACGAAGAAGTCAGCCAGGTAAAGGTGCCGGTCGGCTATCGCGATATGCATTACACGCTGCGTTTTCATATCGACCTGATGCGCAATATGCTGCATCGCAAGGAAGACGAGGCAACGGATTCCGCGAATGAAGCTCAGCACTGACCGCATCCTGACCACCCATACCGGCAGCCTGCCGCGCAGTCCGCGACTGACCGACCTGCTGCTGAAGCAGGAACAGGGCAAGGACATCGACGAACGCGCCCTTGCGGAAACCGCCGCGGCGGACGTCGCGCGTGTCGTGCGCGGACAACTCGACGCCGGATGCGACGTTATCAACGACGGCGAGCAGCCCAGGGTCGGGTTTCAGACCTACGTACCGCGCCGCATGTCGGGCTTCGGCGGCGAATCCAAACGTCCGCCGGTGCCGGATTTCATCAAATTTCCGCAGTATGCCGATCTGGTCAGGTCCCGCGGCGTGCGCAAAGCAAAGATCGACAGCGCGCCGGAAGCAATAGCGGCCGTGCGTTACGGCGATCTGGCCGACGCCCGCGAGGAAGCGAAGTTCTTCTCGGACGCGCTCGACGCGGCAGGCAACACCGCCACCGAAACATTCATGACGGCCGCCTCGCCCGGCATTATCGCCGTCACCATGCTGAACCGGCATTACGACCGCTACGAAGACTACGTTTACGCGCTCGCCCGCGAAATGAAGACCGAGTACGAATTTATCGTCGGCGAAGGACATTTGCTGCAACTGGACTGCCCGGATCTGGCGATGGAGCGCGGACGCCTGTTTGCAGACAAATCTCTGGCCGAATTCCGGGATGCCGTCGCCCTGCATATCGATGCCATCAACCGGGCGGTTGAGAGCATTCCGCGGGATCGCATCCGCCTGCATTGCTGCTGGGGAAACTGGGATGGCCCGCACGTGGACGACGTCGATCTCGCCGAAATTCTGCCGCTGCTGTACGAGGCCAGGGTCGGCGCGCTGAGCATCCCGCTCGCCAATCCGCGGCATCAACACGAATACGCCGTGATCAAGCGCGTTCCGCCGCCCCACGACATGGCGCTGATCGCCGGTGTGATCGATCCGACGACCAATTTCGTCGAACATCCGCAGGTCGTGGCAAACCGTATCGCCGAGGCCATTGACGCCATCGGTGACCGCGAACGCGTTCTGGCCGGTACCGATTGCGGCTTCGGCACCTTCGCCGGCAGCGACATGGTGGCCGGCGACGTCGTCTGGGTCAAACTTGCCACATTGGCGGAAGGCGCGCGTCTTGCGTCCTCTCGCGCCTGGTGACGACCGGATGTCGTTTACATCCAACGAAAGAGACATGCTGCCATGACACAGCCCATCAGCCGCTACCCTGTTCCCCAGCTTAAAGACCTTCCCGACGACATCCGGGAAAGAATTCTCGCCGTGCAGGAAAAGGCCGGGTTCGTACCCAACGTTTTTCTTACCCTCGCCCACCGGCCGGACGAATTTCGCGCCTTTTTCGCCTATCACGACGCGCTGATGGAGAAAGACAGCGGTCTCACCAAGGCCGATATGGAGATGATCGTCACGGCGACATCCGGCGCGAACGACTGCCTGTATTGCGTCGTGGCCCATGGCGCCATTCTGCGGATCCGCGCGAAGAATTCGCAGATCGCGGATCAGGTGGCGACCAACTACCGGAAAGCCGATATTTCACCCCGCGAAACGGCCATGCTGGATTTTGCGGTGAAGGTCAGCCTCGACGCCGCCAGGATCGACGATTCGGATTTCGACACCTTGCGCGGCCACGGATTTTCCGACGAGGATATCTGGGACATTGCCGCGATTTCCGCCTTTTTCGCGCTTAGCAACCGCATGGCCAGTTTTACGTCGATACGACCGAACGACGAATTCTACACGATGGGACGTTGATCGCTGTTCACCGATACGTCCAGCGGTTGTTCTCTCAAGCGGTAGACCGCAGAATACACCCATGCCCGCCGCACCAGACAAACCCCACCATCTCGGTCATCGCGAAAGACTCCGCGCCAAAGTGCTAGACCGGGGTGCGGACAGTCTCGCCGATTACGAGCTTCTGGAATATCTGCTGTTCGGCGTCCGCCGCCAGGGCGACACCAAACCGACAGCCAAGGCGCTGATTGATCGGTTCGGCTCAATCGCCGGGGTGCTGTCGGCGTCTCCCGCCGATCTGGCCACAGTCAAAGGCGTCAGCGAAGCGAGCATCGCGATGATTGCTGTCGTTGCCGACCTCGCCCGCCGTGCGGTGCGCGAGGAAGTGGCCGACGGACCGGTGCTGTCATCCTGGACCAGGCTGATAGATTACCTCCGCGTCGCCATGGGCCACGGCAAGACAGAGGAATTCCGGGTGCTGTTCCTCGACAGCAAGAACCGCCTCATTCGCGACGAAGTCCAGGGCCGGGGGACCGTCAACCGTACAGCCGTCTACCCCCGTGAAGTCGTCAAACGCGCCCTTGAACTGGGCGCTACGGCCATCATCATGGTTCACAATCACCCGTCCGGCGACCCAACACCGTCCCGCGCCGATGTGGAAATGACGGAGGAAGTCCGCGATGCCGGCGAACTTCTCGGCATCGTCCTGCACGATCATGTGGTGATCTCGAAATCGGGACACGAAAGCTTCAAGTCGATGGGGTTGCTCTAGACGGCAGGCTGCTCACGGAGTTTTGAGGTTCTCGGTAACAGGCCTCAGGATGAAAGCTTCTTTTAACGTGTTATCCTGGTGGAAGCCGGAAGACATTGATATGACCGCTCTCGCCCCCGTTCTGACCGCCCTCGCGGCCATCGGGCTGCTGATATTCACCGCCCGCTGGATCAACCGGCGTTTCGGGTTCACGGTCACACTTCCCCCGCCGCCGCCCAGAACGCCGGAGGAAATCCAGTGGGAACGCGAACGCCGCACGCTGAAGCTCTGCCTGCGGCATCCCTATTGTTGATCTGAAATAATCCGAAAAACGCAACCGCCGGCCGCCGCGCTGACCTGAATGAGCCTGCTGCAGCGGCCGGGGTCACCATCGTCCTTACGCCTCCTGCGTTCGGACTTCCTCCCTGTCCGGTGCGGGCGCCTCAGCGCTCTCCGCACCGCCAATGTGAAGATACTGAGACTCGAATAAGGCGATATTAGGGCAAATCGGCAGTCACCGATTCGCACAAAAAAAAGGGCGGCCCCGCGGGACCGCCCTTCGTTTTATTCGATATGCGCCGAATTTACCGGCCGGTACGCGCCAGGCTGTTGACCCAGCCCTTCATGCGGCCCTTGCCGTTGGCGATCTGCTCGTCGGTGAACCAGTCGGACAGATTGACTTTCTCGACCGCGTAGACCGGGCGCAGGAAGTCGCTCTCGTAACCGAACGGCACCGTGCAGTCGATGCCCATCCCGCCTTCGAACCGGGTGTTCGACGCGGTCCATTCCTTGTCGCCCGCGGTCATGCGTTCCGCCGGCATGAAGGTCTGACCCCGGCCGCCCGGGATCGGGTTCAGGATGTCGGTATGCGGGTTCACGCGCGTTGTGATGTTCCACATCACGTCGTCCATGTCGTACGGATCGGCGTCTTCCGACACGGCGATACAGATCCGCGCACCCTGGGATGTGGACAGGATCGCCGACATGAAGTTGCGCTGCCAGCCTTCGTCGATCTGGTTGCGCTTCTTCACCTGGATGATCGCCCCGCCCCAGTCCGTCATGCAGTAAGGGATCACCACGTCCTGAACGATACCCGGCTGCATCCGTTCGCAGAGATTGAACATCGCCGCCTCGCGGATGGTGGTGTCGATGTTGTGTTCGTCCAGCGTATGTACCGCCAGCGGAAAGATGATGGGTTTCGACTCGGGCTTCCGCATGGTGACGGCCGTACAGTGGAACGTCGGCGCCTTGTACGCCTTGCCCATGTAGCCCGCCCATTCCGGATGGAAGTGGAAACGGCCCTGAACGCCGGCTTCCTCCGCTTCCGCGGTTTCATACCGCCGGTCGCGCGGATTGACGTAGCCTTCGAGCACCACTTCGCAGTCGGCAACGGCATAGGCGTCGACCGTGCGCGCCTTGACCATCCGCACGGGCGTGCCCTGGATGGCGCCGGCGATGCCGATCTCGTCGCAGCCCTGCGGCAGGATCACGTAGTCGAAACCCGCGCCGGCCATCAGCGTGCATGACGGCGGCAGCCCGAAGCACATCGTGATCGGCACAGGCTCGTCGTCCTTGTAGTGCTTGGACACGACCTGCCACATGTGCGAGCCGGGCGAAATCTGGAAAGTGCCCACATTGCCCCAGCGGAAGTTCATCCGGTTGTAGCCGAGGTCCGTGCCGCCGTCGAAATACTTGCCCGCAACAACGCGGTTGCCGGAGCCGACCGTCAGTTCCGGTTCGAACTCGGTGTGCCGTATGGGGATGATGTAGTCGTTTACATTCACCGGGTCCTCTATCACGACTTCCTGGCACGGCGCTTCGTCCTGGCCGATTTCGACCGGCGCCAGCGGGTGGTCCAGCGCATAGGACAGTTTGCGGGTGCGATCGACATCATCGGTCCAGCCAAACATCTTGTTGATGACGTTCATGTCGCCGAACAGGTTGGTGACCGCCCGGTGATTGGGCTTGCCAACGACGTTGTTGAACAGGATCGGGCAACTGCCGTCCATGTTCTTCTGGATCGCCGTCAGTTCGATATCGGGATCGACCGGATGATCGGTCTCCATCAGGTCGCCCTCGGCCTTCAGCCATTCGAGCGTCCCGCGAAGGTCCATGATCAGTTCCGACGCCATGCCCGGCATCTTCATTTCTGCTGCACACATGTGATTTCTCCTTTTCCCGTTTCCGATCCCGCGTTTGTCGGCGGGGAAACGGCTGGAATGCCGCGTTAATCGGCGGCAAAAAATGGCCCGCCGGGTGTGCCGCCCGGAAAGCCGCTCAGGTGCTTGAAAATGGAAACCGCGTAAGCGGCCATCCCGGGCAGGAATACTGCCGAAAAATCCAGATCAAGCCTCCGCACGCGGGGAATTTGTCATCCCTTTACGCCCTGGATTTCGCCGAAAGGTGTAGCCTAGAAATGCTTAGATATGCAACTATTTAGGCGGCGCGCGGTCCTAATCCCCGTTCGCGCCCAATCCTGCCGGAAACGGCCAAAAACTCCTGGAGGAAATGATGAAACGCATCCGACTTCCCGTCGCGTTAGCAGCGGGCGCTACACTAGCCGTTCTGTCCCCCGCCCATGCCCAGAAATCCGTGGCGGATTTTTATAAGGGACGCACCGTCACGATGATCGTGGCATCATCGGCCGGCGGCGGATACAACGCCTATGGCCGCGCCATCGCCAAGCACATCGCCAAGCACATCCCCGGCAACCCGACGATGATCGTCAAGAACATGCCGGGCGCCGGCGGGCGCAAGGCAACCGCCTATCTTGCCAATGTCGCGCCCAAGGACGGCTCGGTCATTCTCGGCACCCAGCCCGGCGCACTGGTCGAGCCGGTTCTCGGCGATGCGAAAAAGATCAAATACGACCCGTCCAAGTTCGGCTATGTCGGCAGCGCTGCCGGGTTCACCACCGTGTGTCTGGTCCGGTCCGACCTGTCGGTCAAATCCTTCGCCGATCTGCAGAAAAAAGAGGTCGTGTTCGGCGGCGATCAGCTCGGCTCGACCACCCACGATCATGCCAACCTGTTCAGAAACGTGGCAGGCGCGAAGATCAAACTGGTCAAAGGCTACAAGGGTACGAAGAACCTCGTTCTCGCGATTCAGCAGAAGGAAATCGGGGGGTTCTGCGGCTACGCCTGGGCCTCGCTGATGAGCCGGGCACCGCATCTGGTGAAAGACAATATCGTCAACCTTATCGTGCAGTTCGGGCTAAAACCCCACAAAGCCGCAACCGCCGCAGGCCTGCCTCCGATCTGGGATTTCATTAAGGATCCTGTGAAGAAACAAGTGGCGGAGCTAATCGCAGCCCAACAGGTTTTCGGACGGCCCTATATCGTTGCCGATGGCGTGCCTGCGGACCGCCTGGCCGCCTTGCGGGCGGCGTTTGACGCCACGATGCAGGATCCGGCGTTTCTCGCGGATATGAAAAAATCACGGCTCGATGTCAGCCCGACCCCGGGTGCGGAGTTCGAAGGGCTGGTTCGCAAAATGTTTGAAGCGCCCAAAAACATCCAGAACATGGCGCGGGCGGCAATCTCGAAATAACGCCGCGCAGCAAGACAACCCGCCGCCGGCACCAATGCATCGCCGGCGGCGGATCTACGCTTTTTCCGCCGGACGCCCGGCCATCATCCGGACGGCCCGGTATTCAATCACCTTGTCGCCCTTCTGATTCATCACGTTGTTCATTGTGGTGAC
>Ga0181587_10005830_pt1 | contig 10039 bp, 8 predicted proteins | sample 071ome_27_FD_132463 | JGI IMG/M metagenome (GOLD analysis project Ga0181587, IMG submission 132463) | Coastal salt marsh microbial communities from the Groves Creek Marsh, Skidaway Island, Georgia - 071409AT metaG (megahit assembly) | ecosystem: Environmental > Aquatic > Marine > Intertidal zone...
CTTTGATTCTCTATGATGGTACCGTGGAAGGGGAGTTGGAACGTGGAGAGGCTCTTGCTGGTGAGATCCTTGAGATGTGCATTGAAATGGGGGGCTCGATTACAGGTGAACATGGAGTCGGTATGGAGAAACGTGCCTATCTTCCCAAAATGTTCTCAGACCTGGACATTGAATTTCTCATGGAAACCCGAAAAGCGTTTGATCCGGATCAAATTGCCAATCCCGGAAAGATGTTTCCAGAGGGACAGGCACCTTCCCTGACGCTTTATGGTCTTCATCCACTTGAAAAAAAGGGCATTGCCTCACGGCATTGAGTTGTAACGCTATGTTTGCTCCATCCAAAATTGAAGACGTGGCCGAGTTTGTCGGGGATTCCGACCATGTCGTACACATTGGCAACGGAACCAAGTTTCCTTTGGATTCTCCCAGTCCTCCGAATCTTTCCTTGAGTGGGTTGTCTGGGATTGTGGAGTACGAGCCCAGTGAATACACGATAACCGCGTTGGCGGGTACGCCCCTGAAGGAGATCAATGAGGCGTTGCTGGAGCACAACCAGTATCTTCCGTTTGATCCGCCCTTGGTGGAGGCGGGTGCTACATTGGGAGGGACGATTGCCTGTGGATTGAGTGGGCCTGGACGTATTCGGTATGGTGGATTGCGGGATTTTCTGATCGGTGTTCGATTTGTGGATGGAAATGGCCATGTCTTGCAGGGCGGAGGGAAAGTGGTGAAAAATGCGGCCGGGTTTGATTATCCGAAGTTTCTCTGTGGGAGTAAGGGGAGATTGGGGGTCATTGTGGAAACCACGTTCAAGGTCTTTCCCCGGCCCATGGATAGCCGTACTTTGCTCCTTTCTTTCAAAACTTTGGATGAGGCTTTAAATGCTCTCATCGATGTTACCCTGACGACCTGGGACCCGGATGCGATTGAGTTGGACCCCATCAACAAGCAGATCTTGCTGCGGCTTTGTGGGAACACAGATGCTCTGAATGCCCGGATGCCTGCCATCCAAAAGTATTTTTCGAAGACGGCTTCCAATATTCAATTGCTGATCCATGCAGAGGAAATCTGGAGGGGGCTGAATGAGTATGCCTGGCGACCTAGGAATTCCACTTTGGTCAAAATTCCGACAACACCGACAGCCATTCCGTCCATGGAAGCCAAGCTTGCCCACATCTCTGAACATCGGCGTTATTCCATGGCAGGCAACCTGGCTTTGATTACCCTCTCTCATTCTGACAAGGCGTCTACCAGCGATGTGGAGTTATTCGGCAATCTTTCCCTTAATGCAGACCATGTCATTGGGCCCACTCTCGCCAATTTGTTGCCCCACACTGCCCTTGAAGCGGCAATTCATGATCGTATTGAGTTGACCTTTGATCCACACCAGAAGTTTCATTCCGTGGATCCGGGGCAATAATTAACAGTAGTATTGATTTTCTCTGATCTTCCTTCATCCTTTTAGTCTTCGAAGTATCACCCTTTTTCTATTATGCGTATAGTACTTTCTGTTTGGGCGGCGACCCTATTGATAGCCTTTTTCCTGGGATGGATCATCCGTGGTTTTGTGGCACCAAAAGAAGTGATCAAGGTCGAGACCGTCGCTCAAGGGGGGGGCGCTTCTGGATCCAATATTGAGCAACCGGTTGATATTATCTCGGATTCCAGTTCCATTTTAGGTCGGAACCCACCGGTTGACCCCAGTGAAGAAGAAGATCTACTCAACGAATTCAATGACCCCACTTTTGTTCCTGAATTCACCACAACCAGTATTGATCCGGAGGCTCTTTTGTCGGGGACTGATCCTGTTGCCAGAATGGGTGCCTTTGTGGATGCTCTGCGAAAACTTAGCCCTGAGACTCTAGGGCCTGTGCTCCAAGCATTTGAGAAACTGCCCAATGACCGCTCCAGAAGCAATGAATTGCAGCTTCTCTTTCATGCCTGGTCCAAGTTTGCACCCAAAGATGCGATTGAATACGCTCAGACTCTCAACCGCAGTGAGGCGATTTTTGCCACACGATCTGCCGTGGCCAGTTGGGCAAGTTATGATGCTACGGCGGCCATGGAATGGGCCGAAAATCATGAAGATGAAAACGTCCGCGCCGAATACCTGGTGGGGATTGTGCAGGGCGTAGCTTCCTTTGATATGGGGTCAGCTACCGAACTTCTCTACACCATCGACAAGACCAACTACCGCTATCAGGCAGCAGCTCTCCTGGTGCAGGATAATCTGAAGAATGGAGTGGATAGCACGATTGAGTGGGCAGAATCACTACCGGATACGGATTCTACGATCAAAAAGACCATCTTTTCGCAGGTCGCTTCTGCGATTGCCAGGCAAGATCCTCAACGGGGAGCCGAATGGGCACTTTCACTATCGGAAGGGGATGCTCGTAACAGCGTGATCTCTACGGTGATCAATTATTGGTCCAGAGAATCTCACCAGGATACCGCAGATTGGGTGGCCAAACTCCCCGAAGGAGGCAGTCGTTACAAGGCGATTGAGCAAATGGTGAACCAGTGGGCATGGCGAGATCCGGCCAGTACCGCGGAATGGCTCAATCAATTTCCTTCCACGACAGATTTGGACCCAGCCCTCGAGAACTTTTCAAGACGCATTGCAACCAAGGCACCGGAAGTCGCTGCCGATTGGGCCAATTCCATACTGGATACAGACCGCAAGGAGCAAGCTTTGGAACGAGTATACTCTGGCTGGAAAAAGAAAGATCCAGATCAAGCGGAGATATGGGCTCGAAACAATGCCCCACAGCTACTGCCTGAGAACAAGCCTCCCTCCGAATAATTCCTGAAAGGGAAGGGTATCGCGAATTTTCCAACAAAAATGAGACAGGAATCTTACTCCTTGGACCGGTCTGAAAAACCGAATACCAACAATACCGGAATTGGGTGTATACTCGGCGGATGTGGAACAGCCGGTTGTGCCCTGCTGATTGGTATCCCCCTATTGTTGATCGGGGGGCTGGTTTTTCTCTTTTTTCTAACCCCAATTCCCATCAATTTTATCGCAGGATTAATTGAGGAAGATAATCCCAATGTTCAAATCGACACCATCTCCGGAAACCTGCTCAAAGGATTCTCCATCCCCTTTGTTGAATTTCCAGATGAGAAACATCCGGATCGGATCAACACCCTTCGGGACATCAATGTCTTGTATCCCAATTTACTCAAAGGATTGAAATCCAAAGAGTTTGATTTTGAGGAAATCAGTGTCGGAAGTGCGACTCTCTATGTAACTTATGATTCTACAACCACCGAGGATACAGATCCCGAAGGAAAACCAGTTGCCCCGGAGGAAACCTCAGAGCCGGTAAGTTCTGATTCTGGAGATCAGGATTGGGAACTGTTTCGGCTCCGAAAAGTGGATATCAATAATATTGAGCTGATTGATCCAGAGAAGGACTTTCGGTTTCAACTGGATGAATTGACCCTGGATGGACTGGAGATCACTCAGGATCATTTTCAGATGGGGCAATTGACCTTGAAGAGTTCAGCTCTGGATTTTTCCATGTCCCCATTGGACATTCAATCGGGTTCCGGTTTACAAACCAGCTCCAAGCTGGAAATTGATGCCAAGATTCAGCCAAATAAGGAATTGCATGTGATCCAACCCATTCAACTTGCAGGCAATATTGAATTTCTGGAGAAAGGGAATGTGAAAGGGCGGATCGAGGGATTTGACGGGAAGTTTGTGCTCCACTTTACCGAAAATAAAAAGGAAGCCCGATTGAAAGTGGAGGACCTGACACTGGCGGAGTACTTTGAAGTCGAGCCATTGTTGCCTTCCAAAATAAACTGGGACACCACTTTGACAGAAACCGCAGAGAATGTGAAGATTGCCGATACCGAAGCTGGCACATTTTACCTTGGTGATGCCCTGTTTACCGTGCAGCCTGGCATCCCTGAAGGGAACCAAGTGGCGTTAGCTGTGCATCAGGGTGATGAAGACACACTGACTTTGGCCCTGCATAACAAATCCGACCAATCCTCTGAGGTAAGAACCTCCTCATTTACATTAAGTTCTGAGAAGAACCCCGACCGTCATCAGAGAGACATTCTGGCAGTTCTCTATTTTGATTCCCAATTCGAGGATCTGGGGATAGAGGAGCAGAACCGAATCCTTGTCACCCTTGGGCAGCCCAAAAAGGTCGAGTAACTCCCCTCGATTCCACACTTTACAGACCTTGTAATGGCAGTAGGTTCCGTCACCATGGAAACTTTGACATTAGCCAACGGTTCTCAATTTCCCTCCATGGGCCTTGGGCTCTGGAAGATTCCAGAAGCCAGCACGGCCGCCATGACCTACGCTGCGTTGGGGTGTGGCTATCGGCACTTGGATTCTGCCTCTGATTATGGGAATGAAGTGCAGACAGGAGAAGGCATTGCCCGAGCCCTGAAAGATGGCATCTGTAAACGTGAGGAACTTTGGGTGACCTCCAAGTTGTGGAACACTTACCATAAAAAGGAACACGTACGGCCAGCACTGGAAAAGAGCCTTTCTGACCTGGGTTTGGATTACCTGGACCTCTACCTGATCCATTTTCCTATTGCTCAAGATTTTGTGCCCTTTGACAAAAAGTATCCTCCAGGATGGTTCTTTGATGAAGACGCCGAGAACCCGGCGATCCAATTTGCCAAAGTGCCGCTTCTGGAAACCTGGCAGGCGATGGAACGCTTGGTGGAAGCTGGTTTGGTAAAAAATATTGGCGTGTGTAATTTTGGAGTGTCTTTACTTCGGGATCTGATGAACTCTGCGGACACGGTTCCGTCTGTCCTGCAAATCGAAAGGCATCCCTATCTGGAGCAAAAGAAATTGGTGAGGTTCTGCCAGGAATCCGGAATCGCAGTAACTGGATTTTCCCCGCTGGGAGCAGGTTCCTATCTGGAATTAGGCATGGCTCAGCCGGAAGATTCTGTTTTGGAGGAATCCTCTGTGAAGGACATCGCTGACTCTCATGGCAAAACCCCTGCTCAAGTCGTACTCCGCTGGGGCATTCAGCAGGGGACTGCCGTCATCCCCAAAACTTCGAAGCCCGAACGACTTGAGGAAAATCTGGATGTGTATGGTTTCGATCTGTCAGAGTCAGAAATGGAAGAGATTTCCAAGCTGGATCAGCATCGGCGATTCAATGATCCCGGAGATTTCTGCGAAGCGGCATTTCATACGTTTTGCCCGATTTACGAGTAGATCGAGTGGTCAGAGTGGCGCATGCTTCCAGCTTGCGATTCCGGGGTGTTGGAAGGTTTTCGCAAGCTGGAAGCATGCGCCACGTTAGGTCACTTTGGGTAATATGTAGCGGATGAGGGAGCGGATGCCGATGACGAGAAGGATGATCGCAATGACGATACCCAGGGGGAGGAGGATGATGGATAGCAAGGTCATCAGGATGGCGCCTAAAGTTTCTCCTGCAGCGATGATTGGATTGGCGGTTCCGGCGGTGAGTGCGGAGCTGCTGGCGCGGAGGGCGACAGTGCTGCTTTGGACGATGGTGGAGGTGCCACCTCCGGCGATGATGGCAAGGGTCCAGTGGAGCCATGGGGAGATGTCGGAGAGGACGCCGAAGGTCATGACGCTTCCGGCAACTGCCGCGGCGGGTGTGGCGATGGTGTCGAGGAGGTTGTCCAGAATGGGGACAAAATAGGCGAGGATTTCCAGGGTTGCTGCGGTAGCTAAGCAAAAGATGGAGACATTGGAGCTGATCCAGTAAAAATGTTCTGGGATTTCTACATGTCCTGATCGGTGAGCGATGGCTACGACCAAGGCAGGTAGGAACACTCGAAAACCGCAGGCGGAGGCCAGAGCTACGCCGAGTCCCAGAGATAGAAGGAACTCGTAGGGGTTTTCCATTGCGGAGGTTGGGGAGTTGGGTTATTGCACTTTCAGAAACCGGATGCAGACGGGCCGTGGTGTTTCCACACTGTGCTTGGTGGGGGTCAGGAGTCCGGTTTCGGTGTCAATTTTCAAAAGGGTGATGTCGTTGGAGCTTTGGTTGGCTGCCAACAGGAATTTGCCGTTGGGGGTGATGTTGAAGTTGCGGGGTGTTTTGCCTCCGGTCTTTTGTTCCTGGAGGGGAGTGAGGGTACCGAGTTTTGGGTGGATTTTGAAGACGGCGATGCTGTCGTGTCCACGGTTGGAGCTGTAGAGGAATTTGCCGTTGGGGTGAATGCGGATTTCTGCGGTAGAATTCCTGCCTTTATAGCCGGTGGGCAAGGTGGAGATGGTTTGGATGGAGGAGAGTTTTCCTTTGTTGGCATCAAATCTGAAGGAGGTGATGGTGGAGTGCAATTCGTTGAGGGAGTAGGCGAATTGGGAGTCCTGTGAAATGGCGAAGTGGCGAGGTCCAGCTCCAGGTGCCAGGGAGGCATGGCCGTGTTTGGTGAGTTTGCCGGAGCAGGCGTTGAATTTGTAGATGAGGATTTTGTCCAATCCGAGATCGGAGGCGAAGGCGTAGTTGTTGGTGGGATCGAGGTTGATGGCGTGTCCATGGGGTCCTTTCTGGCGTGCTGGGTTTACGCTGGAGCCTTCGTGCTGATGAAAGGAGACGGGGGCTCCCAGGGTGCCGTCTTTGTGGATGGGGAGGCTGACGACGCTTCCGCCTCCGTAGTTGGCCACGAGGGCATGTTTGCCTTCCTTGTCGATGGAGATGTGACAGGGGCTGGAGCCTTTGGTGGGTTGTTGGTTGAGGAGTTTGAGTTGTCCGGTCTTGGGATTCAGGGAATAGGAGGAGACTGCACCTTGTTTTTCGCCTTCATAGTTGCCGATTTCATTGACGGCGTAGACGAATTTGCCGTTGGGGTGCAGTTCAAGAAAGGAGGGGTTTTTCTGTCCGCCCAGTACGGTCGTTGGGATGATGGCACCGGTTTTGTCGCACATGGTGTAGACGGAAATGCCTTCTTCCGGTTTGTTTGCATAAGCTCCGACGAGGACCAATACAGGTTCTGCGCAGAGTTGCACGGCTTGGGAGATGAGGTATGTGGCAAGGAGGATCAGGTGGTTTTTCATAAGGGTTACAGGTCGAGGTTCAAGTTTGTGGGGGGGAACTCGGGTTGCATCATCGCTATCGGTACAAAATTGTTGAACCACCTATATGGGAGTATCCATTGAGTTGTGCCAGCAAGAAGTTTTGAGTAGTTTGAATTCGACCTTGCACGAATGAATGACCAAGCTTACGTTATTATAAATAAAATTTACCCCATGCCAATTCCAAGAAGTACGCCTCACTTTTTGCTTTGTTTTTTTCTTTCCATACTGCTCATTGGAAGTGTTTGCGGTCAGGATGAGAATGGAGCAGGAGCTTTCATTATTGTTTCGAAAGAAGGAGACGTCACCGTTCTCAATACCGATGGCAAGCCTTTGCCGGGTACGGAGGTTGCTGCGGGGAAGACGCTTTTCGAAGGGCAATCTGTCAAAACCGGAGATGCGGGTAAAATCATTCTTCTGCTATCCAATGGTTCTTTGACGACGTTGACTCCGAAGAGTGAGCTGATTCTGGCCAAGTTTAAGCAAAAGGCTTTTGAGGTGGACCCAGGCAAGATGGTTAAGGAATTGGAGGCGGAGCCCAGTACTTCCCAGACCAAGTTGAAGCTTGGCTACGGAAAGGTCGTCTTCAATGTGAAGAAGCTGAACCCTGGCTCCTCGTTTGAAATTGACTCTCCCATTGGTTTGGCGGGAATTCGGGGAACGGATGGTTCTGTCGAAGTGCAGGTGGACCCTGATACTGGCAACTACACTGGAGGGGTGAACATGTTGAGCGGGAATATTGATTTTACTTCACCCAATGGACAGACTCAAAATGTGGGGGCAGGACAGGGGGTCCAAACGGAAGTTAACTCAACTGGTGATCAGGTCGGGGATACCCAACAAACGGATGTGCCCCCGGAAACCACTCAGGAACTCACTGAAGCCACCAATACGGCAGAAGAATCTTCGGAAGATGTCAGCGTAGGGGAATTGAATAATGCGGTAGAGGAAGTGGAGCAAAAGATCGAGGATGCTCCACCAGCTGAAGAACCCAAAGAAGAAGAGACTACTGAGGAGGAGCCCAAGGAAGAGACTGAAACCACCGAAGAAACCACCACGGAAGAAACTACTGAGCAGACAGAAGAGACTGTAACGACCACGGCTGAAGAAACAACCAGCACAGCGGAGGAAAGCACAGATCAACTTCTCCAAACGGATGATCAGGCAGACTTGGCTCAGCAGGGGATCATTACGGAAAGCGATGAAGATGCGGAGAAAATTCAATCCCTCGGATTGGATAAAGAGGAATTGGAGCAATTGAGTAAATTGGACGAGGAGGAGCTTGGGGATTTGCTGGAGGAAGAAGATACTGAGCAACTTTTGGATAATATTGACGATGTTGTTCAGGAGGGGAAAGCGGAAGATGCTGTTGCGAATTATACCGATACTGAGCAGGCTACTTTGGATACTCTTCCGGAGAACCTGAAGGTTTGGTTGTTAGCCAATAACGAGACAGACGTTGTCAAAGCGATCTTAGCTCTTGGCTATACGGATGAAGAACTGGCCGCTGAGGTTGAGAAATTGGCCAATGAGGCAATTGTTGATCTTGAGCCGGATTCATCTGTCCCCGACATTGATCCCGACCAGGATGGGCAAACTCAAACAGCGTTGGAAGAACTTCAGGAGTTGCTTTCTGAAAACACCAATAATGATATTCTGGATGAGTTGCTGGAAATGGGAGGCGGTGTTTTGGATGACACACTCATTGAGCTGGGTAAACAAACCAACGAATTGCTTTCGGATACTGAACCTGTCGGCACTCTCGATCCAGATCGCATATTTCATTTCAGCGAACTCTTTGAAAACCCATTCTATCAGGATCCGGTGTTTCTGGCAGAATCTTTCTTCGATGACGTTGATCTTCTCCAAACTCAAGCCTATGCCAGCCGGAACATCACTTTGAAGGATAATCTTGACCTCTCCAGCATTTATGAAACTGGCCAACAAACGGATTTTGCGATTACGGCGAAGGAGAGTATCAGTTTGGAGGGCGTCATTCAGTGGGACCCCGGAAATCCCGGGCATGAAACCTCCTTGTCGATATTGTCCGCCGATACCCTGAATATTGGAATCGGCACGGAGTTGAATTTCCAGGGTGATCATTTACACCTGGGTTCCTGGGGCAGCATGGAAATCGTCAATGTTAGCATGGATGCAGGAAAGAGCCTGGAGATTCAAACTCTGGAAGATCTGCTCATTCGCGATAGCAGTTTACTGGTGAATAGCGGAGATGAGATTCATCTTATGGCTGCAACGGATCTTACGCTAAACGGAGTCAACTTTTCCAATAATCTTCGTGAGATCTACATGCAGGCAACCACCATTGATCTGCAGCATATCAATTTCCCTGGTGGTTCCATTGTCAATATGGCGACTCTGTATGGTGGTATTGATGGCAAGTACCCTACATTCCCTGGTGAAAGCCGCCAAATTGGTCGGGTGAATTTCATCGAGAACGTGAAATATAATCAGAATTTGCTGAATAAACGGGCACATTTCGATCAATTCGGGCAGAATATTAACATTTCTATCATTCAGCCCTGAATGGACTCGGATTCTCGGGGGCTTTGAGAGCGATATTAGCTAATTTACCTGGCCTTCATCATTGTGTGAGCGAACTTGCCTTGTAACTGAACTCCAGTGTTCTCTGACAAACCATACTTGACTGCGCTTCTGCGGCTTTTGTTGGCAATGACCTTGGTCGTGAAGGTGTACGCCCAGGAAGAGACGGAAGCCGGAGCTTTTATTGTCGTCTCAAAGGAGGGGGAGGTGCAGGTACTGGATGCGAATGATCAGGTGTTGCCGGATGAAGAAAGTAGTGCTGGGAAGACTCTCCTTGAAGGGCAAACCATCAAAACCGGTCCCTCTGGTAGGATAATAATCCTATTGTCTACCGGAACGTTGACCACGGTGGAGGAGAGCAGCCAGTTTCTTCTTGATCAATTTCGACAAAAGCCCTTCGAGCAGGAAGCCGACACTTCAGTGGCAGACCTGGCGGCA
>Ga0181587_10005835_pt1 | contig 10035 bp, 9 predicted proteins | sample 071ome_27_FD_132463 | JGI IMG/M metagenome (GOLD analysis project Ga0181587, IMG submission 132463) | Coastal salt marsh microbial communities from the Groves Creek Marsh, Skidaway Island, Georgia - 071409AT metaG (megahit assembly) | ecosystem: Environmental > Aquatic > Marine > Intertidal zone...
TGATGGCGGTTGTAGCGATTGGCCCTTATTCCGTTCCTATGAGCGATCAGGGCTTTGACAAACTAAGGCCTTAGTGGTGGGTAATGGCCTTCTATTAGGCTCATATGATTCCAGAAAAGCGTCCTACAAATTCTTTAAACCATTTTTTCTGCCACATGAACTGCTATTGAGGGATCGAAGATGCAATGATGGTTTTGATTTCCAACTATATCATGCGACTGGTTATATTGGTTACCCTTGCTTGTGTCGTCTCTCTGTTGGCTGGGTGTTCGGATTCACAGCCAGCCGTTGTGCCCGAGATCAACCTTGAGGTGCTTCTTAAGGTGGGTGATGAGATGATCGATCCATCGACTCAACAACCTTTTACTGGCGCCGTACTTGATTATTACCCAAATGGAGATGACCTACGCTCACGGTCAATGATGCAAGCAGGGAAACTTCATGGCCTATCGACAGGATATTCTCAGGAGGGTCGAGTCGAGATTGAAGAGAACTTTGAGAATGGAGTCTCCCATGGCGAGCGCAAACGCTTTTTTGCAGATGGGTCATTGGCTAGTGTGGAAATAATTGATAATGGCCAATTTCAGGGTAAGACGACAAAATGGCATGAAAATGGACAAATGTCTGAATCGATTCCTTACCAAAACGGGCAACCTCATGGTACGGCTCTTGGTTGGTTCGAGGATGGCAGCATGAAAACTAAGGTCATCCTTGATAAGGGCCAAGTAGTGGAACAGAAGTTCTGGGAGCAAGGTGCCTATTTTGAAAAATAATTGAAGTTATCACATAGGAATTATCTGGACGCTTGATATTTGAAGCTCTTTTCCTAGAAAGGGTCCCCACAATGATTGGGTCGCGTCTATCCAAAGAGTTTCTATCGTTCAGCTAACAGACCTTCCAAGCTGCGCAGCGTTGACGGAAATGGATTGTAGAGCAGGAAATCCTCTTGCTTAGAGTCAACAATCATGGCTACAGAAACGGGCAAAACTAGTCTAGGCTGTTAGCCTCTTCGAGTAGCATCTTTAAGAGCAATTCAAACTCTTGGTTTTTAGCGCAGATTCATTCCATTAGGGTGGATTTAAACACAGATAAACCTACGTCAACCCTAGGTGTGTTTTTATAGCTACCAGAGGGGCCCCTATTAACCTGGACATGGATTTTTGTAGGGTTTATGTCCACCCTTGTACACATTCAGAAACTCTGGTACACTTCCTTTATGCCAGTGGAAGCATTGGACTATGAGCTTAGACGCAGAGCGAAGGCGATGATCGCTCAGGGAACCACTTCTCAGCCGATGTTGCCAGAGTCTTGGGACTTCACCCAGGCACCGTCAGAGAATGGAAGCGTCGCTATGAGTGGGAGGCCCCATCTGACCTCGGTGACAGGGTGGAACTGGACGATATTGAGGATGCTGCTCTTGTCGAAGAGTATGAGCGCATCATGTCCGAGGATGTCATGCAGACCCTGCAACGGTTTACTCGTATGAAGGTTCCCAGAAAGCTTGATGACCTCTTGAAGCGTGAACGATGCCTAGAGCTGTTGTCCAAACGTGCGGAACGAGTCATGGGCCATCTAATGCACAAAGACACCCCTAGAAGCCTCCAAATTGGCCAGATCACTGCCTACCTCAGTGGGAGTGCTTTGTAGTCTTGGGAATCAGCAGGTCTCACTTGAACTTATATTGATCAGGTAAGTGGCTGTTCTAAGCCCCAAAAAACCCAAATCCAATTGACAGAAAATTGACAGGATTTGTGTGATTTCGTTTCAGTTGGTTTCTACCGGTTTCCAAACTTTCAGTTTTAGGTAAAATCCTAAAACGTTGGTATATAGATAACTGCCAACAAAAACGATGGTGCTCCTGCAGGGACTCGAACCCCGATCGGCGGTTTAGGAAACCGTCCTATTTAAGGTGACTTGAAAATCAGCTCTTCCAGGAAGGGGTCTCTGGCAGACACTGATTGAATTCAGCCACCAGAGCATCTTCGTAGGCTCCGGCGTAATCCTCATTGAAAAATCGATCAAGGGCTTCGTCGTGGAGTCGCTGCCAGGATTGTTCCTCACGTCCGGGGTTGATCGGGTAGAAAAGAGCAAAATTACTCTTGGCTGCCTTAAAATCACCGGGGGCATCCCCTATCATCAGGATGCGATTGGCTTGATACTTGGAGGCTGCAGCATACTTGATATGCTCGGTTTTGGTCCCCATTTCCTGGCCTGCAATCATGGCAATCATGCCATCGATCTGATTTTCACCCCATTCACGCTCGAGGGCATCGACCGGGGTTTGTGAAATACACATGGCATCAGCCTGCTGGCCAATCTTGGCAAGGCATTCTCGAACCAAGGGAAAGGGAGGCACCCCGTGGACGATGTCCTCTACCTGAGTGTTCACAGCCTTGGACCATTGATAGATTCCGGCTAGGGCATCATTACCTGAGGCTACCTCGGCTTCTAGGGTGGCATTGCCTAATTTGCTTTCCCTGGCCATCCACTCAGTCAGAGCGTCGGTAGATGGGATTTCAACATGCCTGGCCTGCACTTCGGGACGTTCTCGAAGAAAATCCAAGGCATTGGTCAGGGCTGGGAAACGATTGATCCCGCGGGTCTTACTGTAGAGATTTACAAACTCCCACACCTCACGCGCGTATTTGCTGACGGGCTGCAATCCGAAATGCTTAACGAACATGGGAACAAAGCACTCCTTGTGCTTGATCTCCATGCTGTCAAAAACGCATCCATCCGAATCGATCCCTACAAAGAATTCCTTGGTAGGTTCAAAAGCTTTCAATCGCTCTGCTGCATCACTCATGGCTGATATCAATATTTATTCCCGTTAGGGGCAACTGATTCTGCCCGCCGGATAGGAGAACTGCAAGCAAGCTCGGCCTTGGAAGAAAAGAATTCTTGGATTACGAGAAGCCATAGCCAATCGAGACCTACTCAAACGGGGCGCACTTTTCTGTTGCATTGATTGATGCAGCCCCTATTTTGGACGCCCGATTTGAACCGAAGGAGACAATACTTTGAATAGCGAACTGGTCAAGCAAGCCATGGATAGACTCATCAATCCCAACATATTGGTGAATCTTGTGTCACGACGTGTCAGGCAACTTAGCACTGGCGGAGGCGGCATGAGTCGGCCTTTGATCGAATCAGAGAAACCTCTGGGGGCTGCGGACACCGCACTAGAAGAAATCATTCAAGAAAAAATCGATTTCGAAAACGTCAAGGAAGGGGAAGGCTGACCCAACCCCCTACTCGTTCCCGACATGGCCAGTCCTTCAGGCTGGTCGCCCTAACAGACGGGAAATGCAGCCGGAAGCGTGGTCTTCCGGCTTTTTTATCGCTTAAACATGGCCAAAAAACCCGCCATCCCAGACATTGCCGGTAATCCCAAGGCCAAGAGGGATTACCACATCGTGGAGCTATTCGAGGCTGGGCTGGTGCTGCGGGGCACCGAGGTCAAATCCCTGCGGGCGGGCCGAGGGGAAATTCGCGATGCCTTCGCACGGGTCGAAAATGGCGAAGTGTGGCTCTACAACGCCCACATTGAAGAATACCGCTTCGGGAACTGGGTGAATCATGAACCTCGAGCCAAGCGTAAACTACTTCTCAACAAATCGGAAATCCGAAAGCTTTTTGGCCTTGTGGCAGTCAAGGGCAACGCCCTGGTCCCCCTTTCACTTTATTGGAAAAACGGCAAGGTGAAGGTCAAATTAGCTGTCGGGAAGGGTAAGGTGGATTTCGACAAGCGCGAAGATATCAAGGAGCGCGACTCCGACCGTGAGCTCAAACGGGCCATGATGCACCAATATAAAGGTAAGTGAGCCCAGAGCTCGTTGAGGAAAGCGAATAAGCGATTTGCCTGGGGGCTGCTCCCCAACATGCAAAAAACCTTCCGTGACAGGAAGGTTTTGCGTGGATGAGGCCAATGTAGGCCTCGATATAGTAAAACCGAAAGCCTCAAGCAGACGGCCAAGAAAGGGAATGAAGAGAGCGCGGGTGAGGGCCTAAAATTGCCCTAACTGCTTGGTTTTCAGAATCACCAGCTACCGCTCTTGGAGTCTCAGACCCAGCGAAAGCGTTTAGGCTGATTTTTTCCACTGACGCTTGGGCGCCTTGGTGATCATCCCCTTCTTGATTGCCTTGGCAGTCACTCGGATGTATTTCACTTCACCGTCGATGATCACCTTGACGCGCTGCAGATTAGGGAAGAATCGACGCTTGGTGACCGCTGTAACGTGGGTACCAATGCCACCTTTTTTCTTCGCTTTACCACTGCGCCAAATGTGACTGCCCTTGATGGGACGCTTACCTGTAACCTGACAAATTCTGGACATAAAGCCTGCTTTGTTAAAATCCCAATTCAGGGACAAGGGGCGGAGAGTATCGCCTCACCATCTTAGAATCAAGCGATAAAAGCGAAAAATATCCCTCCTGAAGATCCTTTACCCCCATAACTGGATGCCAGCAAAGCCCACCAAGAAGCCAGTTGCAAGGAAGCAAGTGCCTGGTGTAATGTTTGAATCAGATATGGTTACCAAGCAAAACCCACCCATGGCATTCGAATCTGGATTCCGTTTCCATACGGCAGTCATCCTAGCCATGCTTCCTTCGGTGTTGATGGCTCATACCGGCGATCATTCCGAGCAAACTGTATCGCAGGGAGTGGTTCACATGCTCTTGAGCTGGGATCATCTGCTGGTCTGCATGCTGGGTGGTGGGCTGCTAGGCTCTTCCATCGGCTGGAGCCTTGGGCGTATCATGGCCGGTTCTGCCATCACGGGGTTGGGATTGCTAGGTTACCAGCAATGGGCATCCGGTAATACTGCCTGGCTGATGCCTGCTTTGCTGCTTTCCATCCTCCTGGTGTCGGCAGCCCTCTACATGGTACGTGCGCAGAAACTGGCGTCCATCCAACTCAACGGCTTCGCTTTGGCACGAGCAACGATGGGCCTCCTGCTTGTAGCTGCCTCCATGCAGCTCATCTAGCCATCACCGCAGATCCTTGCAGGATTCCCCAGAGACACTGACTCCTCTGGACTCTCGCCAGAGATTCTTGATCTGACATGTCCCAGTCGCAAAGATCAGACCACCCGTCCAAGATTGGGATGAGAGAGTGGTGCAGGCTGGTTATCTTTGAGGCTGATACCCCTGCTGGCAAAGCCTTTGATGTCTCGCTCATTGTTTGCATCCTGCTCAGCGTATGCGCGGTGATGCTGGCAAGCGTCGATCCAGTCATGGAACGGCATGGAAGCCTGTTAACCTTTTTGGAATGGAGCTTCACCCTGCTTTTCACCTTGGAGTATTTGCTGCGCTTGTGGTCGGTTAAGCAGCCTCTTTATTACATGCGTAGCTTCTATGGACTGGTCGATCTGGCAGCCATCCTCCCGACTTACCTGAGCCTCATGCTTGTCAATGCCGAGTACCTGATCGTGGTCAGGCTGCTCAGGGTCATGCGGGTATTCCGCATCCTCAAGCTCATTCAGTATTTGGAGAGTTCCAGGACGATCATGAAGGCCCTGCGGGCCAGTCGGCCCAAAATCACCGTTTTCATGTTTGCGGTGGTGGTATTGGTCGTCATCATTGGCTCGCTGATGTACATCATCGAAGGCCAGGAGAACGGTTTTACCAGCATCCCCGCAAGCATGTATTGGGCGGTGGTCACCCTGACCACCGTCGGCTACGGTGATATCGCACCCCATACATCTCTAGGGAAATCCCTCGCGGCAGTGGTCATGATCATCGGTTATGCCATCATCGCCGTTCCAACAGGGATCGTTACAGCCGAACTAACCCGAGGCGACCGCTCAACCACCACACTGAGCTGCCGCAATTGTTCTGCCGAATCCCACCCAGATGGCGCCAGACACTGCTACCACTGCGGTCATGAGCTGGGCACGTCCTCAGATCAGCATGCTGACCAGACCTGAGGCAGCTTGAGCCACCTCAGCCCCAGCCCATCAACGGCTGCTTGGTTGTTCCATAGGGTAGCGCATCTGCCACTGGCCGCGCATGGCATCCATTATCTGCATGAAGCTTCGACTTTGCTCGTGGGTCATGAGCGAGCTTTCCATCATCCCAGCCTCAAGACATTGATGAACCTCCAGTGCCTCAAATTGATAACCATTTCCATCAAAAGGCATGGATAGAGTCTCAGGAGGATGATTTTCTCTTATGATTTGGAGATGTTGCGCTTTCCAGAATGTGGATGGGAAGTGAATGCTTCCTTCGGTGCCATGTATCCAAGCTGACTGAGAGGTACGTGTGCGAATCGCCGCCGCACCAGTGGAGAGAGCCCCCGATGAGTGCCGCATCACAAATGCCGACTGCTCATCGACTCCGGTGGCACAAATCGAGGGTAGGCTGACGATTTGTTGGGGTGGCCCCAGGAAAAGCGAGGCAAATGCTATAGGATAGATCCCCACATCCAATAGAGCTCCTCCAGCCAGATGAGGATTGAAGAGCCTGGCCTCCGGGTTAAAATCGACTCTGAAACCAAAATCAGCCTGGATCATGCGAACCTGGCCAATTACACCCTGCGCGATCCGTTTTCTGGCCTCCTGGATGAGGGGCACAAACCACATCCACATCGCTTCCATGAGAAAACACTCTTGCTGCCTGGCTCGATCCATCATCAAGTTTGCCTCCTGAAGGTTCACAGCCAAGGGCTTTTCGCACAGGACATGTTTTCCCGCATCCAGGCACATCAAGGTATGCTCACAATGAGTCGAATGGGGCGAAGCGACATAAATCACATCCACCTCGGGATCTTCAACCAGGGACTGGTAAGAAGCATGAACTCTAGCAATGCCATGTTGACGCGCAAAGGCTTGCGCGGTCCCCTGCCCTCGCGAACCCACGGCAACCAGTTTCCCTCCGGGAGCATGCTGCAGGCCCTGGGCAAATTCGCCAGCGATACGACCGGTTCCAAGAATACCCCAACGGATGGATTGTGACATAGGACTCGATTTGATAACGGTTTGAGGCTAGGTTAAGGATCATGCAACGCATCTGTAAAGAGCTGCATGGACACTTGTATCCTTGACCCATCTGACTTCGTGCCGTGAATGCCTCCTCCATGGAACAGCCAACATGCATCATCCCTGCTACCAACCGGCAGGAAGTCATGGACTGGGGACTTGTGCTGACCAGTCAGCGCATAGAGGCCGAAATAGTCGCCTTTCCCGCCGAGCGTGAACCTTATGGACTCAAGGTTCAGCACCACGACCTGTTGCGCGCCAAGGAGGCCATAGGACGCTACCAGTCCGAAAACAAGGGCTGGAAGTGGCACCAACCATTACCTGTGATGGGCCTGAGATATGACTGGTCCGCTTGGGGCTGGTGCCTACTGTTGGGAGTTTTCGCCTGGCTGGCGTGGGAGATCAGACCCGCCCTTCAGGAGTTAGGTATGCTCAAGAGCCAGGAAGTTCTAATGAGGGGGGCCTGGTGGCAAACCGTGACTGCCATCATGCTGCATGGAGATGTAGCGCATTTGGCATCAAATCTTTCTTCCGGTATCATCCTCCTCGGGCTCTGCATGGGGCGTTTTGGTACCACTCCCGCACTGATGGTGGCCTTGCTCTGTGGTGTCATGGGCAACTGGTTTAGCCTATGGGTTCATGAAGTCCCCTATCGCGGTCTTGGGGCCTCGGGCATGATCATGGGGGGGCTAGGCATGTTGGGTCCACACGCCCTTTCCGTGGTCAGGAGAGACTTCAGAGCAGGGACCAGGATGGTCCTATCCGGGGTCCTTGCTGTGATCATGCTTTTTTCACTCTGGGGGCTGTCCCCTCAAAGTGACGTGGCTGCTCATCTGGGAGGATTCCTAAGCGGCATCGTAGGGGGAGCGATACTGAGCCTGATCCCTAGTCGCCAACTTCATGCCAGCAGGCTCAATGTACTCTGTGGCCTGGTGGTGGCTTTTCTCTTGCTCTGGGCCTGGACGCTGGCCCTTACCGGTGGGAGGCCTTGGATCTGGAGAGAGTGGCTCAACTTGGATTGATCAGGGTCGCTCCAATTGCTCGATCTGATAAAAACCTTGATCTGAAGCATCCAAGGGCACGATCCATTCAGCACTCGAGCCAGTTGATTGAATCACGCTGACTTCTCTGGCTTCCTGCCCAAGTTTATCCCAAGCCAAAACTCGGTAGAGGTGACCTAAGCGAGTTGGCCACTGAAGCCTAAGTCGTCCCTCACCCAATGCAGTCACAGCCATCTGAAGGGTATAATCAGAAACCGTTGGATCGGTCTGGAGCAATTGTTCGCGAGCATTGGAATAGCCATCCTGATCTGCATCACCTGCACCACTTGAGCGCAAATTACCGAAATGCCTGCGTTCCCATGAATCATTCAGGCCATCATGATCCGTATCCTCAATGGCGGTGCCCATGAGGCTCAGACGCAGGGCCCTAAGTGTCCCGATCTCGCCTTCATCTTGGTCAGTGATCCTAACCTTCCATTGTCCGGCTGTGGGTTCGAAAAAATGTCGTGTGGATCGATAAGCCCATCGAATCGGTCCCAGTGATTCGTCATGATTGAGTCTTTGAAGGACACTGATGGACCCACTGGGAGATTCTAGGGTGATGCGCAACTGACCTCGATAAGTATGGTCCGCATCCACGATGAGTTCGACGTGTTCGCAGATCAGGTCATCGCTCACATCAAAAACATGCTCAAAGGATTCCATCATCAACTCCATCCGCATGTTGGGATCTCGTCCCATCAGATCTACCAGCTCATCGCCATGAGCTTTGGAGATGAAAAAAGCAGGAATCGGGCTGTAATCGGTTCCCGCCATACGAACCAATTCATCTTGATTCTGATTGTTGTAAATAATGGCAAACGCAGCGCCAGCGTCGGCGGCATAGCGTATCTTACGCTCAAAAGTTTCTACCCCGCGCTGAATCAGAACGCCCTTACCAGTGAAGTCCTCGTCCAGCTCAGCTACGACCATCCCCGCATGGCTTACCTGACGCATTCCAGTCGGGCGATCAGGCTGCAGTCCCATGGTGGTAGAGGCTGGAATGAGTTTGAGGTGATCGGGCACTAGCACCCCTGAAACGGCCACTTTGAGTCCACCATCAGGGATGAGCTTCAAGGGTTGGGTGCTGAAACTCTTGACGACCATTTCCTGACGAGGCTTCCAGGAAGAGGCCAGACGCACCACCTCCGCCGCATCGGGAATACCAAACCCGACATTATGACTGTGCTCAAATCCAGCGCCATTGAGGTGAATATCTGGATCTTCGGCAAACACCTGGCGAGATGCAGCTACAAGGATCTGCTGCACATCTCTTGCCCCCAAGGTCGGAGCCACCGCAAGGGCCATACCCGCCATAGAGGATACCAGCGGCGCTGCCGCGCTGGTGCCGATAAAGCCGACTTCGTTGGGAATATAGTCGCCTTTGCCTATTTCACTGCTCGAAGAAATGTATCCCCGCCTTCCAAGAAGATCCGTGGTGAACAGACCATCCTGACTATCCCCACCCGGCGCTGCCACAAGCAAGCAAGCCCCCCAATTGGAGTAGCTGGTGGCCTTGCCCTCCCGATCCGTGGCCGCCACCGCAATGGATTGATGCATGGATGTGTAGGCATCGTCGTTCGCATCCCCCAAACCGGGATGAAAATCGCCTGAAATGCGGTCATTGCCGCCTGCCCTCACCATCAGCGTTCCCTTACCAGAGCGTCCGCTGAAGAAGGCGTTGCTGATGGCCATCCGTTCGATGAAAGAGGGGCCTTCCTGTTGGGGGTAGGCGTTGCCCCAACTGTGATTCTGCACCTGAATGGTATCCGGATCAGTTTCGTACATCTCAGCCAACTGAAGCGAATCGGCAATCGTCCCACCCAGACCAAAAATGACCCAGCTGGCGAGTGAGACATTAGGCAACATGCCCGCAATACCTGCCTGATTGTCGTGGGTGGCCCCCATAAGACCAGCCACAGCCGTGCCGTGGAAAAGTGTGGAGGATATCGGCGCCCCGTCGTTTTCTCCCGAAATGAAATTATGGTGCTGTGCACCGCCAACAGCCTGTTCCA
>Ga0181587_10005871_pt1 | contig 10004 bp, 9 predicted proteins | sample 071ome_27_FD_132463 | JGI IMG/M metagenome (GOLD analysis project Ga0181587, IMG submission 132463) | Coastal salt marsh microbial communities from the Groves Creek Marsh, Skidaway Island, Georgia - 071409AT metaG (megahit assembly) | ecosystem: Environmental > Aquatic > Marine > Intertidal zone...
ATGCAGCCGTTTTTGATCGCGACCGAAAATATCATACAGGAAACGCTCAACATTACTGGAAACCATGATCTCCATACTGGGAGAGTAAGTTGGTAACAGCTCGGCCACCTGGTAATTATTGCTCGAAATGAACCGATGCAAAATATCGTTGCGATTGGTGGCGACGATCAGCTGTCGCACTGGCAGCCCCATTTGCCGGGCCAGATAGCCGGCGTAGATGTCGCCGAAGTTACCTGTCGGAACCGAAAACGAAACCGGTCGAAATGGGCCGCCAAGATTCAACGCGGCATAAAAGTAGTACACGATCTGCACCATGATTCTGGCCCAATTGATCGAGTTGACTGCCACCAGTTGGCGATCCGAAGGTAAAAAATCCTGATTTCCAAACGCGGTTTTCACAATTCGCTGACAGTCGTCAAAATTTCCTCGCACTGCCAGATTGTGTACGTTATCTCCTCGAATGGTCGTCATTTGCCGACGCTGCACTTCCGAAATGCGCTGATGGGGATGCAGTATGAAAATATCCACCCGGTCAGAGTGACGACAACCTTCAAGGGCCGCTGACCCGGTATCGCCCGAAGTTGCTCCAAGAATAGCTACACGCTGATCTCTGCGGGTCAAAACAAAATCCAGCAGCCTTCCAAGAACCTGTAACGCGAAATCCTTAAACGCCAGAGTCGGACCATGGAACAGCTCAAGAATCCATTCATTGTGGTCGAGCATGGTAAGAGGAGCGATTGCCCTATGAGAAAACATTGCACAGCTATCATCAATGCATCGCTTCAGATCGGCCTCGGGAATAGTCTCACCGACAAATGGTCTGATTATTTCCAGCGCCAACTCGTTGTAGGGAAGTCCTGCCCAACCGGCGATCTCTTCCGTGCTGAATTGCGGCAACTCGGCTGGCACGTAAAGACCTCCGTCCGGCGCCAGACCCGTCAGCAGTACCTGCTCAAAATTCTGTGGCTCACCGCCGCCGCGGGTACTGACGTATTTCACCTGGATTCTCCGCCGTCGAGCTCTTCTACGCGTATGCGAGTGATCTTGCCGCTAATCTCAGGTAATGCCTCCAGCGCTTCAAGGGCGCGATCAATTTGCTTTTCAAAAACCAGGTCAGAAAGAATGACAACCGGCACTTTATCGGCCCCATGCTTTTCCGGCTCTTTCTGTATCACAGCCTCGATATTGATATCAAAATTTTGCAGTACACTGGAAATCTTGGCCATTACTCCAACTTTGTCATGCGCCTGAATTCGGAGATAGTAAGCGGTTTCAATATCGCTAATCGGCAGGACTGGGAATTCCGCATTGAGATCATTGAAGGCCAGCGAAGGCATGGTGTTGACCAGCGTTTTCTGTTCGCCATCTGAAGTTGATCTGGCGATATCCATGATATCTGCAACTACTGAAGATGCGGTCGCTTCGGCCCCGGCACCGGCACCATAGTACAATGTAGCGCCGACAGAGTTGCCTTTTACCAGCACAGCGTTCATCACGCCATTGACGTGAGCTATAAGTCTTTTGGTGGAAATCAGCGTCGGATGGACTCGCATCTCGACTCCGCGGTCACTTTTTCTGGCTATTCCAAGATGCTTGATAACATAGCCGAGTTCTCGAGCATACTTGACGTCCTCCGTTGTAACGGCGCTGATACCCTCTGTGTAAGTCTTATCGAACTGCAGCGGAATGCCGAACGCAATTGAGGCCAGAATGGTCAGCTTGTGGGCGGCATCTATTCCTTCTACGTCAAAGGTGGGATCGGCTTCGGCATAACCAAGTTGTTGCGCTTCCTCAAGCACCTCAGCAAAGTCACGTTGCTTTTCCGCCATCTCCGTCAAGATAAAATTACCAGTGCCATTGATGATGCCGGCCAGCCACTGAATTGAATTGGCTGCCAGACCCTCACGCAGCGCTTTGATAATAGGTATGCCTCCAGCAACCGCGCTCTCGTAAGCAATGACCACGCCTTTCTGCGCCGCCAGCGCGAACAATTCATTGCCATGCAAGGCGATTAAAGCTTTGTTGGCTGTGACTACATGCTTGCCGTTGCCAATGGCACGTTCGACCAGTTCTCGCGCTGGATCAAAGCCACCGATAGATTCCACCAAAACATCGACCTGCGGGTCGTCGGCCACTGCAAAAACATCAGTGCTCGACCTAATATTGGGATCGTGGTAGTCGGAACTAGGCGTGCGAGAAGCAACATGGCAAACCTCGAGTTGTCTGCCGAGTCGACGAGCAATCTCACTGCGATTGTCTCGCAAGAGCTTGAAGGTCCCGCCGCCCACGGTGCCGAGACCACAAATGCCAATCCTGATTGGGCTGTTCGCTTTCAAGCTCTAGGTCACTCCCTGGCAATTGGTTAATAAAAGCGCGAATTATACTTTAATCGGGCATCCCGCTCAGCATTGTTGGCGCATCGGCTCTAAGATATTCGAACAGAGGGACCTGCTGCCTGCAGTCGTTGCGACCCGCAGACTTATATCCAGCGTATAGAAGGTTTACTGGGAAAGCAGCAGGGCTGCTAGCCGATCGGCATCCATGTATCCGGGTATAACCCTGCCATCTGCCAAGACCAGTGCAGGGGTCCCGGAAATACCTATCTCATTCCCCAGGGCATAGTGCTCCAAAACCGGGTTAGCGCACTCCCGCTCGGGCAAATTCTGACCATTCTTGGCCTGTGTCAGGCTCTTCTTCCTGTCATCCGAACACCACACCGAGATCATTTTCTGATAGGACCCAGCCTGCTCCCCGCCCCGTGGATAGGCGATATAACGAATCTCAATGCCCAGATCGAGCAATTTCTCCATGTCACGGTGCAGAGCCCTGCAATACTGGCAATCAACGTCGGTAAACACCGTTATTGCCGCCCGAGTTTCTTTTGGTTCGAATATGATCATTTCTTCCGTAGGAATAGCTGCTATTTTCTGCGCCGTGCGTTCTTGCCGTGTCCCTGACGAGAGATTAATGAGTCCGTCAGGTCCTGACAAAAACATATCTCCGGCGAACAGAAATTCACCCGTAATATTGGTATAAAGAATTTCGCCAGTGCTGAGCTCTACCTCGACCATATCAGGCATGACAGTCGGATTCAGCGCCAGCACCTGTATCTGATTCTGAGACGCCGCCTCCAAAGAAATCGCCAGTTTGGCGCGCAACGCCTGCAATTCAGCAGCATCTAAATCAGTGGTTTGTGCACCCGCCGGGTGAGCCAGAAGTACAGGCAAAAGCGGGAGACAAAGAAGAACCTTGATAAAATTTCTCATAGCCTTTTCCAGTCTGATTTTTAAATGTGAGGTAGCACATTCGACAGATCCCAGCTTATCGTAAAGTAACCGGGGATCTGGTAATGCACTCGACAGTACGGCCAGGAAAAAGGATAAGCTGACCGTAACCATACCGGACAGACCCGCCAGTTTGCTTGCCTAACGGGGATTATAGAGCCGAGGCCTTGCGGGAATCCACCCGCACGCAGTTATTCTTTATCTTTCTGCTCTTCATCCTGCGCGGCTGGCTGCTCATCGCCAGCCGGCTCTTCTTCGGCAATTTGTTCTTCGGATACAACTGCCTCTACCACCGATTCGGTAGACTCGACCGCCTCATCAGTCGGCTCTGTATCCTCAATCGCCTGAGTCGATGATTCGGCCTCGTCAATGATATCCGGCTCCGCAGTCTCGGGCGCCAGATCTTCAATGACCTCCGCCACCTCGGTCTCCTGTTGATCTTCGGCTTGCTCCGATACTGCTTCGGCAGCGGTCTCCTGTTGCGATTCCGTCGCGGAGGAGTCAGCCGTCTTCTTGTCCAGCTTTTCAGTAATACGCGCCGCCCGACCTGTAAGTTCGCGCAGGTAGTAGAGCTTGGCCTGTCGCACATCCCCGCGACGCTTGAGCGTAACGCTAGCCACTAGCGGACTGTAGGTCTGGAAAGTTCTCTCCACCCCTACCCCATGGGATATTTTGCGAACGGTGAACGATGAGTTCAATCCGCGGTTCCGCTTGCCAATGACCACTCCCTCGAAAGCCTGCAGGCGCTCCCGGTCGCCCTCCTTGATCTTGACCTGCACCACTATCGTGTCGCCCGGGCCGAAGTCGGGAATATCCTTGTTCATCTGATCAGACTCGATCTGTTGGATAATTTTACTCTTGCTCATTTCTCCGCTCCTGAACAGTCACCCGGGTCTTGTTGCGATTGCCGGGTGGCCTTAAATTCCTCTTTAAATTCTTCCAGCAGCGCCTGCTCTTCAGCATTCAGCGCCACGCCTGACAGCAAGTCAGGTCTTTTCAGCCAAGTCGCTCCAAGGCTATGCCTGAGCCGCCAGCGACGTATTTGTTCATGGTCACCGCTCAGTAAAGCGGTCGGCACACCCAATCCTGCAACTTCCTGAGGCCTTGTATACTGCGGACAGTGCAATAAACCCCGGGCATGGGAATCTCGGGAAGCACTCTCTTCATCACCCAGCGCGCCAGGCTGTAATCTGGTCACCGCGTCGACAACCACCATTGCCGCCAATTCACCGCCGCTGATGACGTAATCGCCGATTGACCACTCCTGGTCAATCTCCGTATCCAGCACCCGCTGATCGATACCCTGATACCGACCACATACCATTATCAGGTGGTCTACTTTCGCCAGCTCGGCGACTCCGGCCTGGTCCAGCCGGCGTCCTTGTGGCGACAGGTACACGACCCGGGTCGAGAAGCCATCATCAGAACCGGATTTCTGCCCGATACTTTGCCTGGCTGCCTGAATCGCTTCCTGTAACGGAGCCGTCTTCATCAGCATGCCCGGCCCACCGCCAAACGGTTTATCGTCAACCGTTCTGTGTCTGTCCCGGGTAAAGTCCCTGGGATTCCAGCAGGACAGTTGCACAAGACCCTCACTGATCGCCCTACCGGTTATTCCGTACTGAGCAACAGCGTCAAACATCTCCGGGAACAGGGTCACAACTGCAATTTGCATTAGCCCCCCTACTCCGACCAACTTTGCCGAAGGTTTTAGACAACCCGCCTCTAAAGCAGGTAATCAGCCTCCCACTCGACCTCGATGACTCGGTCCACGAGATCAATCTTCTTTACAACAGTAGCCCGCAGAAACGGGATAAGTCGTTCATTGTCGTCGATACTGTCTTCAGTGCCTCGCACAACCAGCACATCATTAGCACCGGTAGCCAGCAATCCAGTCACCTGACCCAGCAGCTGATTCTTACTGTTCACCACGGTCAGACCCGTCAATTGATGCCAATAATATTCGTCGTCATCCAGCCCGGGTAATACGCTCGCCATTACCTGTAATTCTATTCCGACCAGTTCTCGCGCTGCTTCGGGGCTGTCGTAACCCTCAAAGTGGGCGATAAATTCAGTTCCCTGTTCTCGCACTTCATCCATGACCAACTGGCCTTGCCAGTGAGCAGACTCGACGTGAAAACATCTATACCCGGTTATATTTGATGCGGGATCGGTGAACGAGTGAAGCCTCAGCCAGCCTTTGATCCCGTGGGTTCTACCCACCCTACCGAGAGTAATTCTGTCGCCACCGGTCTCGTCAATCACAACCGGCCTTGTCCCCTGTCAGGCCTCGGTGCTCGAAGCTGCTGCAGCTTGCTTTGCCAGCGCGACAACTCGCGGGCTTGATTGCGCGCCCTGTCCGAGCCAGTACTGCATGCGCTCCACATCAAGACGCAGGCGTTCCTCGTTGCCACGGGCAATGGGATTGAAGAAGCCGATACGCTCAATAAATCTGCCATCACGGGCATTCCGACTGTCACTTACCGTGATGTGATAAAAGGGTCGCTTCTTGGCACCACTGCGGGATAAACGAATTGTGACCATAATAAAATATCCGTTCCAACACCTAAATTTCGAAAATATCCGGGTCTCATAGCCGCGAAACCGCGGTACATCGGCCTTTGCCGGGATAAAAAGGCGCGTATTTTATGCCAATTGCCTGATAATGGGAAGTTTATTTGAAGCGTGGAAAATTCCCGCCAGCGCCGGGAAATCCGCCTGGTGGCCCCTGCATTCCGCCCAGGCCACGCATCATGTTTGCCATACCTCCACCTTTCATTTTTTTCATGACCTTTTGCATTTGCTTGTGCTGTTTCAGCAGTCGATTAAGATCCTGAATTTGGGTCCCTGAGCCCACGGTAATACGGCGTTTCCTTGAACCATTGAGAATGTCCGGATTGATCCTCTCACGAGGAGTCATGGAATTGATGATGGCCTCCATGCGAGTAAACTGCGAATCATCAGCCTTGGCCGCTGCGCCTGGAGGAAGAATCCCCATGCCTGGCAGCTTATCCATGATACTGCCTACCCCGCCCATGTTCTTCATCTGCTGCAGTTGCTCGCGGAAATCCTCCAGATCGAAACCTTTGCCTTTCTTGATTTTGCGCGCCAGCTGCTCCGCTTTTTGCTTGTCGACCTTCCGCTCTGCTTCCTCGATGAGCGATAGCATGTCTCCCATACCAAGAATGCGGGAGGCAATTCGATCCGGGTAGAAAGGTTCCAGAGCGTCCGGCTTCTCTCCGGTGCCGATGAACTTGATTGGCTTTCCGGTAATGTGCCGCACTGAAAGCGCCGCTCCGCCCCTGGCATCGCCGTCCGCCTTGGTAAGAATTACCCCGGTTAGCGGCAGTGCATCGTTAAAGGCCTTGGCAGAATTGGCGGCGTCCTGTCCAGTCATGGCGTCCACCACGAACAGGGTCTCGATCGGGTCGAGGACATCGTGAAGTCGCTTGATTTCTGCCATCATCTGCTCGTCAATCGCGAGCCGTCCGGCGGTATCCACTATCAGAACATCCATAAAACGACGCCTGGCTTCGGCCAGAGCTGCGGTGACGATCTGTTCGGGCTCCTGTCCGGGATCACTGGGGAAGAAATCGATGTCGAGATCGCTAGCAAGTGTTTCGAGCTGCTTGATGGCCGCAGGTCGGTAGACGTCCGCACTCACCACCATTACAGATTTTTTGGGATTATTCTTGAGCCAGAGTGAAAGTTTTGCCGCGGTGGTGGTTTTTCCCGCGCCCTGAAGACCTGCCATCAGCACAACTGCTGGCGGAACAGCCTTCAGATCCAGAGACGCACTGGCAGCGCCCATTATCTGCTCCAGTTCAGCCTGAACAATCTTGATGAATGCCTGGCCCGGCGAAAGGCTTTGGGAAACTTCCTGACCGACCGCGCGCAGGGTTACTCTGTCGACAAAGTCCTTCACCACGGGTAAAGCCACATCGGCTTCCAGCAATGCTCTGCGCACCTCGCGCAGGGCCTCCTGAATGTTGTTTTCAGTCAGGGTCGCCTTGCCGCCAAGTTTGCGTAGCGTTGACGAAAGTCGCTCGGTGAGGTTCTCAAACATAGGTGCGGACTCCAGAGATTGGGGGTAAGTATAGCGGATCAGGTAGCTGGTCAGAAATACACCTGATTGCTGGCGGCAATTCAAGCTCGGAAATGCCGGGGCGCATCATGAAAAAAAACTTCAACGCCCAGTGCACTTATGCGACACTTTTACCAGTTATCAGTCGGACCTGAACCATGCCGATCACCGTGATTGCTGGCCTCCTGGCGTCCCTATTCTACTTTCTGGGGACTGTGTTCCAGGGACAGAACATTTTCGCTAGTAAAAATACCCGAAGCCAGGTGTTCAGCCTCGGCTTCATCGCGGTATGTGCCCACGCAATCAGTGCCTTTGGGGTCATGAGAACCACAACCGGTTATCATTTTGGCATTTCGGAAATTAGCACCCTGATTACGCTTTCCATTTCCCTGCTGGTCCTCGTAAGCAGCCTGCGTAAACCTCTGGAAAATCTGTTTCTGGGGCTGTTCCCTCTGGCTATTGTGAGCATCCTCTTCTCCCTGGCGGTCTCCAGCAGCTACCCTCCTACCAGCATGGGCATCGGCCTGGCTAGCCATATTCTTCTTTCTATTGTGGCTTACAGCATGATCACCATCGCCGCCATGCAGGCAGCGTTTCTGGCATACCAGAACCACCAGTTGAAGCATCATCACACTTCAGGGTTAATCAGCAGATTGCCACCACTGCAGGACATGGAGGCATTTCTGTTTGAATTGTTGTGGGTCGGCGAAATATTGCTGGCACTGGGCATTCTGGCCGGATTCTTTTTCGTCGACGACATCTGGGAGCAGGCTGGCATAATTCACAAGACATTTTTCTCGATTCTGGCCTGGAGTGTTTTCGCCGGCCTGCTGTGGGGCCGCCACAAATTGGGATGGCGGGGGCAAACGGCAATTCGTGGGACCCTGAGCGGATTCACCCTGCTGCTTCTCGGCTTTTACGGCTCGAAGTTCATGCTGGAATACGTGCTTAATTAGTGAACACAGACGATCCCCAAATAGGTCTGCTGTTAGGGCTGCTCATCTTTCTTATTATCGCCTCCGCGTATTTTTCCAGCTCGGAAACCGCGATGATGAGTCTCAACCGGTATCGCATGAAACACCTTCAGCGCACCGGTCATTCAGGTGCTCGCCGCGCTGGCAAACTGCTCGAGAGCCCGGATCGGCTCATCGGCGTAATCCTGATCGGCAATAATTTCGTGAACATTCTGGCGGCTTCCATTGCCACCTCGATCGCAATCGCCCTTTTCGGAGGCCCCGAACCGCTGATCACAACAGTAGTGCTGACCATGGTGATCCTGATTTTTTCGGAGGTCACGCCTAAAACTATCGCTGCTCTTTATCCAGAGAAAATTGCCTATCCCTCCAGCTACCTGCTGACCCTGTTACTGAAACTGCTATATCCCTTTGTATGGGCAGTCAATATGATCTCCAATCGACTGGTGACGCTGCTTGGGTTTCATCCCAATGAGCGAGACTCCCACAAGCTCAACAAGGAAGAATTGCGAACCGTCGTGTTCGAATCCGCGGGACACATACCCAGACGCCGCCATGGCATGTTATTGAATATCCTTGACCTGGAAAAAGTCACGGTTAATGACATCCTGGTGCCGAGGAATGAAGTCCTGGGACTCGATCTGAACGATGACCTGGATACCATACTCGATCAGATTGGTTCAGCCCAGCACACCCGCCTGCCGGTATTCAAGGACGATATCGACAACATCGTCGGTATACTTCATATGCGCAGCGTTAGTCGTCTTTTGAAACTGGACAATATCAATAAGGCAGCACTGATACAGGAAACCGGCGAACCTTATTTCATCCCTGAAAGCACCCCGCTGCATACACAGTTATTTAACTTTCAAAAACACAAAAAGAGAATGGCTGTAGTGGTAGACGAGTACGGCGCGGTCAAGGGTGTGGTTACCCTGGAAGATATCCTTGAAGAAATTGTTGGAGAATTTACTACTGACGTGGCCACCAGCAGCAAGGACGTCCATCCTCAGAGTGATGGCAGTTTTCTTATTGATGGCGGCGCTACTATTCGTGACATCAACAGACTCCTGAATTGGGAGCTCAGTAGCGTAGAGGCCAAAACCCTTAACGGCCTGCTTATGGAACTGCTGGAATCGATTCCCGAATCCTCAGTGTGCCTGAAAGTCGACAACTACTTTGCCGAAATTCTGCAAGTCAATAACAACATGATAAGAACCGTCAGAATGTGGGAAGATGCTTCGGTTTCGGACGAGACGCAATATGACAACAACCTGATTGCGATCGAATCCAAGGGCATCAGTAAAGCTTGAACTAAATCGCGCTGCAACGGATTGGAGATAATTCAGTCAAGTGTGCAGCACCCACAAGTAATGGATTGTCAATTTCCCAGACAGTTGAATCAATCCCATCCCCGCCTGCTCCGTCTCGCAAAGCCATTGCCAACAAGTAGTGCTCCAGCTCGAAAAGGCAAAAAGCCCAGCCCGCAAAATCATGCGCCGTGGCAATGTCCGAAGGCGCCTGGACTACTACCCTGTCGACCTGTGGAAATGAGATCTCCAGTTGCCTCAGGGCTGGCACCAGAGCACCCCCGCAGGCCTTGGAATAGGCTTCTTTTAAGGTCCATAACTCATAGAAGCGAATCGTGCGCTCATCGGGAGA
>Ga0181587_10005881_pt1 | contig 9998 bp, 8 predicted proteins | sample 071ome_27_FD_132463 | JGI IMG/M metagenome (GOLD analysis project Ga0181587, IMG submission 132463) | Coastal salt marsh microbial communities from the Groves Creek Marsh, Skidaway Island, Georgia - 071409AT metaG (megahit assembly) | ecosystem: Environmental > Aquatic > Marine > Intertidal zone...
CCCTGAACCTATATGGTTTCAATGATCTCGCAAGATCACTACCAAATGGATTAAGTTCTAGACTTGGGCCATCAATACCAATCAGTAATACCGATAAGATAATAATTGGATTGAGCAGGGCATTATCTAAGAATCCGAGAATCGTTTTGATTGATAGCGGTCTGGAATCACTTGGTGACTATGGGTTAGAGGCACTGATTAAGATTACACGTTTTGTACCGATAGTCATTTTTGTATCTAATAGCCCCGATTACATAGAACTGGCAAGCCGTTCATTTGTCCTTAAGTCGGAAGGACAGCTTGTTGAAACGAATCCGCAGGAGCTATCAACTGAAATACGGAAGAAGCAAACCAATCAAGCGGTGGGGAGGAATTGAGATGAAAACAACTCAGTCTTCATATGCAAGGGTCTACATAAGCTACGAGTTGGCACACGGTAAACTACTTCAGGGCATTCATCTATTCGATATAAGACCAGGGAAAACTGACTCAGACTTCTGGAAGAAGCTACGTGAAGAGGCGACCGTTGATCTAGTGCCCTTTGGAATAAGCGAGGAGTCTAAAGCAGGTGCACTACTGAAGCACTGCGTAGATCCAGACGACAATACAGCTCTGCTAAGTAGAGCGCTCGAGAATATCTATTTAAATACCAGGTTGTCGTTACTCGGGCTGTCGGCACATGATCAGTCGGTTAGTAAGAGCGGTCTTATAATAAAGCCTGAGGGTCTAGAGAGCGCATGCTTCCTTAATAGTAGCTCAAAAATAGCTTTTGTTGAATGCGAAGATGGAGTTCATTCTTTTGACGACAAGGGTAGCGGGGTAGATAATCAAGTTAAGATATTAGTTCCTAAGAATGAGTCATTTACAATTTATGGTGATGCCCAATTCAGTCTGTTGACAAGCTATGAAGATGACTCGGTGATGCGGTTACTCGAAACCGTGAGTCATCTGCATAAACTGTTAGACAATAGGATTGAACGAAGGGAAAGAATCCTCGCAGAGTCTGAAGTGCGAGCATATAAGTCGTCGGTCGAGAATTTTGAAGAGTACTTAGGACACAATAGGTCAGCAGACAAGATAGGCGGTTCAGGAGGAAGGTTTGAAAATGTGCTGTTCTGCGCAGGTCTAATTATCAGAAGAGAATCGCGGGCGACTAGGCTATATACGTCAGTAAACCTATCCAATTGCAAGAGTGAGCAGGACGCACTACTAAGGCTACTTGATGTATCAAGTGTTTCATATAGGATTTCAGTAGCCCCCGAAAAAGTTAGTGACAATAGAAGTTACTTATTCCTTTCGGATGATGGAGGTGTATCGGCATACATTCGATACGGACTTGGATATAGGATTGTGACAAGTTTGGGATCAAGTTCTTGTAAAGACGGCGTGCATCATGCCATGGGGCAGATACTGACAATTTATCCAAAGTTTCCTGAAGAGGGTAATGCCTGGGACTTTGCAAGATATGGACTTAGGGATACTGTTGGCGCATTTCTTTCTGTTCTATTAATCTCACTAGTATTGTCTGCGGCGACCTTAATTCCTGCGATTCTTGTCACACAACTTACATCACTATACATACCATTCGGGGATTACTACTCATTATTGTTCTTTGGTGCATCCGCTGTTCTCGCACTTTCTCTTGTATATATTATCCAGCTCCTGCAGGCTCGATATCTGGTGAGATTTGAAGTGGTTACAGACTCGAATCTTCAGACAATGATTGTGGATAGATTCCTAAGGGTAAAGCTTGACGAAGCCTCGCTGTACTCTCCTGGGAGCCTCCAGAATAGAATAATGGGAATATCAGACTTGCGTTCAACTATAACATCGAATTTGACGCCTATCTTGACGGCATTTCTCTCAGTCGTCTTTAACTTTGTTTATCTATTTATTTACTCTTGGCAGTTGTCGCTGATCGTGATGTGTAGTGGCCTTGTTCTAGGAATAGCAACATTAATTGGGGCATTTCAACGCTTAAAATACTTTAGGGAGCTTACAGAATTAGATGGGAAATTACTTGAAACTACCAATGATTCAATTAGCGGTGTGTCGGCTGCTCGGACAGCGGGTACATCGCGACATCTTCTCCTGAGATTCAGTGAGGTCATCTCGCCACTTTTGGACGCAGTTTTTGGGGCTGTCCGAGTACGCAACAGAGTTGACACTTTGTCTGGAGCAACGACATATATTCTCTACATATTCTTACTTCCGTATGCCTACCATCTTGCTCACTCAGAAAATGCAAAAGAAGTACTAACTGTGGGTGGCGTTGTGAGTTTTCTGACATGTACACAGACATTTCTTGCAAGCTTTGAATCGGCAATCGATAAGTCGATTACTTCTTTTGTGAGATTAAGTGTCTACTGGTCAAGGGCAATGGAAGTCGTATCGCTACCATCAGAACCTGGCAATATTGAGAAGACTCCTTCAATATTTAATGGGTCACTTAGCGCAAGTGAACTAACTTTCGGTTACCGTGCAGCCGATTCGAATAATCGCTTGATACTGAGTGACGTTGCGTTGGAGCTTAATTCTGGAGAAGCTGCTGTAATTGTTGGAGAGCCTCGTAGCGGTAAGACGACTCTACTAGAAGTTCTTTCTGGGCTTCATGATAGTTATTCTGGCAATATAATTGTGTCTGGCCATGACTTAAAGACAATTTCACCAAGAATATACCGCTCTTTTCTAGGCAATGTGCCCCAGAACCTGCAAGTAAGGCAAGGTACTATCTTCGATAACATATGCCATGGAATTGATGTTGGCCAAGGCGAGGTTGATCAATGCCTGAAGGACTTTAGTCTGGATGAATTCATCAGTTCTCTACCGTTAAAGCTTGGAACGATCATATCCCCTCACGCCAGTACCGTGCCGGATATTTACAAGAAGAGGATGTTTCTTGTGCGCGCAGCCTTGCGAAAGTCGCGGTATGTTTTCATTGATGATATTCTCTCAGGTTTAGACCTTGAGGAAGTAGGCAAGATAATCAGCTACTTCAAGAGGAATGGATCTAGTATCCTTGCGACCACATCAGATTCATCAATAATTGAATGTTTTGATAAGCACTACAAACTACGATAGGCCTAGGTAAATACACGTAGTCATGACTTCATATTTTGGCAATTTATTCCAGTCGAACAAGAAGGGATAGTATCAAAGAATAGTTCTCGAATACCTTTTTTCTTGCGAGTAGCGCGATAATCTCGTTGTAGTCATATGATTTCAGGCTGCCGGCAGAGCACTCATCGATAAGCTCGTTTAGAAGGTATATACATCGGTCGTTATACTGGCAGTTAGAGATCCAAGTAAAGTCAGAAAGATGGAGATCAACTGGATCGGGGTTGTCGGCTATGTACCGTTTCCGTGAGGCGAGATAGAGGTATGGATCCTGGGTATAGATGCAGTCAGGAAGGCTGGGCACACCTGGACAGAGTTTTGAATGTGTGTATTGGCTGAGAATAGACTGGTAACTAAAGGACTCTTGCCTACAAGTAAGAGCTACAAAGCTAGTATTGTTGCATTGAGCTAAATACTTGTTGTAGATACGCAAACATTCCCTAGAGATGTACTGAGGCTCAACTTCCACCTTAGCCTGCAGTTTAATGACCACGTCCCTCACATCAGAATCACAGACGTACGGGCCATCCTGAACACTCCAGGATGTAGGGACTACAAATTCTGGGTCGATATGTTCTGGGAGACCGTTCCAGTTATTGACAATTGGTAGGCATCCGGATGCTGCAGCTTCAATAATAATTTTTCCCTGAGTCTCCTCGTAGCTGGTAGAGAAGATTAGGCAAAGTAATGACTTGGAGAGAACTTCAGAGACCTGAGATGAATTAAGGTTGTATCTCCAATCAATTACGATTTTAGATTCGTCAGCCTTCTCCTGTATGAGATCACGGATCTGACTCTCAGCTTCGGTCGAAGGAGAGAAAACACAGAGTGTAATTTTTCTGTAGTTCTCGATTGTTGATAAACCAGCAATGGCATCAATTGTTCTTTTGAAAGAGCTCAGGCGTGTGATTATCGCGATACCTTCACGTTTCTGTTGAGAGGCAGACGACGGGCTAGGAATACTGACTGGTTTAATGATTGCATTAATAGTCTTAGATGAAGGACCAAATTTTTTGAATAGTTCATATGTAAACTGGCCATTGAAAAAGATTTTATCGCAACTAGATGATCCCCGTACAAAGTCAGCAATCCTATTTTGGTAGCCAATATATGAGTTAATATAGAGCCTGATTTCAAAGTCAAGACTGGTCTCTACCCTTAGTTCAAGTAGTGTCTGCCATATTTCAGAGCAAAACATTGAGGGCCAGAGGCATAGATATCCATGCTTTAGGGAGAGCACAGTTAGATAGTCACAAATAGATTCTCTTGACTGATAAGTATAAGACTCAGTCGTATCCCCAGAAAGCGTAAGCGTCTTGAGAAGATACTGGTTAAATACAATCGCCGTCTTACTCGCGGCCTCGTCTGAGTCAACGATTCGGATATGGTGCATTGAACTCAAGGCAAGGCTTTGTGGGCAATATTGATCAGTTGCCACAAGTCAAGATAATAAAACTTAAGATAGTCATCTTGGCTGCGTATAGGGAAGAGATACTTAGAGGCACACTCGTTGATCTTCTTAACAGCAGAGGTGATCTCAGCTTGCGACAACATGCTTTGGTAGAGCAAATGTGGCAGAAAATCATCACATCCTTGAAGAAGCATTTCCCATTCGTTAAGCCATTGCTTAATATCTTTTGAGTCTCCTAATCGGTGTGACAACATCAGTCTTGCTTGGTCTCTGTAGGGGATAACTAGACTAAAGAACTCTGTAACCTTGTATGCGCTTATGATTTGTTGAACGTCAAGATTCTCATCGGTAAGAAGCGATGACAGAATGTAGTTTGTGCATTCTTGCTTAAGTTCTGACAGATTAATCTGAATATCCTCGCTTTGTTTCGTTTTACTTTTGAGCCAGATCGCATATGCGTGGTTGAGCTTTTCAGACAAGACTGAATGGCTGACGTCGTTTGATCTGCTGGGGTTATTCTCATAGAAGTCCTTAATTTTCAATAATGCCTTGCAAGGTAGAATTTGATTCTTTTTAGCGATATCAGTTTGTTTTTTCCTGCCATCGTATTGATCGACCAGCGATGGAATCGCTGTCGATCTAGTCAATTCGTTTCTTGATAGTCCCATAGATGGATCATGGACAGTCTCGATGCGATTGGAGTCCGTCATCAAGATCTCAGCCCAGACTGACTGGTAAATAAGGTTCATCTCATCGGGATAACGCAGAAAGCAGAAGCTCGTGAAATTACTAATAGTATTTGCATGATCCTTTTGATTTGAGGAAAGACTGATTGGTATATCCTTGGAGAGTTGTCTGGATACAAATGGGGTCCAAGACAATGCTTGAGGAGCTACATTTGATTTGAGCTCAAGATATTTCTTATCGGTAAGTAGATTCGAAAGATCAAGTGACTTCTGTGATGAGAAGCTTTCCAGGATTTGCTTTGCCTCGATTGAGCTGACGTAGTTTTGGAGAATTTTTGAGACTGCTGGAGGAGTTCTGTATTCATAATTACAAGCACGAATATCGTCAAGTATTTGGTTATGATGATGCTGTGCGATGAGTCCTTGGTCAACACAGCCTCGAATATGAAAGAATAAGTCAACAAACGCCATGGTAGTCGGTGTCCATCCATGAGATTCATGATGATGCAAAAGAGCGACATCAGAATCATCTCTTAGATCATCACAGAAATATTGATAGACTTTTCCAAATCCAATCATCCCGAAGTCGCTTAGCTCAGCGGCACGTAAAGCACCAATACTTGAAACTCCAATGACACACTTTTTATTCTCGATTGCAAAGAGTATTTCCTTATGCCAGGGAGCTGGGATAGTCTTGTAAAGACCATCTGCAATAATGATGGAAGAGATTTCATCATTATGAATATCAGCAAATAAGTCTGACTGCTTACATGGACCGCGAAGTGTAAGTCCGGTTAAAAGCTGTTGATCTACGTTGGAGAGGCTTGGGCCTGCATAAAGAACTGTTTTCAAAGGCCTGCTGCTGGTGAGTGTTTGTCCATATGGAATGGTGCAGTGGGTGTGACCAGATTGTTAGCAAGAATGCTCATGTGCTGATATCCAGGTACCAAGTAGCCATGAAGACCTTCAGAAACAAGGCGTACAACATGAACGTGATCGTCTTGCTGTGGATAACGAAACAAGTAGAGTGGTTTGTCATGATTTTTCTTCAATTGATCCACCAGCTCTCTCGAGGTGAGACTTGTATTCACATCAATATTTCGAAGACCCACCTCCTCTATAACTCTGTTAGTACTCGTCAGCTCGGGATAACCGTAAAGGTATAGTTCTTTATTCATGTCCTCTCTTGCTCCAGAGATCTCAATCAGTCGAGCTTGATTTGCCTCCGTTATTGCACGAGTAGCTGCAGTGACTCCATTCGAGTGGGTTCCATAGCCCACCCACCTTCGGTCATCACAAAAGAGAATACATTTGTATGTAGGAAACTGAGCGAAGGTTGTATTATCGTAAAGGTCGACTTTGACAGAAGTATTGTAAGCTTTAAGTTTCTGGTATAGCTGTGATAAGACGGAGCTCTCAATGCTCTCATCACTAACCTTATATTTCTTATCAGTACGCATTAACTCGTTTATCGTGATGCTATGGCGTTCTACAATTTCATAGAGAGCAGACCGTATTGCATCATCTTCAGATGTACCAGAGGCTAACCCATTTGATGATCGATAGAAGGGTGTTCGACAGCCTGAATCTGTGAGTTCTCTAAAGTCAAGGCTCACACTTTCAAATGGTATGAAGACTTTTTGATTGTTTGTAAGATCTGTGGATAGAACCCAGCGTTGGCTAGAAGAATAGTCATAATCAAGTGTTGTTATAGACATTTGCTTCGGATCAGACGCCATAGTAACTAACTGATCCTGTGGCGCGACCAGATCAGGGCCGATATTTTCAGCGCTATGGCACTCAAAGCTTTCCATCAATGCAGAGATAAAAGCCTGATTTTGATGAACTCCTTTCCCAGCACTCTGAGACATCACTTTCGAGTTAGGTCTATATGCGATCGCAACACCTAAATCTTCTCGAGAAAAGCCAGAAATACTCGACACTCTAGTGACGTCGAAAAGATGCTTGATAGACAGAATATAATGCAAAAATCCGTTATCGGTTTCGGATAACCTCGTCTCAAGCATAAAAAAAGCCCTCGAATGAGGGCCTGTATTTTTCAAGTAATCAGAAAAGAGCAGCCACGCCAACTCCGACTGCAACCCCCCCAGCAGTATCGCCACCAGCAGCTTGCTTCAAGTCGACACCTCGACCTTTCATCGCTTCGTGAAGGTGCTCCTTGGTGAAGCTCTTACGGGCCTCGTCAATCAACTGGGGAGAGGGGCCATCCTTTTTGATAGCATCAATGAATGCATTTGCCTTTTCAACTGACATTTGCAAATTTTGCGTTGCTTCCACAACATAGCCAGCACAGGCACAGCGTCAGCAATTGATATATTTCTTAATTGTTAATACTCCAAGGGCGACCAACTGACACGTGAATCTGTAGTTGGTTTCTGACTTGATCTAAGTCCTCCGAAAGAAACTCCTCAAGCCTGCGTAACGCACAAAAATCAGCAGCCTTTAAACCAGCTTCTAAGCCAGCTGCAAGAGCATACATCTGTGTATGTGAGGCCTCATTAGGAGAGCAGATATGTTTTCCTATATCTCTAAAGCAATAGAGGGCTGAGAGAGGCAAGAGCGACTGAGCAACATAGAATGCTTGTAGTGCTGTTTCTCCAAAGGGAGAAGTATTAAAACCGGTCAATACATGTAATATGTCATGTGTGTGCTTAATCCTAAGTTCAATGTATTTTTCATTGCAGACCGGCTGCTCAAGAGGGAATCTGGTGGGTGCCGGTACACCATGGATGTCATCTTGGTCGCGAACCATATTCATTAGATGCATACAGAGGTGAAAACCGAGCGTGTTTTGATCCATAAATAAGAGATCAGGAATTGAGTATTTGCTTGGACTCCATTGCTCTTGAATATCGGAAGCGATAAAGTCCCAAATGTGACTTAGTTCAAGATCTCCCGACCTCATAAGATGCAATCCATGTTTTCGTATCTCTGGAAATATCTCCTGTTCCCTAAAGAAATCACCGATTTGAAGCATCGTCATGATTTGAACCTAAAGTCGGGTGGTTACTTTCAAATATGGAGGGGTTGACTTGTTTGACTTTCAAGCATATTTTCACGGCTCATCAGAGGTGTCGTACCTTGCACCATTGGACGCAAGCTCATGCCTAGTAACATTAGAAGCAATCAAAGGGCTTCAGGTATGTCGGCATTTCAAAGATAATCGGCAATTTCATTCATTTCTAGTTTCTACCAATTTTTTTTCCTCCAGTGAAATATTATGTAACCTCAGGTGTCCTACGCTTAACGCTTCTATTCCGCTAGGTAATTCATCTCATTTGGGCTTTCATGATTGCTTCTTAGGCGCGAAGTCAACTTCTGACGATTACTTGCATACAGCCCTAGAACTTGCAAATACTATTAAGGGTCAGTCATGCATTCCGAATCCTGAGACTTCTCAGGAGATTTTTTCCCCATACCTTTACTTCAAAGCCTATATAAGAAGGCACATATCTCTTCATTCACAATTGGCTCCTTTTCTAGAGAGAATCGAGATCGGTCCTCCAACAGATGTCCTGACATATGTCCACGGTGATTATTTAGTACAGAATACAATCAAAGGAGATGACATGATGCTTCAGCTTTATGACTGGGAATATTGTGGCATATCCCCGATTTACTTTGATTTGGGCTGGATTATCGCTGTTTCAGCTTTCATGGGAAAATCTCTGCCCACCTCATATTTATCCGCTCATGAGAATGTCTACTACTTTACTTTTTTCGGATTACTACGCTTAGCAAGTCGACTTCTAGATATAAGCAAGCATTTTGAGAACAGGGATGAGCATATTCTGCGCATCACGTGCCTTATCAGTTCTCTCAAGGAGTTGAAGGACCGGATTTAGTTTCTGATACCTAAAATACTTTGAAGTTTCGTTGCACTTGCCACATCACACTCATGAACTGTCTTGGTCGAGTATCATCTGATTAGATAGTAAGCCTTATCGAGCCCGAAGACTTATTGTATCACGTATGTATACTTCTATCTCTATGTAGCGAGAACTGTGGTAGCTGCCACCTAAAATCGACGACGGATTAGACGCGCTGAGACGCGTGCATCCAAAAGCAAGGTCAATAGTCCAATGATCAGCGAGACCATCGCCACAACAAATAGCGGCACGACAAACGCCGTCAGGTCAATAACGGCGATTGTACTAATGAAGGTAACCGCAACCACGGTCGCAACGAGAACACCTGTTGCGGTCACCGCTTCACTGGCGCGGGTGAGCAGGGTCATTCGCCGTTTGAGTAAGGCCAAATCCATGGCTTCATCCGTGACGCTCTGCAGCCGCTGGGCACGGTCCAGCACCCTGCCCAAACGATTACTAATCACACCCAACAGACCCGCAATGCCTGTCATTAGAAAGACAGGTGCAACCGAAAGCTGTATGGCCTTGGCCAAGCCGAGCATCGGTGAGGAAGCTGCGGGATCCATCAGAAGAAGCATCGACAGAGCCACCTAAGCAAAGCGAGACAAAACTGCCAACCTGGCATCAAACACTGACCGCCCCGTGATCCAGATCATCAGCAGCTACAGCGGGGACCTGCGTTGTGCCTCGCTGCACGGGCCATCGGGCTCCGCCCTGGAAACCGATGCTCCAACCGACAACCAGGGGAAGGGTGAGCGCTTCTCTCCAACGGACCTCGTGGCGACAGCCCTGAGCACCTGCATCCTGACGATCATGGGCATCGTCGCCGAACGCCACGACTGGGATCTCAAGGGATGCACGGCCCGGGTGGAGAAGGTCATGACCAGCGAAGCC
>Ga0181587_10005891_pt1 | contig 9986 bp, 8 predicted proteins | sample 071ome_27_FD_132463 | JGI IMG/M metagenome (GOLD analysis project Ga0181587, IMG submission 132463) | Coastal salt marsh microbial communities from the Groves Creek Marsh, Skidaway Island, Georgia - 071409AT metaG (megahit assembly) | ecosystem: Environmental > Aquatic > Marine > Intertidal zone...
AAACCCCGGTTTTGACTTATAAATCTGGCGCGGTATTTCGTCGAAATTCACGAAAATCAGCCGGTCACCCGGCCGCGCAAAAGTGACTTCTGGAAAAAACGCCCCCGCGACGATGGCAATCTCGTGTTGGGTGGTGTTGCGCTCGGTCGCCATGGCCGGGTGGGCCAAAAGGGCGGCGATTATCCCCGCCAGAACATGGCGGCGCTGGGCGGAAAAAGGGGCGGGCATGTTGGGCCTCTGCGTGTTGTGAAACAAGTGGCCTTAGGGCTAGGGGGCGAATGCGGCAGCATTGCGGCGCCACCGTGGTGGGCTGCGGATTTTTGCTTGCTAAGGGGGGCGTGGCGGCGCTATGACATGCCGCATGCGGGTGTAGCTCAATGGTAGAGCCGCAGCCTTCCAAGCTGAAGACGTGGGTTCGATTCCCATCACCCGCTCCATAATCCCCAAATATTTTTTCCTAACATGCTGATTGGCAAGGCATTTATTCTTGCCGCCGCAGGGGCAGGCCGCGCGCCCATTGCTGGAAACTGGCACGCATCTGGGCACTGGAAATCACCCGGGGCGGTAGCGTGTTTTTTGGGAAATGGGCCGCAGGCTGAGCGCCGTGAAGCAATGACGGCGATCTTGCCAAAGCCACTGAACGGATCGGCGAACGGGCCAGATTCGGCCCAACATGACCCGGGTTTACCCCTACCGTGCTTACTGTACGCTAACCGTGGCAGTCAGCGCATTCGCGAAGGGCTGGTGATGTATTGAAAATATTGGTCGGAGTGAGAGGATTCGAACCTCCGGCCCCTGCCTCCCGAAGACAGTGCTCTACCAGGCTGAGCTACACTCCGACCGTGAGCGCGCGGATAGCCCAGCCAGCGCCGCTTGGCAAGGGCAAAAGCACGGGCCCAATGCAGGCCATGGCCAAGGCTTGATGCCATAAAAAAGGCCCGCCTTGGGGCGGGCCTTTGGCAAAATCGTAAATGTTGGTGCCGTTACAGGCTGGCATCCAGTGCCGCAACCACGGCATCGCCCATCTCGCTGGTCGAGACCGGCTGAACGCCATCTTCGCCCAGCAGGTCTGCGGTGCGCAGCCCATCGGCCAGCACCTGTTCCACGGCCTTTTCCAAACGATCGGCTTCGCTGCCCATGTCGAAGGAATAGCGCAACGCCATCGCAAAGCTAAGGATACAGGCGATTGGGTTTGCCTTGCCTTGGCCGGCAATGTCGGGGGCCGACCCGTGCACCGGCTCGTACAGGGCTTTGGGGCGGCCATTGGCCATGGGGGCGCCCAAGCTGGCCGAGGGCAACATGCCCAAGCTGCCGGTCAACATGGCTGCGGCATCCGACAGCAAATCGCCAAACAGGTTGTCGGTGACGATCACATCAAACTGTTTGGGCCAGCGGCACAGCTGCATGGCGCCGGCATCGGCATACATGTGGCTAAGTTCAACATCGGGATATTCCTCGTCATGCACTTTTTGCACAACTTCACGCCACAAAAGGCCCGATTCCATCACATTGGCCTTCTCCATCGAGCAGACCCGGTTGTTACGGCGGCGCGCCAATTCAAAGGCCGAACGCGCCACGCGCTCGATCTCGGATTCGGTATAGCGCTGGGTGTTGATGCCCACCCGCTCGTTGCCTTCCTCGAAGATGCCGCGCGGTTCGCCAAAATAAATGCCCGAGGTCAGTTCGCGCACGATCATGATGTCCAGCCCGGCCACCACGTCTTTCTTCAGCGAGGAAAAGTCAGCCAAGGCATCAAAGCACTGCGCCGGGCGCAGGTTGGCGTATAGGTCCATTTCCTTGCGCAGGCGCAGCAGCCCACGTTCGGGTTTTACGCTGAAATCCAGATTGTCGTATTTTGGGCCACCCACGGCGCCCAACAGCACGGCGTCCACCTCTTGGGCGCGGGCCATGGTTTCATCGGTCAATGGGGTGCCATGCGCATCATAGGCGCAGCCCCCCACCAGCCCTTCGCTGACGTCGAAGGTGACATTGCGCTTGGTGCCGTACCAATCGATAATTTTGCGCACTTCGGCCATTACTTCGGGCCCGATGCCGTCGCCGGCAAGAATAAGAAGCGAAGGGTTGGTCATGGTTTTTTGTCCCCAGTGAAACGGTTTGGCACTGGCCTAGCGATTGGCGCAGGCGGGGTCAAGAAACGGCGATCAATTTTGCACAACTTGCGGCGGGGGCATGGCCTGCGGGGCGGGGGGAATGGCGATATCCAGCCATACGGGGCGGTGGCGGCTGGCCTTGGCGAAAATAGCTGCCTTGGGGCTTTGCGGGGCGGGCCACATCACGCCCCCCCCGCGCAGTTGCAGGCTGCGGGCTGGGAAAATGCGGCTGGCTTGGCGCAGCCCCAGGCCCAGCCCCGACCAATCGACCGTTGGCAGGCCCAGATGGGGGCTTTGTGCATCGGGGTGCAGGCGGGGGTGCTGGGCCAAGCGCTGCAAGCCATCGCGCCGCCCTTCGCCCAGAAGTGGGTCAATATTGGTGACGCCCATAAGCGCAAAATATTGCCCCGGCAGCGCGGGCGCCAGCGTGCCATCCAACGCCTGCGCCCATAGGTGCAATTCATCGGCATTGCGCCTGCCATTGCGGTCCTCGGGTCCGTCGAACACCGGTGGGCTGGCATGAAAGGCCATCACCCAAAGCCGCCCCGCGCCCCCGGGCAGGCGCAGGGGCACGGCCCATGCCCCAACGGCCGATAGCGGCTGCACTTCCAGCGCGGCGGCACTGGGAAAGGCGGTGCCATCGCTGCGTTTGGGCAGCGAGGCGCCGGGCAGATCGCGCCACAAAAGCCCGGTAAAATCGATCAATTCTTCGCTGATGATCGGCAACCGAGACAGCAGCACCATGCCACCCTGGCCGCGAAACGCCCCATATCCCAAGGCATCATTGGCCCGCCCCAAGCGCCCATCGCCGTTTAAATCCAGCCCGCTTGGCACGCCAGCATTGGGCATCGGCGCCAGAATATGGGCATAAGGGGCGCCATTTTGGGCCAAAAACCTGCCCAGCGCTGCCGCTGTGGCCCCACCCGCATCCAGATCGATATCGTGCAACAGCAAGACATCGGCATCCAACAGCGCGACCACCTGCGCCAGCGCCTGCAATTGCGGGTCTTTGCCCTGCACAATGGCGTGCAGCAACAGCCCCGGGCCCTGACGCGCGGCATCGCTATGATAGGTGGCAAGGCGCAGTGGTGGGTCGGCCCTGATGGCGCTGGCCCAAGCTGCGGCCCACACCAAAACCATCGCCCAAATCAGGCGGCGTGCAGCACCCCGGCACCGGCATGGCTGCGCGCGCGTTTGGTTTGGATCATCTGCGCCACCCGGCCAAGGGCGATGGCACGCATCAGCAAACAAAGCGGCATGATTGACCAAAACGTGATGCCCCAGATCAAGCTTTGCGGCCCCCATGTGCCACTGGGCAAGACCAGCCCAGCCGCCATTTGTGCCGCCATTGGCATCAGGAATGGCAGGCTAATGCCTAAGATCAGGTTAAGCCGGGCGGTGGATTGCAAGCGCTGCACCACGTCCTCGCCTGTGGTTGGGTCGAATGTGGGCAGGTTCAGCCACAGGTTAAACGCGCCCAGCCGTGCTGGCCAACCAAACAGCCGCACCAAGGCAAAAAACAGCGCCGCCGTGGCCAAGCTGATGGCATAGGCCAGCGCCACTGCCAAATACAGCTGCCCCGTCAATTCGCCCAAGCCACTGGCCGAAAGCCAGTTCAAAAACAGGCGTGGCGGCGAATATGGCCAATCAAAAAGCGCCGCACTGGTCTGCGCCACAGGGTAAAGATACTGGGTGGCGATAGGGGGGGCGCTGGCGTGGGCCGCAATCAGCAAGCTGGCCGCAATCGTCACCAAGGCCGCCGCGCCAAAGCGCAGGCGGTTAAACGGCGGGGCATTGCGAAATTCCAAAAAGCTGGCAGCGGGGCCGCTATATTCCAACAGCACGAAAACCGCCGCCACCGTGGCCAGCAACAGCACCGCAAAGGCATCGGTCGCAGGCCCGCTGGGCGCGGCCAGCGCTGGAAACACCACAATGGTGAACACCAGTATTGCACGCGCAAGCGCGTTCAAAAGCTGCGAAAACACTGCCCATTCCCTTCAACCTGGCTGGGCGCGATACTTTGCCGCCCCCATGTCCAACTTGATGCCGCCGGTGCTGGCGGTTGCCTCAATTTTGCCCAAGTTTTGCCGCTTTTCCGGCTCATCTCAAGCGGGAATATGCCGATGGGGGCGCAATTTTTGGGTTTCTGCCGAAGGTGGTGCCAGAATGCATCACGCATCCGCCCGCCCTGGGGGCAAAAAAAACGCGCGCCTGTTGGGGCGCGCGTTGTTTATTTTCAATGACTTAAAGGTTTAGATCCAAGGGCGCGACTGTGCGGCCTGGGCTTCAAAGCTGTCAATGGCTGCGCTTTTTTCCATCGTCAGGCCGATATCGTCTAGGCCGTTCAGCAGGCAATGTTTTTTGAACGCGTCCACCTCGAAGGTAAAAACCTGGCCGTCGGATGTGGTGATTTCTTGGGCTTCCAGATCTACCGTCATGCGCGCATTGGCCCCTTTTTCGGCATCTTTCATCAGCACCTCAACCTGCTCGGGCGGCAGCACGATGGGCAGGATCCCGTTTTTGAAGCAGTTGTTGAAAAAGATATCGGCAAACGAGGTCGAGATAACCGCTTTGATCCCGAAATCTTGCAACGCCCACGGGGCGTGTTCGCGCGAGCTGCCGCAGCCAAAATTATCGCCGGCGACCAAAATTTCGGCCTTGCGATACTGGGGTTTGTTCAGCACGAAATCAGGAATTTCGTTGCCATCGCGGTCGTAGCGCATTTCGTCAAACAGGTTCACGCCCAGACCCGAGCGCTTGATCGTTTTCAAGAACACTTTGGGGATGATCATATCGGTGTCGATATTGACCAGCGGCATAGGGGCCGCGATGCCCGTCAGTTTTTTGAACTTTTCCATAATGCGGGCTCCTTAGATCAATTCGCGCACGTCGGTCAGACGGCCGGTCAGGGCGGCAGCGGCGGCCATGGCCGGGCTTACCAGATGGGTGCGGCCCTTGTAGCCTTGGCGCCCTTCGAAGTTGCGGTTCGATGTCGAGGCGCAGCGCTCGCCCTCGGCCAGCTGGTCGGGGTTCATCGCCAAACACATCGAGCAGCCCGCCAAACGCCATTCAAAGCCAGCCTCTTTAAAGATATCGGCCAGCCCCTCTTCTTCGGCCTGTGCCCGCACCAGCCCCGACCCCGGGACCACCATGGCGCGCATGCCGTCTTTGATCTTTTTGCCCTTCAAAACGGCTGCAGCGGCGCGCAAATCTTCGATGCGGCCATTGGTGCAGGACCCGATGAACACGGTGTCGATTTCGATATCGGTCAGCTTCATCCCAGGCGTCAGGCCCATATATTCCAACGAGCGGCGCGCGGCATCCACCTTGCCGCCTTTGAAATCTTCGGGCGCGGGCACAGTGGCGGTGATGGGCAGCACGTCTTCGGGCGAGGTGCCCCAAGTGACAACTGGCTGGATATCTTCGCCTTTTAGCGTCACCACCTTGTCAAAATGCGCACCTTCATCGGTATACAGGGTTTTCCACCATGCCAGCGCGGCTTCCCATTGCGCGCCCTTGGGGGCGTGTGGGCGGCCTTTGACATAGCTAAAGGTGGTTTCGTCGGGGGCAATCAGACCTGCGCGGGCGCCGCCCTCGATGGCCATGTTGCACACGGTCATGCGGCCCTCCATCGACAGGCTGCGAATGGCCTCGCCACAATATTCAATCACATAGCCCGTGCCGCCCGCGGTGCCGGTGGCGCCGATTACGGCCAAGGTAATGTCTTTGGCGGTGACGCCGGGGCGCAATTGCCCGGTGATTTCCACCTTCATGTTTTTCGATTTTTTCTGGATCAGCGTTTGCGTGGCCAAAACATGTTCCACCTCAGAGGTGCCAATGCCATGGGCCAGCGCGCCGAACGCGCCGTGGGTCGCGGTGTGGCTGTCGCCGCACACAACGGTCATGCCGGGCAATGTCCAGCCCTGTTCGGGGCCGACGATATGCACGATGCCCTGACGCACGTCATTGACCGGGTAGTAATGCACGCCGAATTCGCGGGCGTTCTTATCCAGCGCTTCGACCTGAATGCGGCTTTCCTCGTTCTCGATCACGCCCGAGGCGCGATCCAGTGTGGTGGGCACGTTGTGGTCGGGCACGGCAATGGTTTTTTCTGGTGCGCGCACTGTGCGCCCGCTCATGCGCAGCCCCTCGAAGGCCTGCGGGCTGGTCACTTCGTGCACCAAATGGCGGTCAATATACAGCAGGCAGGTGCCATCGTCGTCTTGCTGAACAACATGGGCATCCCAGATTTTATCGTAAAGCGTCTTGGGGGACATCGGTCCTCTCCCGTTTTTCTGGATGGATTTTCAAAGTGATGCGTGGGGGCAGATGGCCCGCAGCCATTATAGGCGTGCAAGAACGGTGAAGCAGGCGCCGAAAAAGCGTTCACGCAGGCGCGCGCGGTCATCCATGTCGAAAAAGCTCATCATGGGGTTTGCATACTCTTTTGCTGCCGCTGCTGCAAGTGGGCAGGCGCCCTGGCCCCTTGGCGAAAGGGTGCCTGCGCCGCCACGGCAGCGATTGTTTTTTCGCCATTCTCTTGCTAGGTTTAAAACAGGCCCAGCACCGGGGCGCGATCGGTGTGCAGCAACGGAGGACATGGTCCTGTCACTTAGCGCAGAGGCGGCACGCGCCGCACAAGCAAACCCAAACGCCAATTCTGGCGCCGAGGGTGCAAATTCTTCTTTCTCCAGTTCAGATTTTCTGGACCTGATCCTAAGCTCGCTTGAGGATGACAAGGCCGAAGACATCGTGCAAATCGATCTGCGCGGCAAATCCTCGATTGGCGATTACATGGTCGTGTGTTCGGGGCGCTCGTCCCGGCAGGTGTCGGCCATTGCTGAAAAAATGGTGCAGCGCGTCAAGGATGCCACCGGCGTGACCGCCCGCAGCGAGGGCAAAGGCGCGGGCGATTGGGTGCTGGTCGACACGGGCGATGTGATCGTGCATGTTTTCCGCCCTGAAGTGCGCGAATTCTACCAGCTGGAAAAAATGTGGCAGCCCACAGGCGTGGCCGGTTAAGGCCAGATGCGGGTGCATTTATGCGTGGTCGGGCGCCTGCGTGCAGGGCCCGAACGGGCGCTGATCGATGAGTATCTGAAACGGTTTGATCGTACGGGCCGGGCCTTGGGGCTGGGGCCTGTTTCTGTGGTCGAGGTCGAGGATAAAAAAGGCGCTGGCATGGGGGCCGAAGCGGCGCTGTTGCGCCGCGCCTTGCCCCAAGGCGCGGTGCTGGCCTGCTTGGACGAGCGCGGTGCGCTGATCACCTCGCCAAATTTTGCGGCGCAGTTGGGCCAGTGGCGCGATGCAGGGCGGGGCGATGTGGCTTTCGTGATTGGCGGGGCCGACGGGATTGACCCTGCGCTGCGCGCCGAGGCCGATTTTCTGCTATCCTTTGGCAAAATGGTGTGGCCGCATATGCTGGCGCGGGTGATGTTGGCCGAGCAGCTTTACCGCGCGGCCGCGATTTTGGCAGGCAGCCCCTATCACCGCGTCTAAGCGCGCCGGCGGCTGCGCCGCATATGGCGTAGCCCCACAAGCGCATAGGCCGAAAGCGCCAGCACCACCATACCCCCAAGATAAAGCACCGTGGCGCTGGCCATGGTGGGCAGTGATGGCAGCCATTGTGCCACAGGGTCGGCCAAGGGGGCGGGCAGGGTGCCCGTGGCGGCAACCCAGCCCATTGTGGGCACCAGCCACCCCACCAGCGCCGCGGCCATCGGCCATGCCATGCCGCGCAAGGCCCGGGCGCGCAATGCACGGCGGAATGCATCGATTTGCTTTCCAATATCGGCCTGCGCGGCCAGCATTGCGGGCACCACCAGCAACACCAGCACCATGCCAAAGCCCAGGCCATAGACCAGCGTAATCACCGTGGGGCGCAAAAACTGCGCCTGTTGCGAGGTCTCGTAAAGCAGCGGCGCTAGGCCCACCACGGTGGTGAGCGTGGTCAAAATAACCGGGCGCAGGCGGTCGGCGGTGCCGTCGATAATGGCGGGCACCAGCCCGCGCTCGGCGGCTTGTTCGTCGATTGTGGTGATCAAAACGATCGAGTCGTTGATGATGATCCCCACCATCCCCAACAGCCCCACCACGGTGAACATCGACAGCGGCACATCCCATATATAATGGCCCCAGATCGTTCCGATCAGGCCAAAGGGGATGATGGCCATCACCACCAAGGGCCGCGTCCAGCTGGCAAAAACCCACGACAACACCAGATAGATGCCCGTCAGGCACAGCACCAGCCCGGTCAAGGCGTCGCTGAGAAATTCGTTTTCCTGCTCGCTTAGGCCCGACAGGCGCCACTCTACCTGCTGTTCGGCGGCGATCTGCGGCAAGATGTCTTGCTCTAGCGTGCGCATCACCTCTTCGGCGCGGGCTGGATCGTCTTCTGATATGTCACCCGTGACCGAGATCAGCCGAATGCCATTTTCGCGCCGCACGGTGGAAAACCCGGTGCGCGTATCGACGCTGACCAAATCGGCCAAGGGCACATACCCGCCCCCCGGTGCGCGCATCTGTAAGCTGTCCATGAAATCGGCGGTCAATTCGCTATCGGGCAGAACCACGCGAATAGAGGCGCTGCGCGGCCCATCGGGGTAGGTGGCTGCCTCTAGCCCGTTAAGGCTGTGGCGCAGCGCCCGGCCCAGCCCATCGATGGTAAAGCCCAGCGACTGCCCCAATGGGGTCAGTTCGAGGATCAGTTCGTCTTTGTCATAGGGCAGGTTGTCTTCCACGGCGGATACTTCGGGAAAGCGCAGCAGTGCTTTTTTCAGCGCCTCGCTTGCGCCTTTCAGCGTATCGGCATCGGCACCATAAAACTGCACGTCCAACGCATCGCCCCCGGGCCCTGCGCGCCAGCCCCGAAAGCTCAGCGTTTCTGTCAGCGGGTGCTGGCGCACGCGGTCTTGCAATTCGCCCACGAATTGAAAGCTGGAATAGGGGCGCAAATCGGCGTCGATCAGTTCGATCGAGATACCGCCAAGCAAATCTGCGTCCTTGGTTTCAGCCCCCGGCAGGCTGCGCCCGCTATTGCCGCCGATTTCAGCCAAGACATAATCCAGCGGGTTGCGGCCATAGCGGGTTTCGTATTCTGCGGCCAGCTCTTCGGTGGCGCGTTGCATTTCGCGCATCATGTCCAATGTATCGGCGCGCGTGGCACCGGGCAGCATGGCAAAATTGCCTGTCACACTGCCCTGTTCGGGCGCGTTGAAAAATCGCCATTGCACCTTGCCATCGACAAACAGCGCCACCTGCGAGGCCAAGATCAGCACCGCCCCCGCCAAAACCGGGTAGCGTGCCCAAATGACCAGCGCCATCAAGGGCCGAAAAAGCCTGTCGCGCACCCAGTTAAAACCCTGATTGAACAGGCGCGAGGGGGCGTCATACCAATGATCTTTGGCAGAATGGGCCAAGGCATGGGCCATGTGATTTGGCAAAATCAAAAAACATTCCACCAGCGAGGCGGCCAAAACCGCAATCACGGTAAAGGGAATATCGCTGATCAAATCCCCAAAGCGCCCGCCGATAGCGGCCAAGCCGAAAAACGCAATCACGGTGGTCAGCGTGGCCGAAAATACAGGCATGGCCATGCGCCGCGCCGCGGTTTCTGCCGCCACAACCGGATGTTCGCGCAGGCGCCGGGCGCGCGCATCGGCATGTTCGCCCACCACAATCGCATCATCCACAACGATGCCCAAGGTGATGATCAGCGCAAAAAGCGAGATCATGTTGATTGTCAGCCCAAAGGCATACATCAACGCCACGGCTGTCAGCATCGACACGGGAATGCCAGCCGCCACCCAAAACGCGGTGCGCACGTTCAAGAACAAAAACAACAGCACCACAACCAAGGCCAGCCCTGTCAGGCCG
>Ga0181587_10005893_pt1 | contig 9985 bp, 4 predicted proteins | sample 071ome_27_FD_132463 | JGI IMG/M metagenome (GOLD analysis project Ga0181587, IMG submission 132463) | Coastal salt marsh microbial communities from the Groves Creek Marsh, Skidaway Island, Georgia - 071409AT metaG (megahit assembly) | ecosystem: Environmental > Aquatic > Marine > Intertidal zone...
CTCCTCCTGCAGGAAGGTTTCCTTCTTGATGCCGTTGCAGGCTGAGGCAGCATGGAGGGCATGCATTCATCCAAGAGCCTGCCTCGATCCCGGCGTCGCTTTCTCTCTGCATGCGGGAGGGTGGCTGGGACTGCCGCTTTCATGCACGCCTTGCCCTCCATGCCGGCCCTTCGGCTACGGGCGGCGGCGCCTGTCATTCGGGTGTACGAGCTTCGCACCATCAGTCACGCCCCAGATCGTTATCATGGGTGGCCGACCCTGTCGCGCTCTCAACAAGGAGACCTGCTGCTGGCCTGGTCGGGAGGGCGCGAAGATCATGTTTGCCCCTTTGGTCAGGTGCAGTTTATGCGCTCTTCCGACGGGGGGGAGACCTGGTGTTGGCCTCGTGTGATCCTGGACAGCGGTCTAGATGACCGCGATGCCGGTATTCTGGAGACGCCCTCGGGGACCTTGCTTGCCACCACCTTTACTTCTCTGGCCTACCAGCCCATTCTGGAACGTGCACGAAAGGAAGGGCGCTGGGATCGGCCTCGCCTCCAGCGATGGGAGGCGGCGCATGCACGCCTCGATGCCGCATCTCGGCAAAGCCAGCTGGGGCAATGGATCCTGCGTTCGGAGGATGGTGGTCTCAACTGGTCGGCCAAGACGCCTTCAGTCGTCAATAGCCCGCACGGCCCCATCGCTTTGGCCAATGGACGTTTGCTCTATGCCGGCAAGGAGCTTTGGACAGGTCAGCGACGGATCGGAGTGGCGTTTTCTGAGGATGATGGACGCAGCTGGCAATGGGCAGCTGAGATCCCTGCTTGCGAGGGAGACGACCCCGCCGAGTATCATGAATTGCATGCCGTTGAGATGCCCGACCGCAGGGTGGTGGTGCACATCCGCAATCACAACCCGTCTCATGCGGGAGAGACCCTTCAATGCGAATCGACCGATGGGGGGCTGAGCTGGACCAAGCCACGATCGGTGGGTGTCTGGGGGTTGCCCTCTCATCTGCTCCGGCTGGCCGATGGCCGTGCCTTGATGACTTATGGGCATCGAAGGCCCCCTTTCGGCAATCAGGCCCGGCTCAGTGAAGATGGGCGATCTTGGTCGGCACCGATGAGTCTTTCCACCGATGGGGCCTCGGGCGACCTGGGCTACCCCAGCACTGCACAGCTGACCGATGGTTCGCTGGTCAGTGTGTGGTACGAACGGTTGGCGAATCATCCCAAGGCGGTGCTGCGCCAGGCTCGGTGGTCGCTGGAGGCCTGATCGCGGTAAAGGTCGGCACGGTCTTTGGGTTGGCGGGGTTCCTGGCCTGCGCGAGATCTTGTTTGCCCTTCATGGAGATTTCGCGAAGGATTCCCCTTGCCTGGATTTGCCCACCTCGGGTATGCATGGCAGGCTTTTAGACGAAACATGAAGGTTAAGATTTCTCAGCGCGCCGCTTCTCTGGCGCCCTCCCTGACCCTGGCCATCAGTGCCAAGGCCAAGCAATTGAGGGCAGCCGGGCAGGATGTCATCGGCTTTGGAGCCGGTGAACCTGATTTTGATACCCCCCAACCTATCAAGGATGCGGCCATCGCCGCTCTCCAGGACGGGTTCACCAAATACACTCCAGCCAGCGGCATCCCCGAACTCAAGGAAGCCATCGTTGAGAAATTCCAGCGCGATAATGGCCTGAACTACAGCACCTCCCAGATCATCGTCAGCTGTGGAGGCAAGCATGCCTGCTACAACATCATGATGGCACTTTGCGATGAGGGCGATGAGGTGATCATCCCGGCACCCTACTGGTTGAGCTACCCGGAGATGGTCAAACTAGCAGGGGGCAACCCGGTCATCTTGGAGACCACCGATGCCACCCAGTTCAAGGTGACCCCCGATCAGCTGGAAGCTGCCATCACCGACAAGACTCGCCTCTTCATTCTCAACTCACCCAGCAACCCAACGGGCACTGTCTACAGCCCTGAGGAAATTAAGGCACTGGGGGATGTCTGTGTCTCCAGGGGGATCCTGATTCTCAGCGACGAAATCTACGAGCATCTGGTCTATGGCGATGCGGTGCACCGCAGCGTGGCCTCTTTCTCCCCTGAGCACCAAAACCACACCATTCTCACTCATGGCCTAGCCAAGGCATGGTCGATGACTGGCTGGCGTCTGGGCTTCATGGCAGCCCCCGAACCGATTGCTAAAGCCATCAATGCCATTCAGAGTCACAGCACTAGCAACCCGACTTCCTTTGCACAGAAAGGTGGAGTGGAGGCGCTGAGAGGGTCTCAGGAACACCTCAAGAGCTGGTTGCCTGAATTCGATCGTCGCCGTCGTTTTGCTCATGAGCAGCTTGCGTCCATGCCGGGCGTGAGTTGCGTCAACGCCCAGGGTGCCTTCTATCTGTTTCCCAACATCTCGGCGACCGGACTGAGTTCTTCGGTCTTCTGTGAGCGCCTTCTCGAGGAGGCTCAGGTGGCCGCGGTGCCAGGCATTGCTTTTGGCTCCGATGCCTATCTGCGCATCAGCTATGCCACCAGCATGGAAAACCTGGAAAAGGGCATGGAGCGCATGGCGCGGTTCGTTTCCTCATTGCAGGGTTGAGTCGGTATGGATCATGCTGTGGTTCTGACATGGAAGCACCGCGTCGATCCTTTGTTCGAACCCTCCTGCTGAGCACTGCCTGGATGAGCGGTGTCTCGGGCATGAAGCACCTTCACCTTTCAGCAGAACTGATCCCTTCGGTAGAGGGTAACGAAGGTTTGTTGTCCATTCAACCCAGTGATTACCCAGCCCTGAGCCAGAGCGGTGGATCCATCCGATTGGGCTTCAACCCCATTCGATCCAACCACCAACCCGATGGGACGCTTCAACCGTTGTTGATCAATCGCCTGGAGGATGGAACCCTCAAGGCTATGAGCGCGGAGTGCCCTCATGGTTCTTGTGCGGTGCGTACCTACAGCACGGGTAGTCAGTCTCATGTCTGCCCCTGTCATGCTTCACGATTTCGACTGGATGGTTCGCGCATCAGTGGCCCCGCGCCATTCGGTCTGGAGACCTATCCTTCCGAAGAACAGCCCGATGGGAGCCTGCACGTCCTGGTGCCGCGCCTGCGTTTCACCCTGTCCACGCAAGTCGTGGACCTGGGCCAGAGCCAGCGCCTTCGCTTGACTTTCGCGGCACGGCGCAAGGTGTCTTATGAGGTGGTGCGTCGACGACAAATCAACGAACCCTGGGAGCGCGTGACCTTCGCCGGGAGCGAGCAGGGAGCGCTCTCGCAGACAGAGCTCGACGGAGAAGGACTTCTGGCCTCGGTGTATGTCGAGGCACCCGATCATCAGGGATTGTTTGCCGTCCGCATCCTCCCCAAGGAATATTGATTGTCTTACATCAATACAGACGCAGGGGAGGGGCGGTGGGCCCTTCCATGGTCTCGGGCAATTGCCATACACCAGAGCCTTCCCGGTCGGTGAAGTAAAGCAGGGAAGGGGAGAGCCTGTCGGGGTTGCCATCGGCCCAGAAGGCTGCAAAATCAGGGTGCGCATCCAGGGGTCGCCTGACGTAGGCGTGGTTGCGCGGGCTGTGATGGGTGATGGCCTTGACCGGTTTCCAGCTTCCGGGAGCTTTTCGTTCCCACAGGATGACCTCGCCTCCGGTACCCTGTTTTTGCGGACCAGGTGCTGTAGGGGCAATCAGACGCCAGGGTTGTCCTTTCTCGACAACGAGGCTTCCCATGTCGTAGTTGTGCCAGGCAGGTGCAATGTCCTCCATGGTCCAGGCACCGTTTCGCCAATGAGCCACTCGCCAGGAGCGAGGGCGTCGGTGTGGACCGGGTTGGTGATGATCGCTGATGAGGTGGAGGATGATGGGCTGCCCTTCGTCATCCACCGTGAGATCCTTGAGATAGACCCGACGGCCCTGTGCCTGATAATCCTCGACGCGGGCCGGATGGCTGAAATCGGTCAGCGGAGGGGTGATCTCATGACCGGTGATGGTATGCCAGCTTTCGCCCAGATTGCGGGTTTCGAGATAATAGAGATTGGTGCGAAGATCCACGTTGCCATCGGGGTGTGCGTTGAAGGCGGTGAGGACGCGATCACCGATGTTACGACTGATCTGGTAATGCCCTCCCATGCCAGCGAGTTTTCGGGGAGGTGTCCAGTCTCGGCCGGTCGAACTATGGTTCCAGTAAAGTTCCCTACCCCGGGTGTATTGGGTAAAGAGATGCAGGCACCCGTCTTCTCCCAGCCACCACGGTTGGGGATACGTGAACTCTGCCTCCATCACCTGCTCAAAAGCGCTGTGATCGTACGGTTTTCGGCTACGGTAGACAAACCCGGGTCGCTGCCTGCCTCGCCCACTGACAAACACCCAGAGATGCCCTTGGAGATCCATGGCCAGGGAAGGATTGTCGTGAGGATCATCTACGGTTTGTTTGTCGTGTACGACATGTGGCTGGTGAACCTTACCCGTTTGGTGATCGTACACACCGATCATGGCCATCAGACGGCGCTGCCCCGCCTCAGGTGTGCCTCCATAAACAAAAAAGGTGCGATTCACCGCCTTGGCATGGATGGCTAGTGGGCAGTGCTTGGCGGTGTAGGTGCCCAGCCCTCCCGAATACTTGGAACCATGGGCGGAGCGCTGGCCCAGATCGAACCAGATGCCACGGTAGCCGGGGATGTTTCTGCCAGACCAGGATTCGTCTGCCTGCAGAGCCCCCAGATTCAGCATGACAGCAAGTAGGGTCAAACCCCCGAGGAGAGAGGAGCTGGAGTGCTTTTCGGGGAACAAGCGACGCATAGAGAGCACCTTAGGCTTCATCTTTCGGGAAGGACATCTTTTTGGGGAAATCTTCTAATAATTCACGACTCGCGGCGTCTTAACCGTTACTATGACCGACATGATACGTCTGTGGATGGGATCCTGCTTGATCGCTTCTCAATGCCTGCTGGGAGCAGTCACTCCTTGGGTGGAAGGACTGCCCGCCCTCACGGAAGCCGAGGCCCTTTTTGCCCGAGGTGCCTACCAGCGCTCCCTGGAAGCCTATGAGGGCATCGATTTGAAGAATGAGGCCCTGACGGCTCAACAGCAGCGATGGATTCTTTTTCGTCGATTGGACAGCCAGTGGCGTTCCTTGAGTGCCACTCAGCAACCCGATCAAGGGCCCTTGATAGAGGTCGGAAGGTCGCTGCAGCGCATGGTGGACGATCGCGACACTTCTCAGGGCGTCGATGCCATGGAGGCCGCCTTGTTGGAGTCTCTTGGAGACTTCTGGTGGACTTCTCGCAATCGCCGTCAATGGAATCAGGCCTGGTCGGCTTATCAGCGAGCTTTGGATTTCTGGGCTGGTTCGTCGGAGTTGGAGGTCGCTCGAGATCGCTTTCTGAGCATTCTTTGGAAAGCTTCAGCGGTGCCGCAGGCGAGGCCCTATGAAATGTATGGCAGTGCCGGAAACTATCTTCCGGTGGATGTCCTTGAGCAGGCCACCCGCATTGCCCAGACTCCGGAGGATCGTTCACACGCCTACTACCTTCTGGCTCGGTCTCTTCAACAGCGCTGGGGGGTGCAGGCACGCTCATACGAACGCATCCTGCGAGCCTTCGAGAGGTCAACCGATATCTCGACCAAGCATGCATGGTTGGATGATGCCCTGGCTCAGCAGGCCCAGTGGCTGGGATCGCAGGGTCGGGCCGAACAGCGCGACGATGGACAGTGGTCCTTCCTGCCTGATTACCCGGCTGCGCTCAAGGTGTGGCGTCGGCTGCTGGATCTCTACGACAAGGAGGAAACGCGCTATCATGCAAGTGCCACTCGGAGCGTGGAGGAGATTCTCAAGGTGAGAGCCGATCTGGCGGTGGATCACGCGTTCAAGCCTGATTCCAGAATTCGACTGCACGTGCGCTGGCGCAACATTGAGTCCTTCCAGCTCAAGATTTATGCCATGGACCTGGTCCAGGACCTGGCTCTGGCCGACAAGGGCCAGTTGGGTTCCTACCAGTGGATACGCTCGGTTGAGACGCCCAGCCAGGAGCCAGTCTTTCAAGAAGCGGTAGAGACGGAGGATCTGGGACGACACGATCCCGGGCATAAGGAATGGGTGCTCAAGGAATCTTTGCCCGAGGGGGCCTATTTGGCCATCGCCTCGAGTGGCGGGAAAGAGCTGAGCCGCGAATGGATTCTGGTCAGCAATCTGATGGTGACCGCCAGAGCCTCCACCAACCGCATGTTGGTGTGGGTCTGCGATGCGCGCAATGGCCGACCGATCCCTCACGCCACGGTGCGGCTGTGGCAGCAGACCCGACGAGGCCGCGAGCAGCAATGGATTTCGTTTGATCGCCAAAGCGATGCCGAGGGTCTGGTGGTGATGGAATCCGAACGGGCCGATGGCTCATCCTGGCTGATCACCGCGTCCAAGGATGACGGGCAGAATCTGACCACGCTGCACCACCCGGCGAACCGTCGTGGCCAGCAAGATCCGTGGAAGGTGTATGCCTTCTCCGATCGTCCGGCTTATCGCCCGGAGGAAACGGTGTATTGGAAGGCCATCGTGCGCCAGCGAGACGAAAGTGGTTACATCACCCCGGCTCAGGCTGATCTCAAGTGCCGTATTGTGGACCCGCGCGGGGCCACGGTGTTCGAGTCGCAAGTCACTCTCAATGCCTTCGGTTCGCTGCATGGGCAGTGGGAAATTGCCAGTGACGCCCCTCTGGGGATGTATCGACTGGAACTGAAGGAGAAGGACGATCAATGGGTTGCCAACCATACCCTTTTCCGTGTTGAGGAGTACAAGCTTCCCGAGATGAAGCTCTCCCTTGACTGGCCCGATCTGGAGGAGGGTCAGACACCCGTAGTGCCGCGCCCTGGAGATTCTGTAAGTCTGGATCTCCAGGCTTCCTACTATTTTGGTGGACCCGTGACCGATGCTCAGGTGCAGGTCAGGGTGTATCGTCGGCCCTACCAGATGATTTCTCCAATGCCCCGCCCCTATCCATGGATGAAGCTGGCCGATGCCACGGGGCGCATGATGCCCGGTCAGCGGCCTGAGAGCCTGGACAAGGAATGGTCGGTCAAGACCGATGCCCAAGGGCGAGCCCTCATCACCTTTGATTCCAGCGATGATCTGTCGACGGACATGAGTTATCGCGTCGAAGTGCGCGTGAGCGATGCTTCTCGTCGAGAGGTTGTGGTGCAGAAGGAAGTGAGGGTTTCACGGCAAGGACACTTTGCCCACATCGTCGGGGATCATCGCGTGATCGAGCCTTCTCAGAAGGCGGTGTTCGACATCCGCATTCAAGATATTCAGGAGCGCCCGCTTTCTCGTGAAGGGCAGATCAAGGTCCTGCGCAAGCGATGGCGTGAAATCTGGATCTCCCCTGAAGGTTTGGAAGTCGAGCGTCCGGGCCTAGGTGCCGATGCGGGCCAGTGGAAGGACTTCCCTCCGCAACCCGAACGCCCCGACCAGCGTCCCTGGCAATTCAAGGAACGTGGTTATGAGAGCGAGGTGGTGAGTGATCAAGTGCTCAGCAGTGATACTTCAGGAAAAGCCATCTTTGTCTTCACGCCCACCGAACGGGGCTACTACACCTTGTTGTGGACAAGTCAGGATCAGCGACCCGGAGGACTCCCCGGACCGGGTGCCGAAGTGCGTGCGGAATGTGACCTGTGGGTGGGTAGGCCTGAGGACCAGGACTTGGGCTACCACTCTCAAGGGTTGGAAATCATTCTCGACAAGGAGACCTTTCAGGTGGGGCAGACCGCGCCTGTGTTATTGAGTGTCCCGAAGAGTGATCATTGGGTGCTCTTGACCCTGGGTGCTGAGCAATTGCTGGAGCATCGGGTGATTCACGTCCCCGGAGGGGTGCGCATGGTTCCCTTGGAGATCACTGCTGCGCATGTCCCCAATGTGTTTGTCCAGGCATGGAGTGTCAGCGATCACAAGGTTTATCAGGATCAGGAGTCGGTCACTGTGCCGCCCACCCATGCCTTTCTGGAGGTTGCCGTTGAGGCAGATCAGGAAGCCTACTCCCCCCGGCAGGAGGCAGAGGTGAGGATCCAGGTGCGCGATCACGCGGGTCAGCCCGTGAAGGGTGAGCTGGCTTTGGCGGTGTATGATGAGTCGGTGACGGCCATCCAGTCGGACCTTGCCGGGGATCCAAGGGAAACCTTCTATGGGCAAATGCGCTCCCTCATCGCTTCGCAGGGGGGATTGGCACGGTCTTTTGTGAAATGGTTGGAGGTGGAGGACAAGGGCCTCATGACGGAGGACCAATGGCGGCGTTACCGAGAACTTGGGCTTTCCTCGCCCGCCGATACGCGGTTGGAGGAGGGTTCGAATCTGGCCATGGCCGATTTCAGCAGTCGTGGCTATGCTGGTGGAGCGGCTCCCGAGGAGATGATGGCGGTCGCCGACGCGGCCCCGATGCAGGCTCGGATGATGAAAGGGGCTCCCGTGGCTGGCATGGCCATGGAGATGGATGCTGCGATGCCGGCCGCGGCACCCGCAGGTGGCGCCGCAGAGGTCGAAATGATCGTGCGCCAGGACATGCGGGCGACTGCTTTTTGGGAGCCTGCCTTGCAGACGGATCAGAATGGAGAGGCCCGACTCAAGGTTTCGCTGCCAGATACCCTGACGACCTGGAAATTTGACGCACGCTGCCACGACCAGGACACCCGCGTGGGCCGAGCTGAGACCACGGCCCTGACCCGTCAGCCATTGATGGTTCGATTGCAGACCCCGCGGTTTCTGGTGGTGGGAGATCGAGTCACCCTTTCAGCCTTGGTGCACAATGAGACCGATGAGGGGGTGGAGGTGTCGGTGGCGCTCGAGGTGCTTTCTGGAAATCTGTACGGTTGGACCGAAGAGGTCGATCGGAAGGTTCAGATCCCCGCTCAAGGAAAGGTGCGGGTGGATTGGAGCGATGTGCGGGTCGACCAGCCCGGCAATGTTCGTCTGCAGGCCTCCGCTCGAAGCCGCAGTCATGCCGATGCCATGGTGGTGGACCTGGTGGCGCATGAGCATGGCCTGGTCCAGCGTCTGGTGGCCTCTGGCCAAGGCAAGGCCTCTTCACTGGAGCTTTCCTTGAATCTGCCAGAGCAGCGCAAGGCAGGGAGCACCGAGCTGGAGATCCAGGTGACGCCCAGCCTGGCGGTCTCCATGCTCGATGCCCTGCCATACCTCATCGACTACCCCTACGGATGCACCGAGCAGACCCTGAGCCGTTTTGTGCCAGCCATGATCGTGCGTCGTACTCTGGAAGATCTGGGCGTTCGGGCTGAGGATGTGGCCGCGCGATCTTTGGGTGGGATCGATCCCCAGCAGAGGGAGGCGACTCATCGTTCAGGACATGTGGAATGGGATGAAATGGATGCGGTGACCCAGGCTTCCCTTGAGCGTCTGACGGATTTCCAGCATGCCGATGGCGGGTGGGCTTGGTGGAAGGAAGGTGCTTCCGACCTCTTCATGTCTGCATACGCGGTCTGGGCCCTGAGCTTGGCTCGGGATGCTCAAGTCGACTTGCCTGAAAACATGTTGCGCCGGGGAAGGGATTTCCTCGCTGCTCGGCTGGTGCAGGCGGAAAATCGTCCGGATCTGCAGGTGTGGATGCTTCATGCCATCCATGCCGCAGGTCGTGAAGACCTCAGCCCTAAGGCAAAGGAGGCCACACGCAAGGCCTGGGAGCAGCTTTGGAGAGAGAAAGACACCCTCAATGCCTACGGTCGAGCCTTGTTGACCCTGGTGGCTCATCATGGTGGCCTGAAGAAGGAGGCCAGGCTCTTGGTGCAACAATTGGAAAATGGCGTGATTCGGCGAGAGCAGGGGGCAGGATCGGTGCTCGCATCCGGAATTAGGTCAGGAGATTCCGAACCGACCGCTCACTGGGGAGAGGATGGCCTGTTTCGTCACTGGTCTGATGGCGGCGTCGAGGCCACTGCCATGGCCCTGAGAGCCTTGCTGTCCGTGGATCCGGACAATGAACTGGTGGCTCCGGTTGTGCGATGGTTGATTCAA
>Ga0181587_10005931_pt1 | contig 9957 bp, 6 predicted proteins | sample 071ome_27_FD_132463 | JGI IMG/M metagenome (GOLD analysis project Ga0181587, IMG submission 132463) | Coastal salt marsh microbial communities from the Groves Creek Marsh, Skidaway Island, Georgia - 071409AT metaG (megahit assembly) | ecosystem: Environmental > Aquatic > Marine > Intertidal zone...
CTACGAAATGCGGCAAGCAAATCAACCCATTTATCAACGAGAACTTTAGCCCCGAGGTTCTTCGGGGCTATGTGGAGGATTCGTTGAAACGATTGGGTGTGGAAACCATTGACCTGATTCAGTTGCATTGCCCTCCCACCGAGGTCTACTACCGACCCGAAATTTTTGGATTGTTCGACCGGTTGAAAGAGGAAGGAAAAATACGCAACCTAGGGGTAAGCGTAGAGAAGGTGGAAGAAGCCGTAAAAGCGATTCAATTCGAGAACGTGACCACCATTCAAATCATCTATAACCTCTTTCGTCGCCGCCCTGAAGATTACTTCTTCCAAATGGCTGCCGACAACAACATCGGCATCATTGTTCGTGTTCCCCTCGCCAGTGGACTCCTAAGCGGAAAGATGAGCGCCCAATCTACTTTTAACCCGGGTGATCACCGTCATGGAAATCGCAATGGGGAATGGTTCGACAAAGGGGAAACCTTTGCAGGCGTTCCCTTCGAAACGGGGCTTGAAGCCGTTGAAAAGTTGCGTGATATTTTCAGCGGATTAGAACTTGCTCAAGTCGCGTTGAAATGGATTTTGATGAACGATCAAGTGAGCGTCATTATTCCTGGGGCTTCAAAACTGAAGCACGTACCCAGTAATATGGGAGCCGGCGAACTTGCCGATTTTAGCCCCGAACAAATGGCGGCGGCTCGTCAGGTCTACGAGGACATGATCAAGCCGCATGTTCATGATTTGTGGTAAAATGGTATCAAATAACAGTTTATTACCTTCTAAATAAGGCTCATTCACAATACTTTTAGTTTTTGCTCATTTGTTCTTTCAGAAGCCGCTGCGCCGTTTCCCAATCCAGCACCGAAGTGAGCCCTCCTTTCATATGCTTATCCATGAGTTCCAAGGCTATTTGTGCCCCTTCAAATAGTCCGTCTTGATATGACTTTACCCCAGTTTTGACTACTCCTATTTTCGACTGATTAGTTACCCCTTGAGCTTGCCCTACCAAATACCCAAAAAGAAATGCCGTGCTCGCAACCGAAATTCCTACTAATAGCTCCATAAACCCTCCTATAATTGTTGTGATAACCTAATTATTGGTTGTTTTGACTTAATTATTTATTAGATTATACATAATTATACGTAGACTAATCATCTTTTATAGATTAGTTAAAGCATATCGAATATCCTGATTATATACAATCACCTAACTTATTCTATGGTATTAGCAACAAATCATGGCGTAAAACCCTTGCTGTTAGCATTATTTTGTTCTTACATCGTGTTATTTTTTGATGGGCAATTATTTGCACAGAACCCACCTGCCAATATTGAAGTTTTTTTAGCCGATGTAACCATTGTCAATAGTGAATTCAAATTGCACAGAGTTCAAAACATCTCTAACAACCCAGGATATGATAGCCAACCCTGGTTTTCATCGGATGGTACTACCTTATTATATGCCTCTAATCGTAATGGCGAAACGGATATCGTGTCAATGAGCGTATGGTCCCTAAATAAGATCTGGCTCACCAATACACCTAATCGTAGCGAATATTCCCCTCAATTCACCCCTGACGGTCAAGAACTAAGCTACATTACCCTTTCTCCGGAAGGTATTCAAGACTTCAGAAGTATACCACTGTTGGGTATTCAAGGCCAACAGAAGGTCGAAACAATGATAGAGAGTGAACGAATTATAGGGTATTATCATTGGGCTAGCCCCTCATCATATCTATGCTTTGTACTCCCAACAGATCAGGCATCCGCTACGTTACAATGGCACCAGCTTGTGGATAGTCCCCACGCGGATTCGACTGATACCCCAATTGCAAGTAAACAAATACTAGACGCTTCGCCAGGTCGGTCTTTTTTGCCCATTCCAAACACCGATTTATTGAGTTTTATTGACAAGCAAACTAATCCTTGGCGCATTAAGAGCTTTAATCCTGACACGAAGGAAATCTTATCCATAGCACCAACTCTTTCTGGATCAGAAGATTTTGCCTGGCTACCCAATGGGTTTCCAATTATGGGAAACGGTTCTGAATTGCGATTTTTTAATGGTCAGGATTGGTTAATGCTCTATGATTTTACCGAAGCAGGCATAAAAAACATTAGCCGAGTTGCGGTAAATGTTAAAGGTGAGAAAATTGCTATCGTCGGCGAATTAGCAGAGTAAACTTATTCGGTAAGTTTAATAATGAGTCCGTTAAAGATTAAGGCATGAAACGGAACTACGGCATACCAATACAATCGCCCAGAAATTCCCAAGGGGCGAAAGGTGGCAGTTTGAATTAATTCATTCCCCTGCACCGAAAATTCTAACCACGCCTCTCCCGGTAGCTTCATCTCTGCAAATAGCAGCAACCGCCCTTGATCCTTATCCACTTCCATTACGCGCCAAAAATCTAGGGCATCACCCACGGATATACTGTCTTGATTAGTTCTACCCCGGCGCAATCCTACTCCACCCCAAAGTTTGTCTAAAAAACCGCGAATCTGCCATAACCAATTCCCATAGTACCACCCGTTTTTCCCTCCTATACTCCAAATTCGATGAATACATGTTTCACGATCCCGGAATACGGATCGTCTTACATCTTTAAAACAACCAAAGCTAGGTACAGATCCATATTTTTCAATATTGATGTCCGTCCCACTACTTGTATAGGAATCTTTCCAGGACGATGCAATTTCATCTTTGTTTACCTTGTTCATTGCACGAACCAGCGCCGCATTATAGGAAATGGGTTCAATACCAAGAATTTTTCGCAAGTTGTTTGGTCGGCACACTACTTCAATTTTCATACTATCGACCAGTGATCGGGCCAACAAATACGAAGTAGAGGTAACAAAATACAACCAATAGGAAGAGAGTTTAGGAGTCATTACTGGAACCGTATAAATACGCCGCTGTAACCCACGTACCTCAGCAAAACCCATCAACATTTCCTTGTAGGTAAGCACATCATCACACCCAATATCATAGTGGTTCCCGTACGTTTGCTCATGAGATAGGCAACCGGTCAAAAACAACAAAACATCAGAAATACCAATGGGCTGAGTCTTCGTTTCCAACCATCTTGGCGCCACCATAATGGGTAATTTTTCTACCAAATCCCGAATAATTTCAAACGATGCACTTCCTGATCCAACGATTATGCCCGCACGTAATGTGGTCAACGCATAGGTCCCCTTAGAAAGCTCGTCTTCTACCCTCTTTCTAGACTGTAAATGCTCTGAGAGTTTTTCTTGGTTTACAATTCCACTCAGGTAAATAAGTTGCTTTGCCTGAGTCTGCGAAAACGCCTCACAAAAATTCTTAGCACATTCTAACTCCATAGCAGCATAATCAGCCGAGCTAGACATAGAGTGCACTAGGTAATAACCAGCATCGATTTCTTTAGGGATATTCTTTAACGATTCAGGATCAAGGAAATCAATTTCAAGTACATCTATAACGTCTTTAACATCCGAAGACGGGTTAAATCGTTTGGCGTCCCTCACACAACAGGTAACCTTATGACCTGCCTCAATGAGCTCGGGTAGAAGTCGCTTTCCAATATATCCAGTAGAACCTGTTAATAAAATATGCATGTTTGTAATGTACTAATATTTCGAGATAAAGCAGGTTGATGTATTCCCCCTTTTAGTCCAAGGAACTTAGATCGATGATCCACGGGTTATACCTTCATGTTAAAAATAGCTTGGCATCCCATTTATGTTCATCCCGTACCAGAAGGACATCGTTTTCCTATGGAAAAATACGAACTCCTACCTCAAAGACTAAAACGAGAAGGCCTGGTGACTGACGCTGATTTTTTTGAACCCTCGGAAGGTATAAAGTATGACCTCAGTGTTCATGACTCTAATTATTTAAAACGTTTATTATCTCTCCAACTCACCAAAAAGGAAGAACGAGCGAGCGGTTTTAAACTCAGTGAATCACTGGTTCAACGTGAGCTTCGTATCACAAATGGGACTGTTGAAGGGGCACTTTGGGCCCTAAAAAATAATTCCGCTGCTTTCAATATTGCAGGAGGAACCCATCATGCATTCACTGACCGCGCCGAAGGCTTTTGCTTACTCAATGATCAGGCGGTTGCAGCACGCCACTTACTGACTCATACGTACTGTGAAAAAATTCTAATTATAGATTTGGATGTGCATCAAGGTAATGGAACTGCTCAAATATTCGCCAATGAGGAACGGGTATTCACCTTTAGCATGCACGGGGCCAATAACTATCCCTATCATAAACCTCCATCGGATTTAGATATTGCACTCGACGACCACAGTACCGACCAAATATATCTCGAATTATTAGAACAACATCTGCCAGGACTCATCACCGCCGAAAAACCTGACTTTATATTTTACCTAGCAGGTGTAGATATTTTGAAAGAAGACAAACTAGGTCGTTTAGGTATGAGCTTAGAAGGATGTAAAGCTCGCGATCTACATGTATTCGAACTTGCTAAAAATCATGATATTCCAATAATGACCACTATGGGAGGTGGCTATGCCCCTGATATCGCCCTCATCCTCGAAGCTCATTGCAATACCTATAGAGTTGCATCTGACCTATTTCATTAGGGTAATTCGATTTTGCTGGAATTCATAGCCAGCCCATACTCTAAGTATGTATACCCCACTTGGCCAATCATAAGCTTCTAATGGAAAGCTATGATACCCTGAATCTCGGTTTCCTACCTGTTGTTCGGTTATCAAACGTCCCATGATATCCCATACTTGTATTCGAATATCAGCAGCAGTTTCTATTACAAACGAAACGTTAGTACTAGGGTTAAATGGATTCGGGTAAGCGGGATTTAATTGCAGATTACCGTGAGTTTGGAGATTGTGAATCAATTCTAATTCTCCTATAGATTCAGATGAGCTTTGATTCACTAATTCTAAAACTAAAAATTCCCAATCACCTAGACTAAATTCATAGTCCTGAGATAATCCAATAAGCTCGTCGGTAAAAACATTCCGGTACGTACCCTCTGGTAATTCATCCGTCGCTTGAAAACTAACTGCTTGGTTACTTAGGTTAAATAGCCCTACTATACGATCACCATCCTTCTCACGTTTAAAGGCATAAATGGGAGAGTTCTGAGTCGTCTTTATTCGCTGCGCTTCATTTTCATCAAATCCATTCCAAAGAGCTGCGTTCCTTCTCTTAAGATCAAATAACCGGCGGTAGTAGTCAAACATTGGGTAATCTCGCCAAGGTATTAAGTCCTTATCAAAGAAAGCTAGTTGCTTGTTCATCCCCGCCTCTTCTCCATTATACACCAAGGGCATTCCGTTGATTACATGGCTAAGCACTGAAAAATTAACCGCTCTAGGGCCAAACAATTGAGCAGGTGTTCCTTCCCAAGCATTCTCGTCATGGTTGGAGACAAAATATAGGCGATATGCCCCATTGGAGTAGTTGTTTTGTTCTTGGTTTACAAAACTTCTAAAGCTATTAGCATCAGCTATTCCTTGGGTAATACGCGGTAAAATACCTCCACCGAAGCCATAAAAATCCCAACTATAGTTCATATCAAAGCCTAGGTCCATAAGATGTTCTCCCGGTCCTTCGGCCAAAAAAAATAGATCGGGTCGTGTCTGCTTTAACGCTGGGATTGCCTCCTCCCAAAAATCATCTGGAACAAAGTCGACCGCATCGAATCTAAACCCATCTACTCCCACGGAATCCACCCAAAATAGCATCGCCTTAATCATATAGTCTCTGAGCCCTTGTTGGTCAAAATCTAATTCTATCACATCGGACCAGTTCGTGCCTGGGGGTGGTATAAAATCACCGTTGCTGTTAGTCACATACCATTCGGGATTGGTTTCGGTTAGCACATTATCCCATGCTGTATGATTGGCAACCCAGTCAATAATGACATATTTATCTCTGCGCTTAATCTCCGAAACTAGGTCCTTAAATTCTTCTAAACTTCCGTAGTCAGGATTCACTGTGTAGTAATCCTTGACCGAATAAGGACTCCCTAAACTACCAAGCCGATTGAATTCACCAATTGAGTGCACCGGCATAAACCAAATGATTCCAGGTCCTAGTGAATCTATTCTATCTAAGTCTTTTGCAAAACCTGCGAAGTCACCCTCTTGATAATAATGCCTGAGATTGACTTCATACATCCCCAGGTTATAGGACCACATATGATGAGTTTGGGCGTCGCTTGAGTTTTGGGCAACACTTGGGCTTTGGGCGTACACATAAACCCAAGAGATAAGGCTCATCAAACTAACGAAAAAAGCCTGCCGTAAAATTGAGATTTGAATCATTTTATTTGTCATAGATAAAGATACAAAGCCTAGACTCTCCTGTTTAATTGAATTTTGTTATAAGTTGTAGCCAAATAGTCAATCTACTCGAATTATGATACGAAATCTTACTCTTGCCGATTTGGCTCTGGCACATGCGTGGAATCAGGCCAATACGCCTCATGTAAATAGCTTAGATTTTGCTGCATTTTCGAAAGTTTATGGGATGAGTTCGCATCGCTACCTAATAGAATACAACGGTAGTCCAGCCGGTTTTAGCTGGTTGATGCATCCGGAAAGCCTCTACGAAAGTGTCAATTTTCGTTACTTTAAAGATCGGTTTACAAATTTTTTGTATCTGGATCGCATTGTGATTGGGAAAGAATTTAGAGGCAAGCAATTAGCTACTACACTATATGAGCATATTTTCACTACTCATCCTGCGATACCCATTTGTTGCGAAGTAAATAGCTACCCACCAAATATCTCATCAATGAAGTTACATACTAAATTAGGATTCAAGGTCATAGGTGAGCAGTCCACTGATAAGGGGAAAAAAAACGTACAATTAATGGTATATAATCATACATAAAAAATCTCGCAGGCTATTCACCTGCGAGATTATTGTGTAGCTAATGCTTCAAAAAAGTACGACTGACCTAAACTACTTTATGAGCATCATTTTTCGGGTTTCGAAATAATTACCAGCCCGCAGTTGATATAAATACACCCCAGATGACAGAGCAGTCGCATCAAATTGTACAGAATATTTACCTGCAGCTTGTGTAGTATTTACTAACTCTGCCACTTTTTGTCCAAGCATATTAAATACTTCCAATGTCACTGGTGATGACTCGGCAATAGTATATTGAATAGATGTACTTGGATTGAAAGGATTCGGGTAGTTTTGTAACAAAGCGAATACTTCTGGCTTCGTTTCATCCTCCAAGGAAACCACATTATTAACCGTAACCTGCTGAGTAATTTGCGCATCCGCTCCACCATTATCTGAAACCGTAAGAGTAATGGTGTAACTTCCTGTTTCACTGTAATTATGAACAGGGGATGCTTCACTACTAGTGCTACCATCACCAAAGTCCCATCGATAGGCAATTATTGCACCTTCTGGGTCTTTTGAATCATTAGAGGTGTTAGTAAAACTAAAGGTACTGCTTCCATTATCTCCCTGACTGAACTCAAATGAGGCGACAGGAGCATCATTTACAGGCGTTACAATTACTGATACTAGCATAGAATCCATTACATGATCAATATGACCTGCATAGAGCATAGCCTCAGTCTGACCATAGAAATCTTCGGCGGCACTAAAGCTTAAACTATGAGTTGCAGGGTCATGAGTAATTTGAACCTGATCATGCATGGATACTCCCCACACCATCATATCTTTATCCATTCCGCCAACACCAGCAGCCATAGTCATAGTACTCAGATCTAACCCATTATCCTCTAAGAATACAAACTGTTGGTTGGATCCCGTTTTAAATCCTGGCTCAGCCATTATCATTATGTGTATAGTACCCGTTACATAAGCCATTCCATCGGTTGCCATGTACTCAATAGTATCCATTCCATCATAATTTAATGGAGCCACATAATAGGGCCATTCGTCTTCTACAGACAACCAACGATAATCACCATACACTGGGTCTGCTACGTCTTCGATGAATAATCCATGCTTATCGAAATCATTTTGCAAGGCCATCATCGTCATTTCATCCATAGACATTCGGTCGCCAGATACCATCATTAAGGTATCATCACGAACAATGGGATCATCATTTTCCAAGTTGAAATAGGTCTCTTGCACATCAAATCCGGCCAGCATGTAGTCGTCATTATAGTACTCTATGAAAGTGGTTGATGTGTAATCACCTGGCATTAAGTAATTAGCATTGATGGTGACATCTAGATTCGCAATAGCTGCAGAATCTAAGGTACCGGTGGATGGGGTAACAAAATTCATTTTGTCGGTAGTATAAATAATAAAATCATCTACCAGTGCCCAATTAGATTCCACAAACTCATCTGTCTCAACAACAGAAACAAAAGTGACTCGTTCACCTCTAAAATAATCGAGATTGATCATTCCGTAATACACACCACCATCATTCATAAAGGCATCTTCTGAACTACCAATGTAGAAGATATATTCAATGAAGTTTTGATCATCCAGAACAACCGCAAACATAGAGGCAATATCATACCCAGGTTCTAGATAGAAACTATAGGTGAATTCCATATTCAGAGAACGATCATCTGGTAATCCAGCGAAGTCAAAGATGGGTGAATACGCTTCAGTAACGGTATTATCATAGATGAAATACTCCATTGGGTCTCCAACGGTCAAGGCATAAAAAGGAGACGCTTCCGAACCGTAATTTTGAACATCCCATTCATGACCAAGTCCTAAACTATAGTCAAAAGTCATCCATGAATCAGGAAGGGTGCCCGCATCAAATCCTTCATAATACAAGACTTCAATCGAAGGTTCAGCCATTATCATCGGCCGCTGTGCAGGTAATTCTCCATTTGATTTAGCTTTAGCAGGAATTGCCTCTGACAGCTTTGAGAAGTCTTTTAATTTAAGCCCTCGCATCTGCTCTCTAATTCGATCTTGTACTCCCTCCGCTTCAGATTTTTTAGCAACGGATTGTTTCATAGGTGGAGCATCCATGTTCATTCCCATTGCGTCATCTTCAGCATTTCGAGAAATAAAATTATCAGCGAAATAGTCCGCTGCAACCACCCCACCATTAGTAATTTCTAAAGTATAGCCAAACGTTTCTGTGTCTGAACTTAAATTACCTAAGTCGGCAAAAGGCATGGAGAAATGTATATCTACTATGCTTGCATCAAATAACAGATAATGGGCAGGATCTCCAAAGATTATCGCTTCCGGGCTATTACTGAATACAACTGTTTCAAGTACAAAACTACCCTCACCAATTAGATCCGTATTAACACTTACGGTAACCTGCTCACTAGCTCCTGCTTCAACCAGTCCGTCTGTTTCGGAATAGAAATAAGGAGATTCGTTAAGTACAATTCCCACATTATCAAAAATAGCCCCTACTCCATCAACATAAGATTCATCCGTATTCATGATAAACCAGAACTCAACATTTTCCATGCCTGAAAATGCCATTAGATCTATGTAAGCGGTGTAGAAATTACCATCATTCACGAGGCTTCCTTCGTCGGTGATATCAAGTGTTGTTACACGTTGCCCATTTGAAAGCACATTTACATAGAAGAAATCATATCCCGGTTCTAGGTTTGCCATGTAGTCAAAGGCAATGAAAGAAGGCATGTAAGGAGTTCCTTCTATAGTAATATCACTGAAATCAAAAATAGGTGATCCAGCAACTGCAATAGTATTGTTACGATATCCCTCTACGAGATCGCCTGCGAAAAATGAATAGTCACCGAGTTCTAATAACTCCACTAATTCAAAGGTTTCAAAAGCACCTTCTGCATATCCATAGGAAAGTGTTATCCAGTCAACGGCAACAGTCTCAGGATTATTTAAATCATCAAACCATGCGAGCACTGGACCATTCTCAAGACTTGTTGGGGCATTAATATCAACTTTTGCACGATCTCTACCTTCTATATCCTCCGATATTCTCTGCATAATTTGATTATTAATGAG
>Ga0181587_10005932_pt1 | contig 9956 bp, 9 predicted proteins | sample 071ome_27_FD_132463 | JGI IMG/M metagenome (GOLD analysis project Ga0181587, IMG submission 132463) | Coastal salt marsh microbial communities from the Groves Creek Marsh, Skidaway Island, Georgia - 071409AT metaG (megahit assembly) | ecosystem: Environmental > Aquatic > Marine > Intertidal zone...
AAGTGAGTTTTTTGGAAGTCTCCAGACGATTTCCCATGACCCGAGTAATCAAATCTTAAAAAACTATGATTATTTTCTTTTGCCCAATTTTCAATATAAATAGCTTTTTTACCTTGCATATCAGACTTAAAACCACTTAGAAAAACAATGCCAGCTTTTTTACCTTTGATTTTGTTGTATGCTATTGTACTACCATGTGGAGTATTTATAAATTTTGTCATCGTTATACCATCGCACCTTAAGGTAATTTAAATGAATAAAAAAAAATATACTATAGCTCAAATTTTACCAGCCTTAAATACTGGTGGTGTCGAAAGAGGTGTGATTGAAATTTCTAAATCTCTAAACGATAATGGGTTCAAATCAATAGTTCTGTCATCAGGTGGGCACATGGTTCCCCAACTTAGAAGAACTGGTACCACGCATTATGAGTTAAATGTAAATACAAAAAATCCATTTAAATGGCCTAAAATAAGAAAACAAGTAAAATTAATTCTAGAAAAAGAGAATGTTGACCTAATTCATTTATGTTCTCGAGCCCCTGCTTGGATAGTGTTCCCTTTAGGCAGAATGTTGGATATTCCTGTTATCACATCAGTACATATGAGATTCAGGAAAACAAATTTTTTAAAAAAATATTATAATAGTATTTTAACTAAGGGTGACTCCATAATTGCTATCTCAAAACATATTGAAAAAACAATTTTAGAATCTTTTCCAAATCCTACAATAAAAAACAAAATTACTGTAGTTCATAGAGGAGTTGATTTAGAACTTTTTAATGCTAATAATATAAAGCCAGCAAGAGTAATAGCTCAATCTAAAAATTTAAATTTAAAAGATAATATTCCAGTTATTATGATGGCTGCACGTCCGGCAATGTGGAAAGGATATTTAGAGCTAATAAGGGCGTTGTCATTAGTAAATGATACCTTTCAATGCGTATTAATTGGTGCAGAAAATGGTAGTCAAAATTTTCAAAAAACCCTTATAGATAAAATTATTCAATTAAAATTAGAAACAAAAGTGAAATTAAGTAAGTCCTCTAATGATATTCAAGCTGCCTTGATGTTAAGTGACATAGTTGTGATGCCTTCAGTTACTCCAGAACCATTTGGTAGAATTATTTTAGAAGCTCAGGCTTTAGGAAAAATCCCAATTGCTTTTGATCATGGTGGTGCTTCAGAAACAATTATCGATGGCAAAAATGGATTTTTAGCTGATCCTGTAAAAGTAGAGAGTCTTGCAGAAAAAATTTCAATGGCTCTTTCACTAAAACCAACTAGTAGAGAAAAAATGTCAGAATTCTCAAAAAAAGCAGTGTCTAAAAATTTCAGTCATGATAAAATGTGCAAACTTACTTTATCTTTATATAAACAATGTATATTAGAATATAAGGCTAAAATTTGAAAATTTATATAACTAATTTAAGTACTAAATAAATGCTAACTATTACATTACCTAATAAAGATAAAAAAAATTATAAAAGTCCTGTCACCGCTTTACAAATAGCAACTGAAATTTCACCAAGGCTAGCATCTGACGCTTTCGTTGCAGAAGTTAATGGAGAGCTCTGGGATTTAAACAGGCTAATCAATACAGATAGCACAGTTTCTATTTTAACCTCAAAAAATAATGAAACACTAGATTTAATAAGGCATGATGCCGCTCATATTATGGCTGAAGCAGTTTTAGAGATATTTCCAGAAACGCAAGTTACTATTGGCCCATCTATTGAAAATGGTTTTTATTATGATTTTTTCAGAGAGAAAAAATTTAATTTATCAGACTTAGAAATTATTGAAAAAAGAATGCATGAGATAGTTGATAGAGATGAGAAAATAACTAGAGAAGTTTGGACAAGAAAACAAGCCTTAGATTTTTTTAAAAAAAATAATGAAAATTTTAAAGTAGAACTAGTTAATGCTATTCCTGAAAATGAAACTGTAACTTTTTACAGACAAGGTAATTTCATAGATTTGTGTAGAGGCCCGCACGCTCCTTCTACTAAGAAATTAGGACATTCCTTTAAATTAACAAAACTAGCCGGCTCTTATTGGAGAGGAGACAGTAAAAATGCTGTTTTACAAAGAATATACGGGACGGCATTTTTGAATGATAAAGATTTAAAAAACTATCTTTTAATGATTGAGGAAGCTGAAAAAAGAGATCATAGAAAAATTGGAAAAGAGTTAAATTTATTTCATCTTCAAGAAGAAGCGGTAGGCTCTGTCTTTTGGCATAAAAAAGGTTGGTCAATTTACCTGGAAATTGAAGCCTATATGAGAAGAAAACTAAAGAAGTCTTATGAAGAGGTGAAAACGCCACAAGTGATAGATAGATCATTGTGGGAGAAATCCGGGCATTGGGACAAGTTTCAAGAGCATATGTTTATGGCGAAGGGCGATGATGAAAAAACTCTTGCATTAAAACCAATGAACTGTCCAGGACACGTCCAAATTTATAAACAAGGATTGAAATCTTATAAGGACTTGCCAATTAGAATGTCTGAATTTGGTTCTTGCCATAGAAATGAACCGTCTGGGGCATTGCATGGTATAATGAGAGTAAGACAATTCACACAAGATGATGCTCATATTTTTTGTATGAATTCTCAAATCACTGATGAATGTGTGAATTTTTGTGAACTACTTCAACAAATATATAAAGATTTTGGTTTTGCTGGCTTAAAGGTCAAATTCTCTGACAGACCTGAAATTAGAGCTGGTGATGATGAAACTTGGGATAAAGCAGAAGAAGCGCTTTTAAAAGCTGTCAAAGCTGCAAATATAAGTTTCACACTTAACCCAGGAGAAGGAGCTTTTTATGGGCCAAAATTAGAATTTGTTCTCACCGACGCTATAGGAAGAGATTGGCAATGTGGTACTCTTCAGGTGGATTTTGTTTTACCAGAAAGGTTGGGAGCCTTCTATGTAGACGCAGATAGTCAAAAAAAACATCCTGTTATGCTGCATAGAGCAATACTAGGTTCATTAGAACGCTGGATTGGAATTTTAATTGAACAATACTCTGGAAGAATGCCACTATGGCTTGCTCCCACTCAGGTTGTCATATGTTCAATAGTAGAATCTGTAAATGACTATGTTTTAGAAATTAAGGAAAGTTTAGACAAATCTGGTATCAGAAATGAAATTGATATTAGGAATGAAAAAATAGGTTACAAAATTAGAGAGCATTCAAATAAGGCAGTTCCAATTATTTTAGTTATAGGTAATCAAGAAAAAGATAAGAAAACTGTTGCTATTAGGTATTTAGGATCTAAAAATCAGCAAGTTCTGGAAATCGAAAACTTTATAGAAGATGTTTCCTTGAAATGTTTACCACCAGATATGGTATAATGTGAACTTTATGCTCATGTAATTGACTTGTTAATTAATATTTTAAAAATTATTAACACTTACTTCCAAAATGTTGTAATAGTATCCAAATTAAATTTTTAAAGGAGATTTTCATATAGTAGGTTTAAATAACACGCCTCCAAAGCAGGATGGACCTAGAATTAACGAATTAATAAGAGCAGATAGTGTAAGATGCATAGGTGCTGATGGAGAACAACTGGGAGTTATCCCAATATTAGAGGCCTTAAAAATAGCAGAACAATTAAATTTAGACCTAGTAGAAATTCAACCTAATGTTGAGCCACCTGTTTGCAAAATTCTTGATTATGGAAAATACAAATATGAAGCTCAAAAGAGAAAAAATGAAGCTAGAAAAAAGCAAAAAATTATTGAAGTTAAGGAAATAAAATTAAGACCGAATATCGACAGCAATGACTTCATTGTAAAGATGAAACAGGTTAAAAAATTCATTGATAATGGTGACAAAGTAAAAATTACTCTTCGGTTTAGAGGAAGAGAAATGGCGCATCAAACCTTAGGTGCTACAGTTTTAGACAGAGTTAAAGAAGATACTGAAGAATTATGTAAGGTTGAAATGGTTCCAAAGTTAGAAGGTAGGCAAATGGTAATGGTTTTGGCTCCTAAATAATAATTTATATTGTAAATTATGTTAAAGTTTGTGTTGCTTACTTATGAATGCTTATGTATAAGCATGTTTGTTAAATATAAAATAAGAGATGATTATGCCTAAATTAAAAACTAAAAGTGGTGCAAAAAAAAGATTTAGCCTAACAGCTTCAGGAAAAGTTAAAGGTAGTCCAGCTTTTTTAAGCCATAACTTGCGTAAAAGGTCTCAAAAAATGAAAAGACAAGCACGTGGTACAATGATACTAAACGATTCTGACGCTAAAATCGTTAAACAATTCTTACCATATGCTTAAGGAGAATATTTATGGCTAGAGTAAAAAGAGGTGTTACAACTCATGCGAGGCACCAAAAAGTTTTAAAAGCAGCTAAAGGTTATTATGGTGCAAGAAAAAATTTATTTACAGTAGCTACTCAAGCTGTAGAAAAAGCTAGTCAGTATTCTTATAGAGACCGTAGAAACAAAAAAAGAACATTTAGAGGCCTTTGGATACAAAGAATTAATGCTGGGTCTCGTATGTATGGTTTAAACTATTCAAAGTTTATGAATGGGTTAAAATTAGCCGGTATAGATATAGATAGAAAAATTTTAGCAGATATTGCTGTTTATGAACCATTAGCTTTTGAAGAGCTTGTTTCAAAAGCTAAATCATCCATGGCTTAAATAACCAAATTCTATTAAGCATATTTATTTTTTCTAAAATTAGGTTCCATATTAAATATGATTTCTGAGTTAAGAGATAAACTTTTAAATTTATCAGATGAAATTTCTACATCGATATCTCAATCCAACAGCCTAAATGATTTAGAAGAAATTAGAGTCAACAGTCTTGGAAAAAAGGGTTTAATAACTTCATATCTGAAAAATTTAAGGGAATATGATGAAGTTTCAAAAAGAGAAATTGGAGCTTTGGTAAATGATCTTAAAAATAAAATTAATAAGTTAATAATTGAAAAAAAAGATTTTTTTAAAACTCAAATCCTTAATGAAAAATTAATAACAGAAAAAATTGATGTTACTCTAACTCCACATGAAAATAACACAGGTACTTTACATCCATTATCAAGGACAATAGAAGAACTGTGTGCAATTTTTGCTGATATGGGTTTTTCAATTGTTGAAGGTCCAGATATTGAAACAGATTACTACAATTTTACAGCCTTAAATATTCCCCTTGAACATCCTGCCAGACAAGAACATGACACTTTTTATCTTCAGCCAGATGAAAATGGAAATAGGAAAGTTTTAAGAACACATACTAGTCCAGTTCAGATCCGAACAATGGAAAAAATCAATTTAGAAAATTTTGATGAAATTAGATATATAATACCTGGCAGAACTTATCGATCAGATCATGATGCCACTCACTCTCCAATGTTTCATCAATGCGAAGGTCTAGTTCTTGGAAAAAATATTAATATGGGTCACTTAAAAGGATGTTTAATAGATTTTTGTAGAACATATTTTAACGTAGAAGATCTTCCAGTTCGTTTCAGACCAAGTTATTTTCCCTTTACAGAACCCTCTGCAGAAGTTGATATTGGTTGTAAAAAAGAGAAGGATGGTAGTTTATCAATAGGTAGGGGAGAAGATTGGTTAGAAATTTTGGGATCGGGGATGGTACATCCTCGCGTTCTTGAAGGAGTAGGAATAGACCCTTCAAAATATCAAGGATTTGCTTTTGGGATGGGTTTAGAAAGATTAACTATGCTAAAGTATGGTATTCCTGATTTGAGACCATTTTATGATAGTGATTTAAGATGGCTTAAACATTATGGTTTTATACCCGTAGACAACCCAAGTTTGCATTCTGGTCTTAATGGGGTTTTGTCATGAAATTTACGTGGCATTGGCTACTTGATCATCTTCAAACAGACAAAAACATTAATGAAATAGTAGAAGTCCTACCTAAGCTTGGTTTAGAAGTAGCTTCAGTTAAAAATTTAGCGGATGATCTTAAAGAATTTGTAACTGTAAAAGTGATAGATGTAAAAAAACATCCAAACGCTGACAAACTTAATGTATGTAAAGTATTTGATGGTAATAGTAGTTTTAATGTCGTTTGTGGTGCACCTAACGTAAAATCTGGAATGATTGGAGTTTTTGCTAATGTAGAAACTTATGTTCCAGGCATAGATCTAATATTAAAGAAAACAAAAATTAGGGGAGAATCTTCTGAGGGAATGTTATGTTCAGAAAAAGAATTAACATTGTCAGACAATCATGAGGGGATCATAGAGTTACCAGAAACTTCTGAAATTGGTGTGCCTATTGTAAATGTTATGGATTTAGCTGATCCAACAATTGAAATAGAGATTACTCCTAACAGAGGTGATTGCTTAGGTGTAAGAGGGATAGCAAGAGATTTGGCTGCTGCTGGAATGGGGGCTTTAAAAGACCTCGAATTTGAAGAAATTGATGGTGATTTTGATAGTATAATTAATTGGAAAATAGATTTAGATGAAGATAAGAAAAATCTTTGTCCTAAAATTTTTGGAAGATCATTTCACAATGTTGTAAATGTGGAATCTCCATCTTGGTTAAAAAATAGATTGTTAGCTGTTGACCAACGTCCTATCTCATCTTTAGTTGATATAACTAATTACATAATGATTGATATTGGTAGACCTTTGCATGCCTATGATGCAGATAAAATTGTAGGAGATAGTCTAACAATAAAACAATCAAAACAAGGTGATAAATTTTCAGCGCTTAACGGTCAAGAGTATGATTTAGATGAAGGAATGCTCGTAATATCTGATGAGCATGGCATTGATGATTTGGCTGGTATAATGGGTGGTGAACGGACCGGCGTAAAAGAAGATACAACTAAAATGTTTTTAGAGGCTGCGATTTTTGATCCTATATCAATTGCCAATACTGGTAGAAGGTTAAATTTAAACTCTGATGCTAGGTATAGATTTGAAAGAGGCTTGGATTATGATTCACCAGATCTAGTAATGCACTATGCAGCATCATTGGTAAAAAAAATATGTGGTGGCACTTGTAGTAAAATAGTCAAGCTTGAATTGGGAAAACAAAAAAAAATAATTAATTTTACCCCAACAAGCACTTATAAATTAACAGGCGTTGAAATTGAAAGTGAATTATCTAAATCAATCTTAGAAAAACTAGGTTTTAAAATTACCAATAATAATGATGTTTGGGACGTTACAGTCCCATCATGGAGACCTGACATAGATGGTATTGCTGATATAGTCGAGGAAATAATTAGGATCAATGGTTATGACCATATTCCTTCTATAAAGCTGCCAAGGAAAAATTACATTGCTAAACCAGCAATGAATATAAAGCAGCGACAATCTTCTATTGCATCGAGAACCTTAGCAACTAGAGGTTATAGTGAAGCTATAACTTTTTCTTTTTTAAATGAGGTCATGGCTAAACAATTTAATGGAGGAATAGAGCAACTAGCTTTAGTAAATCCAATTTCCTCGGAATTAACACATATGAGGCCTTCGATCCTTCCAACATTACTATTGGCAGCACAAAAAAATATAAACGTTGGTTCTGATAGTTTATCTCTTTTTGAGGTTGGTCCAATCTTTTTAGGTGATAAGCCAGATGAACAAACTAGTAGTGTTACGGGTTTAAGATTAGGTAATAAAATCAAAAGAGATTGGAGAAGTTCTTCAAGAGATTTTGATTTTTATGACATCAAGTTGGATGTTTTAAAAACTTTAGAAGCTCTTGGTATTAATATAAGCAGTCTTCAAACTTATGAAGATACGCCAAGTTATTTCCATCCGGGAAGAAGTGCTGTTTTAAAAATAGGACAAAAGCTAATAGCTAATTTAGGAGAAATACATCCAGAAATTCTTGATTTCTATGGATTTGAAAAATCTATTTTGGGGTTTGAAATTTTTCATGAAAATATTCCAATACCGAAGAAAATTAAAGTATCTAGACCTATGTTAAAGGTTTCTCCTTTGCAATCTGTAACGAGAGAGTTTGCATTCGTAATTAATGAAACAACCCCAGCCGAAAAACTAGCTCAAATAGCAAGATCATCCAATAAAGATCTAATCAAAGATGTTTTAATTTTTGATGTTTATAAAGGTAAAAATATTCCAGATGGGAAAAAATCAATTGCCATTAAAGTAACTATTCAACCTTTAACGGAAACTTTAACGGATGATGACTTAGAAAAAATTAGTGCTGATTTAATTAATTTAATAGGTACAAAACTATCAGGGTCATTAAGGTCTCAATAATATAATAAACTTTAAATATATTGAAATTGGTGCCGTCAACTGGATTTGAACCAGTGACCTCGTCATTACCAATGACGCGCTCTACCGCTGGAGCTATGACGGCACTCTTCTTAATTGATAATTTAATTATGTTTTCATTAATGACAAGTTTTTTATTATTGGATATTATAGATATTATTATAATTTTATATAAATAAAATAGATAACGACAAGTGTTCATGATAAAAAAAAATAGTAATAATGAAGAATTATCTGCATCTTTAAAAGACAATTTAAAGCTAAGAAAAAAACAAATAACAGATAGAGATAATAAAAAAATTACTGGTAAAAGAACAATAAAAATTGGTATTCCAAGGTTAGATTTAAATGCTAAAAATTAAAAATTCTTAAAATGGATGATTTAGTTAAAAATACTAATGAAAGGATTTTTATTACTGGAGGCAGAAAATTACATGGCTCTGTTACTATAAGCGGAGCTAAGAATGCTGCATTACCTTTAATGGCATTATCGCTTATCATTAATAAAGGCTTCACATTGTCAAATGTTCCAAATCTTGCGGATACGAGATTAATGTTAAAATTATTAAATGATCTGGGCATACAAACAAAATGGGAAAATGGAAAAATTGATTTTAATGGCTTGCCTTTAAACGATCATGCTTCATACGATCTTGTTAGACAAATGAGAGCATCAATTCTTATTTTAGGCCCTTTGCTGGTCTCTAAAGGTTCAGCTAAAGTTCCACTGCCTGGTGGATGTGCTATTGGAAGTAGGCCTATTGATTTACACGTTATGGTAATGGAAAGGCTTGGAGCCAACATAAAATTTGAGTCCGGTTATATTATTGGCTCTGTTCCCTCTTCAGGTTTAAAGGGAGCTAAAATTGATTTTCCAAAAATTTCTGTAGGAGCTACGGAAAGTGCAATATTGACGGCAGTCTTAGCCAAAGGACAAACAGTAATTTCTAATGCAGCTCAAGAACCTGAAATCGTTGACTTAGTCAATTGTCTTAATAAAGCTGGTGCAGATATTATGGGGGAAGGGACCAATAAAATTATCATAAATGGAGTTAAGAGCTTAAATAAAGTTCATCACGAAGTTGTTGCTGATAGAATAGAAGCTGGATCTTTTGCAATAGCATCTAGTATAACAATGGGTGATGTAGAGATAAAAAATATAATACCTAAAAATTTACAATTTTTCTTAAAAGTTCTAGAAAATACTGGTAGCAAAGTTGAAGTATTTAAGAATTCAATAAATGTTTGTGCTTTTAGAAAGCCATTACCATATGATGTTACCACTCAAGAACATCCAGGTTTTCCAACTGATCTTCAAGCACAATACATGACACTAATGTCATTAGCAGATGGTAATAGTCAAATAACAGAAAACATATTTGAAAATAGATTCATGCATGTACCAGAGCTAATCAGAATGGGAGCAAAAATATGTGTAAATAAGCAAAAGGCAACAATCAAAGGTGTTGATTACCTTAAGGCTGCTAAAGTAATGGCCTCAGATTTAAGAGCTTCAATGTGCTTGATTTTAGGTGGTTTAGTGGCATTAGGAACTAGTGAAATTGATGGAATTTACCACTTAGATAGAGGTTACGAAAATATAGTAGATAAATTGTCTAATGTTGGAGCAGATATAAGAAGATCAAGGTAAATTATCAATCAAACTTTAGGGTAGACTTTTGAATATTGAAGAAAAAA
>Ga0181587_10005933_pt1 | contig 9955 bp, 11 predicted proteins | sample 071ome_27_FD_132463 | JGI IMG/M metagenome (GOLD analysis project Ga0181587, IMG submission 132463) | Coastal salt marsh microbial communities from the Groves Creek Marsh, Skidaway Island, Georgia - 071409AT metaG (megahit assembly) | ecosystem: Environmental > Aquatic > Marine > Intertidal zone...
ACTAAGAAGAGTGTGGCCATGCCCCAACCCATGGTTGCTCCTCCACCTATAGCTGCTTGTTCTTCACCTAACGCTGCTCCTCCACTTACGGTTGTTTCAAATCCTGGTACACGAAAGGTTGCTTTTCCTCTGCCGCGGATAACATCATCAGTTTTTAGTCGAAAAACAGGCGTATTTGTAGTCATTTTTGTATACTTTTGACTTTTTGTCGTGTTTTTATGCTTTTCGTTATAACAACACAGATATTTATTTTATTAATATCTTGTTTGTAAACCATGACAACAATAAAAGAACAAAAAACAAATAAAACAAAATAACATCACGTGTAACATGAATCCAAGTGGAACACCAATGGACCATGGTGGTTACAACGAAAACGAAGGACTTCCTGTGTTTCAGAACATGTTTGCCCGTGAGACGGGTGTATCAAGTGCACTCCACCGCCGACCAGGACTTCTCCATACTCCAGTGTTTACCGGGAACGGGTTACACAATTTACACCATATCAACCAGAGTCTTCCCTACTATTCTGGATCAGCACCAAAGAACGTTGGGGCACCATTACGGAAAGACCAAACCATCACCCAGTACAATGTCATGGGTCCACAGACGGAAAATTGTGGTTGCAACAAACCATACCAATCTTGATTTTGATTTAATTAATTGTTATAACATTTGTGCCTCATCGAGGTTGTATCTCAGTTTAATTCTTTGTAGTAAGACCGCGATGGTCGCCCTGAATAACGAATCTTCCTCGTAGGTGGCCTGTAGATTTCGCATCCCGTGTATTGAATGAATCAACGCCTTCTTGATACGGGGGTCGTTATACCCGTCGCAAATGTTGTTCTCTGTTCCTCCGATCAAATCACTGATGAGTTCAAGTGTTTGTTGCCTGTTCACTCCCCTGATTTGTCTAGTAATGGTCGTGTACCAACACGGTTTTTGTATAATGAAGTTGCCACCTGGTGTACGGTCCAGTTTGTCGCCGATCTCTATGTCAGATAAGACCCCAAGGTTCACTAAGGATTTCTCGAGGACCGAGGAGACTATGGTTCTTTCCCGTGAGGTTCCGAGGTGTTGCAGTGGTAGGGCAACGGGGGGTGGTAGCGCTGGTGGTAGCGCTGGTGTTGGTGCTGGTGGTGGTGGTGGTGCTGGTGCTGGTGCTGGTGTTTGTAGTGGGATATCGATCAACGGTGCCGGTACCGAGTCCACAATTGAATTTGAATCAGTGACAGGAACAATGCCCTCTTCCTCTTCTTCTTCTTTTTTCTTTTTTTCTTCTATGGTTCGCGAAGGCGAAGGACCAGAGGAAGAAGGACCAAGAGAAGGGGTTGGGTCCTCATGGTTCTCGTTCCTTTTCGCCTCTTCTCTGAATACAGTTTGTTGTTGTTGGTTGTGCGACCGTTTGTTTTTGTCTCTTCCCATATGGGACAATATAATCTCTTGTGATACATACAAGATAATTTCACCACAAATTAAAAAATCGTTTTCATTCGATAACTAACCAAGGAGTTGGTGTGATGGCGTCCTTTAGTGACCAGTTTGACCGACAAATAGCACGGATTGATGCACTAATCCAGGAAATGGATGACATGGCACAACAACATCAAGAAAGGGAGGTCCGTGAAATGTTGATTTTGCTGTGGTACAATTGGTTTAATATGGAGTACAACCAATTGTTCATTGATAAACAAACGAATGAACGGTTCTCTGATATGTATCTTTGTTTTAATGACCTCTACTTGGGGGAATTTCTACCAGTGGAGTGTTATTGTGTTATGTTCCTCGTCTTAGTCGTATACACCCACTTCGGTGGGGATCCAACCCGCGAGAACCTCAGAGACCTTCTCGTATACACCATCGCCAAGGCTAGGGGTGGCCGGGGGTTCTCCGCCATAATGATCGGAGAAGATATTGTCCCAATCGAGGTCGGGGTCGATGGCCATATCGAATGTAGTGTCCTCTGCCCCGAAGAAATCAAGGTAATCAACGACCTCGAGTTGGTCGATGTCGAGCAGTGCCTTTTCGAACTGCTTTTTTGTATGAGTGCTCTTCATATCCTTTGATAAATGCCCCAAGCCGCGCTTGTCCCGTCGGAAGTTATTATGCATGAAGACCAGTTTTCCTGTAGCCGTGGTCCCCGATTGGAACCCGTACATGACCAGCATCCTGCGCAACGAAGCCGGTTGACCAAACGTGGAGTCATTTGAGATGTACTCATTGAACCTTTGCCTCGACTCGAAATAAAACGCGGTCCCGCTTTCACTCCACCCACCCACGGACAAGGGTAAATTGCTTACCAGTGTATACAACCGTTTTCCATATGGGATCCGTCTCGTGGTGAAAACCATCTTTATCTTTATTTATACAAGAAACAGCAATTGTCACAAAACAGGATAGATAGAACCTTTCCTTTTTTGCGTTGTTGTTACCTACTGTAATGCCCCGAAATTACTCCACCCCCGATTTTGGTTTCTCGGTGTTTTTTCTTACCCCCGGTTTTTTCCCTTTTTTTCCGATCAGCGATAAATAGTCACTTAATTTCCGTTTTTTCCCCATCCCATATTTCTCGACCTCAATCAGGTAGTCCGGGTGCACGTGTTGCGCCTCCGCGAGACCAAACATGTATTTCACTCGTTGTACCGCTTGTTTCCGACATTGTTCCGCTTCCTTGTGGTCCGTACTGTACTTGGGTTTGTCGTCTCTTCCGTAGTGATGGGACGCAAAGGCCTTGAGGGGTGCATACATGTTATATCCATGAGTCCAGAGACGCGCAGAGAAAAGCAGTTCTTCGCCGAAGAAAAGATAAGATAAATACGGGTCGAAGGACATGTCGTATAACACCCTTCCGGGAAAACAGATCAAGTTTGCACCCATGACATATACTGGATCGGGTGTACTCCTGTTGCCAACCTGTTTGACTTCTCCCTTGATTTCCGGTAGACCGTCGACCCCCGGAGTGGATGTTGTTGTCATCGTAACAAACTCCTTGAACCCAGTCTCTCTCATGTCATGAATTTGTTTTTCCGAGGGTGGGTAGTGCCCGAGAACTGCATCGGGGTCGTTCGTATCCCTGATTTGTTCAATCATAGTCGTATCCCATCCCTGCTCAAATTTGATATGGGAATCGATCTGTAAATAAAACTCCTCGCCACGCCACAACTTGCTCGCGTGGTATCGGGCGAACGTGGGACCCTTGGCCTCCAAGTGGCTGAAGTTGGTGACCCGAATGTTACCACTTCGTTTCCGCTTGGCACAACTGGGACAACGATCGAAACAGTCTTCTGTCGCATCTTTGCTGTTCTGTTGTACCACGCCAACGAAAATGTCTTCGGGGTTATCCGCCATGTCAAACAACGCAGAGACCGTGTCGGTGCACTCGTCGTCCCGGTAAGATGCAACAGAGACGAAAATGGTGCCCGGTTTATCCAAATACTCACCCACCTTCCATTCCTCAACCGCACCAATACATTTCCCCACTACCAACTCATGTGAACCCCCCTTGGCCACCAGATCACTCTTGTGTTTCTTGTCTTTATGTACGAAAACCTGGTTCACCAGATTCACCATGTGTACTCTAGTGGAATCCTTGTCTTTACCGACAACCAGGATAAGAACAAGAACCAACAGAACAACAACTACGGCACAAAGTAAACGCCAATAATACATTTCTCCACTTGGGATCGTTATATTTATTATATATATTATTTGGTCTTTATGGAATACACAGAAAAAACAAAAATAATGAAAAAAAGGGGTTCCCTATATTGTGGGAATGTACCGATACCCAACGTCGTTACAAATTTTCTCCCATATCTGGTCCGCGGCCAACAAATTCTTGTGTGCCTTCAGTAACGGCAACCGAGGGAGGAACTCATCCATGTCCAGTAGTTCACATAGTTTGTAGAGGGTGTACGAGTAGCTCAAGAAATTCTTCCTTCTCCCTCTGTGTCGCTCGAACGGTTCTTGGATTTTCTTGAAGATATTGATAAGTGTTTCTCGTTGTTTCATAGAAAGCCGTTTGGTCGTCACCCGCGTCAACCTTTCGATGATTTGTGGGATGTTTTCGTAGAAATGGGCATACTTGATGTTCTTCAGGAACCCTCGTACCCGGTTGTACGTCATTTTCTCTGGGTTCTTCACGGGATCGATGTCGTACATGACACACTGTTTCAAGAGCTCATTGATAACAATTTCTGGGATCTCGGTCCTCTCGTCGCCCTGGAGCCGGGTGATGAACTCCTTGAACTATTGTAAAAAAAACATAACAAAATAAAATATCGTTAGTACAAAATGTATTGAAAAAAAGGGTGAGAAAAGCCATCCAAGGAAAAGGGATCAAAAAACATGGCGAACCAACAAACCACCCCCGTACCACCCCTGGAATTCATCCCCAACCCAGCACAACAAACCGCTATGCAAGAAACACAAAATAGTTTTTCGTTGGCATACAACATTGGGTTCCGAGATGGGTTCGCAAGGGGACATTTCACAGCCATGGCCGCCGCATCAGCTGCTACACCAGACATGACTTGGGTTCCGAGAAACAGAGGAAGGGGTTGGGGTGGCAGAGGAAGAGGCCGCGGTAGGGGTGGAAGGGGTGGTAGGGGAGGTTCAGTTGTTACCACACCCTCGGTATCAGAAACCATACCGGAAACCATACCGGAGGAGGTGGTTTCGGGGGCGGGTAGTGTTGAAGCATCACAATAAATAACAAACAATAAAAAAAAATAAAAATTCAAAAACATAAAACAAAACTTACGTGTGCAATCCGTTCGTATGGGGCTGGGGTCCTCTCCGAATGTTGGATCTCGGTGTAACTCCTCTTATATGCGTGTTGTCCCCGGAAACAAATACCACAATCAGCACATACGAGATCACCAGTCTTGTGGTCTGTTATGACACGACCTTGGCACCCCTCTGTAACACATTTTGTGTTGGCTTGTTTGGTTGGTTGTTTGTCGTGGTCTTTGTGTGTTTCTTCTGATGTGCTCGGCATCGACTCTGCGTCAAGTAAATGAGTTGCATTGAGTACGACGCGGTGGAAGTACTCATTGTACATCTTTTCGATCCGTTTTAAGCGCCCCTCTGGTGTCAATTTGAAGTATTGGTTGATTGATTCGTGTTTTGGTTGCTGTTGTCTGTTTCGTTGTTGTTCCGTCAAATTGAAACTCGAGGTGTCTTCTGTTTTCATTAGTTCCCTCTCATTTTCTTGTTTTACCGCCTCGGACTCGGCTAAAATAGTTGATGCTTGATGGTGTTGCCACATCATGTAGTTTCTTGAGTAGATGCTGAGTTGGTCTTGGTCTCCATTGGTTGTGAGTGTTTTCATGTGATTCATGTGGGTTACGCGAACGTCTGGTAACTGGAAACGAAGTAAGTTGTGTTTTCGCTCTTGTTTCTTGCGTTTGATTTCACTGGCGCGATTGGGTGTTGTTTTCGACGCCCGCTTGACACTGGAAATGTATTTCTGTTGCTGCACCCATTTATGTGTTTTCCACATGGTTTTCTTGTTTTTGTTCTTAGTTTCATATGTGGTGGTCTTCCTGTTCTTCTTTATTGCTAGTGGGTCGTATTCTGTTGTTTCTTCTGTTGTCTCGTCCATGTTTGGTGTCTTTGTTTCTTCCCCTTGCTTTATCTATACAAAGACAAAAAAATAGAGATACAAATAATTCCTAATTAAAGAAAAATCTGGAACTAAAGCTAAGATGTGTTTTTACTTGTGATTTCGATGCAGCTCACGGGGGAAAAAGCGATGGAGTGGTCTCTTCGTCAGTGGCAATATGGAAAAAACGACGACGAATGGAGGCAGATGACAGAGCGTATGTTCGCAAAACCTAGAAGCAACTACCAGTTTTGGGATTTCCAAGAAGCAGAAGTATTAGAGGATTACATGAAGCGGTTCAAAAGGGAGAGTGATACCTGTGGCACGGATCTGAACTTCCGCCGTAACTGGGAAAACGCTAGTCGCGCTTTTCAATACGCCGTCAAGACTTTGCGTCCGAAATATACGAATCTCCAACCCGGGAAGTATGGACTCAAAGAGGCTATACGCAAGGGTGCAGTGGTTAATAACTATGGCACATTTTTTGGTAGTGATGAGGTGACAATGGAGATATTACGGAAGATAAAACAAGAAAATAGTGATAAGGCCGATATGGCACGGGAGTAATTATGTTGTGTTCCGACACATAATTTTAGTTTCCGTATTCGGGGGTAAATAAAATGTGGTTCCGTTTTTTTTTGTTGTTGGCTAGAAGGGGTTTTGTAACATAAATTATTAAATCAGCAAAAAAATACATACAAGCCTTTATATATTGTTTTTACTACAGCAGGAAATAAAGAAACAAAGAAAACATAACCATGCCAAAGAAGTTCAACTGGAAAGATGTTGTACCGGAAAGGGATTTTCGGTTCGCGCCACCGAAACAAATGCAGCATGGTGGTTACTCCGTAAGAGTTGAGGTGCAAGACGAAGAGACGGGGCGCTGCCACCCCTTTGTCCACCAAGGCCCCGAGCTTTCCTGTCCCTTCGGACTCTCGAAGAAGGACGGGGTCAATGGTGGTGATCCTCGATATGTGGCAACACTTTCGTTTCCCACCGTCAAGTTTGACCCAATCAAGGAACAGTTCTACGGAGAGGAAGAACCACTGGCCTACATGAAGTTCATTAAATCCATCGATGATTACAACAAGAAGAAGGCCGCAGAGCAATGTAAGACGTGGTTCAAGAAGGATATCAGCGAGGCCGTGATCGATGAGTTCTACTTCCATAACATTTACATTTCGGACAAGTGTAAACAAGGCGAATACTCACCAACCTTCACTACCAAACTCCAATACTACCGGGACAAATTCGAAACCGACTTCTACCAACTAACCACGTGTGACCCGACTGAGGCTAAGTATATGTCACATGACGGAACCCACTACAGGGTGGAAACGACGTGCTTCGAAGACCACCAGACGCCGATTAGAAGATGCATCCCGTTATTGGAGACGACGGGGTTGTGGTTTGCGGGCAAACAGTTTGGAATGTCGTTCCGTGTGGTGCAGTTGATGATTTTCTCACAGGATGGGAAGTTCGAGGGTTGCGCGATTGATCCCGTGGCCGCGATGGATTTCATGAAGGTTGCGGCGCCTCTTCCCATTAGTCCAGCTGGTATGAACAAGAAGAGAAAAATTGGGGACACTGATGACGATTCTGTTCCCGTGACAACAGAAGTGCATTGATTGTCGTTATATGTATGTATATATAGTCTATCTAATCTTTATAGCCCAAAAACCTGTAAATTATTAGGAAACACCAAAATAAAGTTTGTTTTTTTATTATGTGTCAAGAGAATAAACAGACAATAACACACAAGACCTAGGAACTCACTAATTAGAACAGCACACAATGTCATCTTCATTTACGACACGTTTTTCCGACAATGAATCCGATGCGGACTCCGATTCGGACTTCACCCCATCCTTACCAGACGACATGAAACCCGATGATGCCTTTGCCACGCCCACGATAACCATCGATGCTTCATCACCCAATGAGAAGCAAGAAGGAGAGGAAGAAGACGGAAAAGACGACGACAAAGAAGAATTGTTCTCGTCACCGGTGTTTGCAATCAGTGATGATGCTCATAAGGTACCAGGGCAAAATTACGCGTGTGTCTCGGTGATCAAACCCGAGGTCTATGAGACGGCGCATCACGGCAATCGAAAATACTCGGGACTCCTCTTCAAGATTCGTGGTGTCTTTGCCACCCGAGAGGAAGCGGACACGTGGATCACGACTAACATTATCCCTAATGACCCCCATTTCGATGTGCATTTGATCAAGTGCCATTCATGGTCTCCACTGGAGGACGACAATATTGATGATAGAGTCTACATGGATAAACGGATTGGGGATATCATGGATGCATATTTTGCGGCAGAGCACGACAAGAAGAAAGGGTTGAACGCTCGTATTCAAATCGACAAGGATGAGGAGAACGCGCGGGCCGCGGAAAGGGAAAGGCAACGGTTCTTCAAACAGTCGACAAACTACAAGGGTAGAAACCCTACTGGTCGGATGAACGGTCTGGCTGCGAGACCCGATTCTTTGCCCGACTTACCAGCGTCGGCGAGGCCAATGTCGTTGGATCAAGCGCGGTCTGTTGCCTTTGGTGCTAGTGAATCGGCTCCTTCGGTACGAGCAGTCTACCAATGCCCAGAGGCGGTATCGTCATCGAAACCAAGTGATGGTGTCACAGTCATGTCGTTGGCGACAGAAACAACGAAAGCACCGAGATAGATAGAAGAAGAAGAAGAAGAAGAAGAATTGTACCATATTAATAAGGAAAAACAAATAGTAATTAATTATCTATCTTTGAATCCAGGGACATTTGGTTGGGTATCTGTTTCTGATTGTGCTCATCATCGTCATTACGATGCAAGAAAGTGAGTGAGTGAACAAACAATGTTACTCACTGCTCGTCGATCGTTCCATAACCTCATCGGCTACCAAAAAAAAGAGAAAAAAAATGTATCCAAAAACACAGCAAAAAATGTATCCCGTATGTCTTCTTCTTCTTCTTTGGGTCACGGTCCCCAGGAGACGATCCGCACTAGTCATCCATTGACTGAATACAAGTATACCCCCTATTACACTGCTGATATCCTTGTTGTTGAACAGGACCCGTATACCCGAGAATCCCTTCGCTCTCAAGTGTCCAAGCTTGTGATAAAACGGGACAGCAACGACGAGGGAAGAAACGCGGCAGTGAACAGTTGTTCCCCTGCATCGGCGCGACAACGATTGGTTGGCCGGGGTGAAACGTATGCGATGGTCATTGTCGCCCGGTGCGGCGACACCGACGAGGAACAGTTCATGTTTGTTCGCGATATCTGTGCCTCTGGGTACAAACAAGCGGTTGTTATTTTTCGAAACACGTGCAGTGAGGCAGACAGTTCCAGGGCACGGAATAGCGGTGCCACCGCCTATCTTGTGGCTAATCCCGAGTCCAAAACTAACGAATTGATGTTGTTGGCGAGTAATTTGTGTTCCCGGGAGATCAAACATAAGCCAACGACAACAACAACAGAGCGCTCCCGTTCGTTTCCCGAAGGTTCCCACTCGATGCCATCCTTATCATCATCATCATCATTATCTTCATCCTCATCCTCATCATATTCATCTTCATCAACACTAACGAAAACAACAAGATCATCGAGTGAATGAACAACAAAAAGAAAATTAAAAAAATAAAAAAATTAAAAAACATATATATCGGTTATTGGTTTATGTAGCTTCATTTCAGATTTCATGTTTTTCCATTTTTATCACTTCAAGTCATAAAGTAAAGAAATCACCCCAATGACAAAATAATAAATGACAACCGGAGAAGGGTTTGTGGCCAATGGTGTGTCTTGGGGCGGACACAACGAACACAAGCGAAAACCAGCGGATGCGTTTGTTGCCGCACTGGACACCGTTGAAATCCCAGGGTCAATCAAGTTGTACATCAATGAACGGTTTATCAACCTGGTAACCAAGTACAAGAAACGACGCGTCAAGTGGAAATATATATCAACCATCTCGCGATGTATTGTGACCATCGGAAGCATCATCACCCCTGTACTCATTACACTCTATGACGACCAGAACGGGGAACGACCCGGGACTTCCCGTGTCATTGTTGGGATCAGCCTCGTAGTTTCTATCACCAACGGATTACACGAAATTTTCTCCTCAACCAAACGCTACATTTCGTTCGGTATCACAGAAGACAATTTAGTTAGTGAAGGATGGGGGTTTATTACCCTGTCTGGCAAATACAAGGACTATGAAACCCATGATGAGTGTGTCCGTTTATTCATGGGGAGTGTCGAGAAAATCCATGCCGCGGGGTGCAGCGCCACGTACTCCATGGCGAGAAAACCAGATGAACACACATTCTCTTTCAACCAAACCGAC
>Ga0181587_10005940_pt1 | contig 9948 bp, 1 predicted proteins | sample 071ome_27_FD_132463 | JGI IMG/M metagenome (GOLD analysis project Ga0181587, IMG submission 132463) | Coastal salt marsh microbial communities from the Groves Creek Marsh, Skidaway Island, Georgia - 071409AT metaG (megahit assembly) | ecosystem: Environmental > Aquatic > Marine > Intertidal zone...
CTCCTGGGTAGTGGCGGCTGTTTTAGAGGCAACTTCTGCAATTTTGTCAATATTGTTGAACGAACTCAGGGCACTGATTTCTTCCTTTTTGGGAAATGCGATTTTCCAAAAGCCTAGCACACGCTCACTGGTATCCACACTCTGGTCAGTAAGCAGGTCTAATACCCTCTCCTCCGTCTTTGCTTGGAAAATTTTACCTTTTAAGTCATCGTCGGTAATTTCAGTAGGCAAACTTAATTTAAATAGAGACTTCAATTCATCAAGATTCTCTTTGGATGCCACTTCGGTACGAAATTCCTCAGCAGCTTGCCTACTGGCTTCTGCTGCTGCAAGTTCCTCTGCTAATGCAGCTTGAGCGGTAGCCTCTTCGGCTGCCTTGGCAGCAACTGCGTCTTCGGCAAGCTGGCTTGCTTCTTCAGCAGCAGTAAGCTCAGCTTCCAAGGCTGCTTTATCTTCTTCATTAGCAGACGCAAGCTCTGCTGCAAGTCTTTGAGCTTCAGCTTCCGCGGCGGCTTTTTCTTCTTGAGCAAGGATTACACCACGGCGTGCCTCAGAACTACTTTCCAAATCCAAACCTTTCCGAGCATCTTGGTCGTGTGCACCCAAGAAATCGTTAACAATACTCTGGATTTCATCGATAGAAGTGGCTGCTTGGATTTGTTCTTGCTTGGACTCGTAGTCTAAGGCCGCAGTAACGGCTGCCACTCGCTTTGCTTCAACTCTCTTGGCCTCTTGTTTTTTGTCATCAACTTGCTTGACCACCTTAATCAAACTGAGGTTCTTCTTGCGACTTTCTGCTAGCTTACTCAGCGAGTCTGGGATTTCAACTTCGGGGTTGTTTTCCAGAAAAGAGGTAAGCGTTTGATCCACTTCGGATATACTCATGGAAGTTTTTATACTGGCAATGGCAGCATCAATAGCAACACGGGTACCTGCATCTACATCCAGTGATGCAGCAGCTTGCTCGATCGCCTCCGCTTCTTTGATTGATTTGGCCATTGATTGAGCTTGTTCAGCATTCCGTAACAGAGCCGCTTTGGTTTCAGCATCCTGACCTTCGGCGGCCTCTAAAACCGTGGCTACAGCCTCAGCATTTTGTGCATTTGCAGCAACAGATTCGAGTACTTCTTTTTTGGCAGCTTTTTTGGCAGCCTCTACTTGTGAAGCGATTTCTTCTTCCGAAAGCCCACTACCTTCAGCCGCTTTTCTGGCATCTGCTTCTGCTTGAGCGGCCACCTCGTCGGCGGCTTTTTTCGCTTTCACAAGAGATTCCGCCTGATCGGCATTTTCGAGCAGACTGGTTACATCCACGCCTTCACCAGCAGCAGAGGTAACTACTTCGCTTAGGGAATTTGCTTTGTCTGCATTGGAAACTACACTTCCAAGAAGGTTTGCCGATTTTTCGGCTGATTCCTTGGCCTCGATAGCCAAGGCTGCAGCTTCGGCCTCTGCCTGGGCTTGAACAGCTGCTTCTTCCGCAGCTTTTGCTGCAGCGGCTTCTGCTTTTTGCTGACTCGCTAGCTCGGCTTCCGCTAACGCAGCTTCTAAAGCGGCTTTTTCGGCTTCACTTGCAGCAGCGAGTTCGTCAGCAAGTCTTTGGGCTTCTGCTTCAGCCGCTTGCTTTTCTGCTTCGGCAAGAATCGCGTCAGTACGTTTTTGAGCACTAATAGAGAGATCCAGTCCTTTTCTGGCATCAAGATTATGCCCTGTTTCAAATTCTTCAAGCAGGCTCTGTACAACCTCCAAACTGGATGCTTGTTTTATGAGAGTAAGTTTTTCTTGGTAATCAGTCGTAGCCTTTTCGGCCGCTTCAGCTGCGGCTTTAATTTCTTGAGTCTTATCAACCACTTTTTTCAATTCAGTTGCTTGGTCTGGATTGGCCAAAATATCACTTAAGTTCGCTCCCAAGTCCCCATCTACAGCGGTTTGATAAACTGCCTCAAGGTCACCAGCCTGTTCAACATTACCAATCAACTTGCCTATATTTGATGTCTTCTTGGCAGTTGCTTCAGCCGCGGCTTGGGCTTCCTCAGCTGCCTTTTTTGCAGCTTCGGCTTCTGCTTCTTTCGCCGCAGCTTCGGCTTCTGCAACAAGTTGTGCAGCCGCTTCTTCCGCAGCTTTTGCTGCAGCGGCAGCCTCCGCGTGAATCCTTGCTTCCTCGGCCAAGGCTAATTGTTCTTCTAATGCTGCCTTTTCGGCCTCACTGGCTACTGCAAGCTCGGCTTCCAATCTGAGGGCTTCGGCGGCCGCTTCGGCATTTGCTTGTTCGGCAAGAATGGCATCTCGCCTGGCATTTAAATTAGCCGTAAGGTCTAAACCTTCACGGGCATCTTCACTGTGCGAATTGACAAACTCAGCTACAAGTTGATCGAGAGACTCCGCATCTACAGCCTCTTTAATGGCAACTAACTTGGCTTTATAATCCTGAGCCGCGGTTTCGGCGGCTGCGGCTGCGGCGGCCTCGGCAGCTTGGCTAGCAGCTTCTTCATCGGCAAGCCTCTTTAAATCCTCAGACTTTTTGACCATGGAATTGAGACTTTTTGCCTGTTTGGCATTTTTAAGTTGCTTGGAAACATCGGATGAATTTTGAGCTGTTTCCTTAGCTTCTGCTTCTTTCGCCGCAGCTTCGGCTTCAGCGGCAAGTTGAGCAGCCGCTTCTTCCGCAGCTTTTGCTGCAGCGGCAGCCTCCGCTTGAATCCTTGCTTCCTCGGCCAATGCTAATTGTTCTTCTAATGCTACCTTTTCGGCCTCACTGGCTGCTGCAAGCTCAGCTTCCAATCTAATAGCTTCGGCGGCCGCTTCGGCTTTTGCTAGTTCGGCAAGAATGGTATCTCGCCTGGCATCGATATTAGCGGTAAGATCTAAGCCTTCACGGGCATCTTCACTATGCGTATTGACAAACTCAGCTACAAGTTGATCGAGAGACTCCGCATCTACAGCCTCTTTAATAGACACCAATTTGCGTTTATAGTCTTGAGCAGCGGCTTCGGTGGCTTCGGCGGCAGCTTTTACCGCAGCTGCTTTATCTAAATTTTCTTTAAGTTCAGTGGCTTGATCAGCATTTTCAATAACGCTACCGAAAACATCGTCAAAATTTGTATCAATCGCCGTTTGGGCTGCTGCTTGAGCTTTGGCTGCTGCTTCTGACTCTGCCAATGCTTGGGCAGCCTCTTCTTCCGCGGCTTTTGCTGCAGCGGCGGTCTCCGCTTGAATTCTTGCTTCCTCGGCTTCTGCTAACTGTGCTTCCAAAGCGGCTTTTTCCGCTTCACCCGCTGCTTCAAGTTCGGCTTGAATTCGGATAGCTTCCGCTTCGGCTTCAGCCTTGGCTTGTTCGGCAAGGATGGCACCTCGTCTGGCATCAATATTAGCGGTAAGATCTAAGCCTTCCCGGGCATCCTCGCTATGTGCGTTTACAAAATCGGCAACCAGTTGATCGAGGGACTCATAATCGGCTGCATCTCTGATGGCCACCAATTTAATTTTGTAGTCTTGAGCAGCGGCTTCCTGTGCCAAGGCTGCCTCTTCAAGTTCAATTGCTGACACGGCAAGTTCAGAGACAGTATCAAGATTACCAAAAACATCCTCTTTCTTCGCAGTGGATGCTTCGGCAACAACAGCCGTCTCCTTAGCTTCTGCCTCTTTCGCCGCAGCTTCGGCTTCAGCGGCAAGTTGAGCAGCCGCTTCTTCCGCAGCTTTTGCTGCAGCGGCAGCCTCCGCTTGAATCTTAGCTTCCTCGGCCAATGCTAATTGTTCTTCTAATGCTGCCTTTTCGGCCTCACTCGCTGCTGCAAGCTCGGCTTCCAATCTAAGGGCTTCAGCAGCCGCTTCGGCTTTTGCTTGTTCGGCAAGAATAGCACCTCGCCTCGCATTCACATTTTCGCTCAAATCTAGGCCTTCCCGAGCGTCCTCACTGTGGCTGTCCTCAAAATCACTAACAAGTTGGTCGAGGGACCCAGCATCTGTAGCATCTTTGATGGCAACCAACTTGGTCTTGTAATCTTGGGCGGCAGCCTCTTTTGCTTTTGCCATTTTTTTATTTTGCTCTGCTTGATCGACACTCTTTACCACCTTGAAGACCCCACGAACTTTTGTCTGGCCTTGGCTTGAAGAATCAGTGGAATCAACGACTTCCGCGATCTGGTTCGCTTTCTCAGCCGTCCGAAACATAGCAGTCATAGTATCCTTTCCTTCATCTTCAATCACAACGGAGCCATCGCTGTTCTGTCGGGTACGCGAGAAAGTTTCTTTAGCTACCTTGATCACTTTGTTCAGATTGGACGCTTTGTCCGGATTACTAAAAACAGCGTCCATGTTATCTGAATTTTTGGCACCGATATCGTCTGCATCTTTCAGAACTTCGATAAGATCACCTGTTTGCTCTGCGTTCTCCAGAAAACCGAAAATTTTCCCGCCGTCTTTCAATGACAGGTCGGCAGCTTCTTCCGTAACATCGACAACATTGTCCAAGTTACCCCTCAGGTCGGAAATAAATTGATCTTTTCCTTTTCCACTGGAACGCCTCCCTTTGGATTCGTAAAGCTGACCGGCGTCTTCAACGACCTCAATGTAGGTGTCTAATTTCTCCATCTGATCAGGGTTATCGAGGTCAATAATACCTGCTCGTTCAAGGACGAGTGCATCCGTACCGTTGGAATCCAAGCCTTTGGCTGAAGCCTGCCTCTTATCATCTGCTTCATTTAGTTCGTCTTCAGAAGGTGCATCTTCTTCAGAAGCAGCTTCCGCAGGGGGTGTATCGGAACTTTGGGTGGACTCCCCACTCACTTCAGCTGCTTTTTCAACTTCAGCCTCAATGGCTTTCATCATGGAAGGATCCACGACACTAACCACTGCAGGGAGCATTAAACCAGAAGGACCGATACCAATGGAGAGACTTTGACCTGGTCCCAGGAAAGTAGCGGGCCCACCAGCACGGGGTGTAAAAGCAATCTCACCTCGAAGCATCGAAGTGTTTTGAGCAAAACCACCGTCAGGTAGCTTCATAACCTGAATCGCAGGAACTGTGCCGCGGATACCAGCAGTACCTACCGGGGAATCAATATTAAAAGTAGATTCTTTTTTGAGCTTTTTCACATCGACCACCATGTCTCCGAGGTTTAAGTCGATGATAGTCTCCGATGGGCTGGGTTCATCCTTTCTGTCACCCAGCTTTCCAGATGTCTTGGGGTCAAATTTTTCTTGAGCAAATTTTTTAATATTGAGAACAGATTCCGCCTTGAGAGTGGTAATCGTTCCAGAGGAAAACAAAAGAACGATCTTAGATCCAGAACCAGTGGTGATTGTATGCCCATCAAAGATTAGTCCACCAATTTTTACTCTATCTGGAGAAAGTGGCACACCGGTCTCGTTGTTGGTCACCGCAACTTCACCTTCCATGCTTGCAATGATGATGGCTCCCTTTGACTGTATCGCCATGGTCATAATCGGTAAGAAACCATTGAAGGAAAACAAAAGGAGGAAAATTTTGAACAGCTTCATAAGGTAGTGAACAAAATGTAGACTCGCGTAGTTTATTATACAAGTAATTTCTACGGCAAAATGAACTGGATTAAAACTATCCTAATTTGACTTAAATTTATACACTTTTCCCCAAGTTGTGGCATAAATCTTTTCGAAAAATTGGGGATCTAAATTTTCCATAAAGTAACCCCGCACCAGCAAGCTATCAAAGGCTTCCTGATCCATGAAAAACCAAGCCTGCCCCAACTGATACCCTTTTCCAGGAATTTTGATCGATTCATCGCCTTCAAACCTATGGTCCAAAGACACTCCATTGTACGAGGATAGGACGACATCCTTTAAGGCAAAATTTTTAGCTATTTCGCTCACACTCTTACCACCCTTGGGTACGATATATTCTCGATCACCGATAAAATTAGGCAATGTAGTTTGAATAAGGTGAAACTTAGCATCTGGGTTTTCCTGAGATGGTACATCGATTAACTGTCCAGTGGTTTCGTGATGTATTTTTCGATGGAAAGAGAATGGAATTTTTTCAGGAGAGTTAGGCAATGAAGCTCTGAGATCGGATAGATCAGCTTCAATCTTATAACCACCACGCATGTTGAGGAAGATTTTGGATCCCTGACTAGTGACCCAGTCTGCCTGAGTAAAAAAAGGTTGCTTGCGAGGATTAGCTCCTTCAACAAACGCAGGGTGATCGTAGGCTTTTGGTTCAAAATTGTTTAATAAAAAACGACGAGCAAAGCTTGAACGAAAGGTATCAGCTGACATAATGACAAGATCGCCTCTTTTCGGCAGAATGAGAATGCGACGACCGTTTGTTGGGTCATTTCGTAGAGGTATATTCAAGCCTTCAACCTCAAAAGAGTTGATTAACTTGGCAGGTCCGCCACTCTCATTTACCTCAAATGCCTGGCCGTATGAGATAGCACCTTGCTGATCTCCATCAACTAATAAATAGCCATTACGGTCCAGTCGATAACCACCTTCGAAAACAAAAGCACCTCCAACTCTTTGGCCATTTCGAAGGATCATCATGGGAGGTTCTTTTAAAGTAGAAGCATTGCTTCCTTCATTGCCGACAAAGTATAGGTTTCGGGAACTAAAACTTAAGATGGTAGGAAAAATCCTGAGAATTTCGTAAGGCAAGAAAAGAAAAGTTTCCTGTGTTTTTAGCGGAAGTGGAAAGTTCGGTTTACCCGCATCAAACAAGATGGAGTGATAGAGGGGCTGCTCCGCATCCCCATCCTTGAAAATCGATTGTACCGCAGTTCGGTAAGGAGTTTCTTTTCCTTCTCTAATTAATTCGGAAATAGACTTATATGCCTCCGTTTTTAATCGGGATAAATTTACTGCTTTTTCCAATGATGTGGATCTTAATATTTCAGATGATAGAAAATTATCTACAGTTTGGTGAGCTGGAGAAGTAAATGTACGGGTATCCCCATAGAACCAACAACCTGAACCATAGTCCCACCATGTAACTACAAAATCATCCGGATCAGATACCTCGTTTAATTTTTGAAGTACTTCCATGGTTTTTACAGGATAAACGACATGTGAATGATACTTGGAAGCGTGGATAAGATTGGGATGTATAAAAAATGAAACTATTAAGAGCGAACCAACCCAACTTACCCAGATAAGCTTGGACCCAAGTTGATGTGACAACTGCCGTTTCTTAGAAAAATATCTTAGAAGTCCCCAAGTTAATACGAGGAGCAAAAAGACTAAACCAATGGCTGCATAATTGCCCACATGCACGGTGAACCTGAGTCCAACATTGCCTTGAAAACAATTGTAGGCAATTGCCAAAAAAGGTATGGTAATACAGAGCTCCCAATAACGAAAAGTTAAAATTATTAGTCCGGCAATTCCGAGTATTGAAGAGGGAATAAGAAATCCAGCTTTTTCTATGCCGGCAGGCATACATCTTGGACATGAGCAAGTTGGAGCATCCGCGAGTATTCGATTACGAACGACTTCAAATGGAATCTTGCTCGCCTCCCGTATCGTGGTTTTGACATCGAGAAATTTAAGTGACTCTCTCTTGCCGATTGTAGAACCCGTATTACCAACAACCGAATAACTTTTTAGACTACCAAATAACTTACTCCATGTACCAGCAAATGGACCTACATTAAAAACTGGGGAAGTTCCAAAAAAAATTAAACCTAACAATATAAAGGATAAGCAAAAACAAAGTTTCCTAACCGTGCTACCAACTCCATTGGTAAAATTATCTTCATGAGATTGGGAAATGTATTTGGGAATTATAAAGTAGTAGGCAACAGGAACAAGAGTAACGAAAAGAAAGGTTACAAAGTGCTCATCAATTGTTGAGCCCGAAGACCACTTTTCTCCCCAAAGCCCCCACCCAATCAAAGCAACGGATGAAAACCAAAATGAAAAACCAGGGCTGTTGTGAAAAGCCAATTTCTTTCGACGATTATTTCCTGTGAAGTAATTTCCAAAAAATACGAATGTCTGGTATCCAATAAATGCTAGAGCAATAGAGCAGGTAATTGGCATGATTGACCCATAAAAAAAGCGACCAAGCAGCAGTGAAATTGTTCCTGCAACAAGGTACCCGATCGATTGTTTACGAGAAGCTACCAGCAGGAAAAAAACGGAAAATGCGGGAGAAGTGATCGCAAATATATCGGTATCGTAATACCCTGCAAGAGTCCGGTTGTAGTAACTATGTGTTACCACAGCGAGGCAGGCGGCACCAAACCCCAAAACTGTGGAACCGTACAATCTCCCTATTAATACAATAGGGATGCAGACCAACCCAGCAACATAGACTGGTAACCAAAGAAGTAATTGTTCGATAGTTAAAGAGGGAAATATCTGAATCAACCAATACGGAAGAGCGGTGATCATTCCATTCTGGTAAACATCCGGTATTAGGGAATTGTTTTGGTGTCTGCCAAAAGCAGCCTTTTGTACAATGGTGCCGAAGTAAAAACTGTCGTGTGTATTTGCCAAGGCAACTCCGTCCTGAACCATATTGGGTCGGAAAAATTCGACCTCACCCTGATCATTAGTGAAGTGAGCCTGAGCAAAATCAATCCATTCCAAGCGAACCCAAAAACTCAGCAGGTAAGCCAAAAGAATGGCGACGATGGCGACTACCCAAGGCGATTTGTCCTTGGGCAACTCGATCCAATCCTTAAAAAAACCGCGGTTGTTAAGTGATTGGGCAAACCAGTTACCCTTGTCGATTTCTACTGAGGAAGACGAACTCTTGGAGGATGAACTCACGGCAAGAAATCGTCCGTTCAGTACTGAAATTTTTGGTGAAGACCGGCGAGCTTGCGGTTGAGCGACTGAAGCAAAGGATTGGTTTTAGAAGGATCAAAAGCATTTCCCAAAATGGTTCTCGAACCACCCTCGATGCGCCCACCGAGGTTTTTCACATGAAATGCGTAATCACCGTTGACCATAATTCCAAGTAATTCCGCTTTCTGAGAAAAGACCAAGTCTCCTTTGCCTGGATTAAACGCACCGGTAAGAAAGGCAAAGTGCTTTTCATCCACCTCGATGTAGCGACCATCTTTTTCATCCCTTAGGCACTTGGTCTGCCCAAACCGCCCATCCTTGACATCAATGACAACGGCATCGTCAAAGAGAAAGGGATTGGAGGGAGCCTGAAAAAGCTCGATCTCCGACGATTTCCTAAGATCATCCGGATTAATGTATAACGGGACAATCATGATCCTGGGGTCATCCATGAAAGCAACCTCTTTCACTTCGATCGGGTTGGCTAGTTTCGCTCCCGTGATCTGACCGGTTACAGCGACCAGTTCACGCGGGCGGAATTCCACCCGAAAAGGGCTGTCCTTGGCATGTACAAGGGCATAGGCGAAAGAACCATCGACCATCAAAATGGTATCCATACTGAATGTATCTTCCTGATTAGTGCGCAACAGGCCACCCTTGTAGGTAAAATCGAGGGTTAGACTCACCTTGTTTTGCTCATATCTAGTGTAAATCTCATTGACTGAGCGCGTCTGGCGTTCGTTAAGCTTTTTAAAATTCTCCTTTTGTACCTCCACGGATTCCTGCACATCCTTCTCCACCTTGGATACTCCTTCCTTCACAGAGCTCACATCCTCGGAAACAGTGGTGATCTTTTCCCCAACACCAACTAACCCTTCTCCTACATTTTTTAGGTCCTGCCCCACCCCATCAAGCCCTTTATTCAGGGTGTCAATCTTTTGGTCGATCTTGGCTGTAGATGCGAGAAGCACATCGGAACGCTTTTTCTCCTCAATAAGCAGGGCCTTAGCTTCCGCAGCGGCCAATTCCTGAGCTTTTGCCCTTTCCACCGAGGCGGCGAGTTCAAGGCGGGCGGCTTCGGCTTCTTTTTCTTTGCGTGCCTTCAACTCGGCCAGTTCCTCCGACTTTTCTTTGGCGTCCTGTAAATTCCTTGCAAGCAGTTCGAGCTCCTTTTTGGAAGCA